>Ga0335072_10002699_pt1 | contig 27280 bp, 60 predicted proteins | sample Lox_Sample_21_FD_206725 | JGI IMG/M metagenome (GOLD analysis project Ga0335072, IMG submission 206725) | Soil microbial communities from Loxahatchee National Wildlife Refuge, Florida, United States - Lox_Sample_2.1 | ecosystem: Environmental > Terrestrial > Soil > Wetlands | place: USA...
AGCGAGTCGGACGATGAGCCGATCTGCGAGGGCTGCTACTGCAAGGCGGCGCGCGGGCATCTCGGGCCTGGCGTCGGCCCGGACGGTGATGAGCGGTGAAACCGAACCTGCCCGTGGTTCTGGGCGCGCTGTGGTTCCTGCTGGTGCTCGGGTTCGCCGCGATGGTCCTGTGGGCGGTGTTCGGATGAGCCGCCGCCGCTTGGAGCGCGCATGCGCCCGGAGCTTCGGGCATGCGACTCACGCCGACGCTGAGGCCTATCGGTTCGCCCTGGCACTGATGCCGAGCCTGACCCGCCTGGTTTCGTACCGCTGCCCGTTGTGCCAGCAATGGCATGTCGCGGGCCGCTCCATTCTGCGGAGCCTGCCGTGACCCGCCGCCGTACGTCGCTGGGTTTGCGCTGGTTGCAGATCGCCGCGGTCGGCGTGGTGCTCGCTGGTGTCGGGTTCGTCCTCGAGGCCGCGGCACGCGCCGTCGAGTGGGTGGCGGGGGCGCGGTGAGCGGGCATGCGAAAGCGCCGACCGTCACCGCCGGCCGGCTGAGTGCGGAGGCGCTGGCGCTACTCGGTCGCGGCGTCCTTGCGGAGTTTCTCGGCCCGCTCCTGGTACCGCGGGTTCACGGGCACGTCAGCTTTGCGAGCCTTGCGCCGGAACACTTCGGGAAGCAGGCCAGTGCGTTCGGCGAGTTGCGCGATCGTGTCGCCTGCCGCGAGGTCTTCGGCTGCCATGGCGTCGATGACGGGCTTCAGTTTCTTCGCTTCGGCGTTGGCTTTGCGGAACCGCTCGTAGGTTCTGGCTCGCTGCTCCGGGTCGTGGGGGATGTCCATGCTTCCGATATTCGCACACGGGGAGCGCTACGGGTAGTACTAGGCATGGCGCGATCCTGGCGCGGCGTAAAGAATCATGGAGCACTACGCGTAGGAGTGTTGCGTAGTGCTACGCGTAGGGTTGATACTGGTCTTAGAGCACAGCAAGCCGAGACCGAGGAGCCCGCCATGACGATCCGCCGCATCGCCCGCCGCATCACCACCCAGACCGCGAGCCGGCTCCGCGCGGTCCTCGTCAACGTCGTCGCCCGCGCCAACCGCGGCAAGGTCACCGTCGCCCAGTACCTCGAGGGACTCGGCGCCGACGCAGAGCTGATCCGCCGCTACTCGGGCCCCCTAGGCAAGCGCGTCAAGGCCGCCTACGCCGAGCTGCACGGCGCCGACCCGAAGCGCGCCGGCCTCGCGGTCGTCGGCCACCACCTCGTGCGCACCTACGCCTACTCGACCGCCGACCTCGGCATCCTGCGCGCCGCGACCGCCGGCTACGGGCGCGTCGCCCACCTCGTGAACGGGGGACTCTGATGCCCAACTTCACGTGCACCGACGAGGGCGGCGTCTGCATCTACCCGCAGGAGGTGCGCTCCTGCTGCCTGGTCTGCGGGATACGTAAGCCGTTCGACCCGGCGGACTGGTTCGCCGAGTGGCCGTCATGGGCGGGCTTAAAGCCGGGCGATGTCGTGAGCGTCCACGGAACCAGCGCCACGGGCCGTCCTGCCGTGCATCGGGCGATTGCGCTCTCGGCACATCGCGGCGGGGCACAGGTCGAGGTCACAGCTGACGACAACTGCGAACCGTGGATCCAGTTCATCATGCAGGGCGCCGACGGCGTCTACGCCCGCTGAGAGAAGGAGTCCTGAAGTGTCTGCCCTGGACTTGCTTGCCACCCGGCTCGGCCCCGAACACTGCATCGAGTGGGGCACCGTCTACTTCGATCACGTCCTGCGCATCTACAGCGTGGCCAAGGCGAAGGACGAAGCCGAGGCCTGGGGTCGTGTGCGCGTACCGAAGTCGATTCACAAGGCCGTGGTGCGGCGCGAGGTGCTGGTGACGGCGTGGGCGGAGGAGTCCTGATGCCCGCCTCCTACCGCCGCCTGCGCATCACCCGCGACGTGCCCGCGCCGTCCGCCGGCTTCATGGGCTTGCCTGCCGCGCCCCACCTGTTCGCGGGCGATGTTGTCCTCGCGCACGAGGGGCCGGCTGTGGTCGGCGAGGCGGAGATCGCCGCCGTCATCGAACCGGGCGGGGCGTGGTTCGGCGTGCCGAAGAACTCAACCGAGGAGGCCTGATCGTGGCGAAGCTGTCGAAGGCCGGCGCCGGCCTGCTGCTCGCGGCGAAACAGCGCAAGCTCATCAAGCTTCGGTTCTCGCCGGATGGCCGCTGGTTCATCGAGGGCGGCGGCGTGTGCAATCCGGCAACGGTGCGGAACCTGTTCGATCGCGAACTCCTGGATCGGTACGTGGACGGTCCTCGCGTCTACGCGGTTCCGACGGACGCCGGCCGCGTCGAACTGGCCAAGTTCGAAGCCGAAGCCGTCCCGCCCACCACCTGACCACCGCCCGGCCGGCCGCACCCGGACCGGGCGGTCACCCTCAACCATCCGAATGGAGAACGACATGCGCGACTGTCCCAAGACCAACACCCTCGCCACCGAGCAGGAGATCCTCAAGGGCTGCGAGACCTTCCACGGCGTGCCGCTCGCACACATCACCGACGAGTTCGAATCCAAGGCCATCGTCGCGGTCGGCCACCCGGAGCCGCGCCGTCTCGTCGCCGCGCTGCTCGCCTACTCGCGCGCTCGTGGCTTGGACCCGTGGGACATTGGCTTGCGCCGCATCTCGGCCAAGGTCGTCGAGGACGCGAAGAAGTGGCACCTGTTCTACCGGCACGCCGACGGCGCCACGATCGATGAGCCGAACGAGCACCCCTCCGACTGGTGCGTCTGTGACGACTGCAGTTGGTGGACCGTCGAGTCCAACGAGGCTGACCCCGATGCCACTGCGGTCGTGTGGTGGAAGATCTGATGCCCGAGCCCAAGACGCCCGAGGAGCGCGCCGCGGTGCGCCGCCGCTTGGAGGCGGATATCGCAGACGCGAAGAAGACGCTGCAGAACGCCCGGACGCGCTTCGAGCGGCTGTGCGACGAGCTCGCCGAGTTGGCGCGCGAAGAGCGGGAGGCCGCGCGATGACCGCAACCGTCGCCGTCTGGTCGCCTACCCGCCGCGCCGTCGCGGTGTCGGTGTTCGAGGTGTACCGCCGCTCGTCGTGGCCATGGACCACGGCACGCATGGCCCAGCTGACCATGGACGCCGCGGACCTGATTGCCGCTGAGCCCGGGGTGCTGCTGCGCGAGGGCCGCCGCGGACTGGAGCTCTACACCCTCGACGGCTGGCAGCCCATCCAGCCCGGCGACTACGTCGTCCGTTACGGCCACGACCCGGCCATGACCGCGGTCGCCGGCGCCGAGTACGTCCACGCCAACTACACGACCGCCGCCGACACCATCCCCACCGAGAAAGGAATCTGACGATGCTGACCGAGCCCATCGCACCCGAACGCCTCGCCGAGATCCACGAACACGACCGTCGCGACCGCGAACGCGGAAGCGTCACCGCCAGCATGGTTGCCGACATCGCCGACCACCGCACCGAACTGCTCGCCGAGGTCGACCGGCTCAACGAGCGCGTCGCCGAGCTGATTGAGCGGCTCGGTGAGACGAAGGGCGAGAGCCACGGGCGACTGCTGCGCGTCGCCGAGCTCGAAGGCAACTTGTCTGCCATCCGCGGCTGGACGCGCTCACGCCTGGAAGTCCTGGCCGACCGGCGCCGCGACTACCCCGAGACGCCCGAGCAAAGGGCGAAGACGGCTGTCCTCGATGACCTGACCCGCGTCCTGGACCACCTCGACACCATCCCCGCGCCGGACACCGAGGCAGAGGCGACGGTGGATGACCTCCCGGGGATGTGGGACCAGTCGGACCTCATCGGCGGCGAGACGGACGCCACCGCGACTTCAGGGAGCGACCGGTGAGCGAGCACAACGCCGTGCAGCAGCCTGCCGCCGGCCCGCACCACGACGACACCAAGGAAGGGAACTGACCATGGCTGCCGACAACAACTGGTCCGGCCGCGTGACGATCACGCCGCCGTTGACGTGGGCCGAGTGCAAGCTCTCGCCCGCGATCGAGGACGTGAAGCTCGTCTTCGACGAGAAGGAGGGCCCGGACGGGCGGATCATTACCGCCGTCGCCGTGGTCCCCGCGCGTTCGAGCAACTCGTGGTCCGCGCACACCGGGCAGGAACTGCAATTCCTGATCAACTCGCATCCGAAGCATGAGTTCGCCGGCTGTCTCCAGGTGAACTGGGACGACGTCTACGGCAGTGACGTGCTTGCGGAGCGTTGGACGGTCGACGGGCGCGTGGTTGTGCACGAGACCGCGCGGCTCGTCTGGACCAAGGACGAGGGCGGTGACCAGTGAGCATCGTCCCGGGCCGCGACGTGGCCGCCGTGCCGGAGGAGTGGGTTGACGCTGTCAACAAGCGGATCAACGACGAGAACCACCTGGACTTGTGCGCGTGCGACGGCTGGCCTGAGGCGTGCCGCTCGTACAAGCCGGGGCTGTGGGATCTCGGCGAGGCGTCGCTGCACATCGCGATCGGCGTGCTCGAACCGCTGATCCGCGCGCAGATCGAGGCGGAGGCGGAGACGCTTTCGACATCGCAGGCTGCGGGAATCGTCGGGGTGTCGCGGGCGACCATGGTGCGGTTCCTCGACGAGGGGCGGCTGCCGTACACGCAGCCCGGTAAACATCGGCGGGTGCGGCTCGCGGACGTGCTGGCGTTCAAGGAGCAGGTGACGTTCAAGGAGCAGGTGACGTTCGGGGAGACTGCGACGTGAGTGCTGAACTGGCGACTGCTGGCTGCGAAACATGTCGGCGGCAGACGTGGCGCGGGACCCGGTACTGGCGGCTTGTGACGAGTCTCGACCTCGGCCACGACGAGATCGCGCATCGGATTTACTGCTCGCTACTGCGCGCCGGGGTTATCTCGGCCGATCAGCTGGTCGGTCACTCGGACAAGTTTCTGCGTCGGATCCCGGGGATCGGCCGCCAGGCGTTGGAGTACATCCGGCGCGTGGTGCCTGAGCCTGCAATGGGGGATGGCCTGTGCGCAGACGGACGGACGCTGCGTGCTGCCGCGGTGCGGGTGCTCGACGACTACGAGGATCCGTTCGGGCCGTTGGCGCGGGCGCTCTATGCCGCATTGGAGGCGGCGGCTGAGGACGTCGAGTGGGCCGAGCGGCAGAACCGGAAGAACGGCGGCGGCGAGGCGCAGTTGCCGTCCGCGACTGCTGAGGCGCTGTTGAAGGCGGCGCAGATTTATATGCCCGCAACCTGAGAATCAAGAAGGAGAGATCAAATTGGCAGGCGAGACCGTCATTCAGATCATTGGCAACCTGACCGGTGATCCCGAGTTGAAGTTCGTTCAGTCCGGCAAGGCGGTGGCTTCGTTCACCGTGGCGTCGACTCCGCGCAGCTACGACCGCGAGTCCGGCAAGTGGGTCGATGGCGACGCGCTCTTCATGCGCTGCTCCGTTTGGGGCCAGTACGCCGAGAACGTCGTCGAGTCGTTGACCAAGGGCATGCAGGTCATCGTGTCCGGCCGGTTGAAGCAGCGGTCGTACGAGAAGGACGGTCAGAAGCGCACGGTCGTCGAGCTCGAGGTCGAGGACATCGGCCCGACGCTGCGTTTCGCAACCGCGAAGGTCACCAAGTCCGGGCGCGCCGGCGGCTCCGGTAACGGCGGCGGCCAGGGCGGCGACTGGGGCTCGCAGCAGGGCGTGCAGCGTTCCGGCGGCCAGCGTCCCACCCAGGCCGAGGCCGACCCGTGGGCCACGTCCGGTGGCGGCCGGCAGGGCGGCTACGGAGATGAACCTCCCTTCTAAGCACCCCTTCCGCCGGCCGTGAATGTCAGGGCCGACAGCTACCCTGAGTAGCCATCCGATGATCAGATATCGGATGGCTACTCGGAACTCTCTCCCCGCAAAACCCCAGGTCAACACGGCCTGGCTCCTCAACTAACCAACCCTCAGGAGGGGAACCGTGTACGGATACGTCCGCACCGGTATCGGCGCTGCGATCCTCAGCGTCGTTGCAGCAAGCATCTGGGGAGGCCGGAAACTCCGGCGCTACTTCCGCAACCGCCGCGGCGGTGGGCAGTGACCACGCTGACCCTGCCGACCGTCTCGGTCGAGACTCGGCGCCCCACCGTGTGCGCGCTCGTCCCGGCGCACAACGAGGAAGACACCATCGCCTGGTGCCTCGAATGGATCCGGGACAGCGACTACCCGGTGAACCGGGTCATCGTCGTCGCGGACGCATGCTCGCCACACGACAAGACCGCGCGGATCGCCCGCGCCTACGGTGCCGAGGTCGTCGAAACCAACCACCAGGACAAGGCCGCCGCACAGAACGAGGTGCTGTTCAGCATCACCGAGGACATCATCGTCGGGTTCGACGGTGACACCGCGCCCGCGCCGGACTGCATCCGCCTGATGGTCGAGGATCTGGAACGGGAGCGGCTGAACATGTGGGGCGCCCCGTTCCGGTGGGACGCGACGTGTTCGACGATCCTGCCAGCGCAGGGCGACGCGGTCCCGTTGTCGGGCCGCACCGCGTGGAAGCGGTTCGAGGGCGCGTTCTTCACCGGGTCTCGCCGCTACGCGTACGCGTTGGGCCGGCGCTGGTGGCGGCAGGCGCAGTCCACGGTCGGCCGGATCCAGGTACTGACGGGCGCGTGCTACGCGTTCCGGCGGGAGGCGATCCAGGGTATCGGCGGGTTCCCCAACGGCCTAATCACCGCGGACATGGATGCGACGTGGACGCTGCACGGCGCGGGCTACAAGTGCGGGTACACGGGTGCGGCGATGGCGTACACGATGGACCCGGAGGACTTCCGCACGTACCGCAGTCAGATGCGCCGCTGGAGTTCGGGCTATTTCCAGAACATGCAGAAGCATCGGCGGCAGTTGGTGAACTGGCGCGCGGCGCTGGTGGTCGGCGGCGCGATCTTCGACATGGTGATGCTGTTCCTCGCTGAGACGGTGATTCTGTGGGCTGCGATCCTCGGGCATCACCCGGCGGTCGTGGACGCGTTCGCATTGTGGACCGTGGTTCATGTCGTGGTGTGTACGGCGCTGGTTTCCAGTGTGGTCGGGCCGCGGCAGGCGCTCATGGCTGTCGGTCCGTACCTGGTGGTGAATTACTACAACAAGTGGTTGTACCTGTGCGGCATGGTCCGCGAGTGGATCTTGGGCCGCAGGTACAGCTCATGGACGGGGCGGCAGGGTCGGGCCACCGTCATCACGCCCATGTCGACGCGCCGCCGCGTCATCCTCGCGAACGTCGCAGCCGCGGTCGGCATACCGCTGCTACTCGTCGGCGCGTGGCAGGCCGTGCCGCTGCTTGCCGCCGCTGGCGTCCTTGGCGCGCTCGCGGTGTGGTCCGCGACGTTCCCATGGCGGGGCAAGGGCCGCCGGCGCAGCGGCGAAAACTGACCAGCGGGCCGGGGCTTCGCGGCCCCGGCCCTTCCCGAAGGAGTCCGAATGAGCGACACAAGCAGCACGTGGTTCCGGGACACTCCGGAGAGCCGACGCCTCCTGGAGATCGAACGCGCCAAGGTTGAGGCCGCCGAAGCCGCCGCTGAGATCACCGCGTATCTCGACAACGTTCAGCGCCAGTTCGCGTCGCTGGGCCAGGAGCCGTCGGATGTCATTGCTTTCGCGGCAACGCTTGAGCGCGGGACCGCATGGCTCAAGGTGACCGACCTCCGCGCTGTTCTCGCCGACCGCAAGCGGCTCGCCGACGAACTGGAAGAGATCACCGACCTCGACCGCTCGGCGCTCAAGCATCACGAACTCAAGGACGAGCGCTCCCGCGCGGTCCGCATGTGGCACGACGAGAAGAAACGCGCCGACCAGGCTGAGGCGCGGGTTGTCGAACTCGAGGCCGAGCTGGACGGCGGCAAGGTCGAGTGGACGATCGGCTGCGACGACCCGTACGACGGCACGTACTACGCGGGCGAGTACACGGAAGCGGGCGCCCGCCATCACGCGGCGCAAAGGCGTGGCGGCATGCACTTCCCCGCGTTTCGTCGAGTCGGCGCGTGGCAGCGCGCGGAGGCCACGGGCGGTGAGGCATGAGCGCCCGCAAGCCTGTACACGCTGAGGGCCTGCCGTCGCAGCGGATCTCCGTCGGCATCACGACAGGACGACTCTACACGCCGGCGCTCTGCGGCGAGCTGAACATCCGGGCCGAGCGGGGGACGAAGCCGGAACAGGTGACGTGCCCGGGATGCCTGCGGCTGATGGCGGCCGGTGAGCCCGAGTGACTGACACCCAGACGCTCGAGGTTGCCCCGGTTGTCGACCCGGATGCGACGCAGCCGATGCGTCCGCCGCGGCGCCGGTTGCGTGTTACTCCGCTGCGGCTGGTGGTGGTCTCTGGCGCTGTTCTGATCGCTGCGGCGTTCATCTGGTCGGCTACGAATCCTGGCGCGGTCCCGGTGCCGTCGTCGCCGCCTGTCCCGTCTGTGTCGCCGGCGCCGCACGGTGGGGCGCTCTCGTTCCCGACGGATGGTGCCACGCTGCCCGCTGAGCGCTCGCACGCCGCCGTCGTGGTCGATGCCGCGCCGACGTCCCCGCAGCCGTCCGTGACGCGTCCTGCGGCCGTCGTGGCGGCGCCCAAGCCCAGCCCGTCGCCGTCCGGGTCCGCGAGCCCGTCGCCGTCGCCGAGCGGCAGCAGTTCCAGCGCGGCGCCACCGCCGCCTCCCGCGCCCACACCCTCAACCTCAGACCAGGAGTCGTCACCCTCATGAGTACGACGATCGCCACCCCCGCTCGGATCCGCGCCTGGACGCCGGTCCACGCGGACGGCTACCACGCCGACCTTCTCGAGTTCGACTTGGACTTCGGCGAGCACCAGCGCAGGCAGGCGGCCGGGCTGGGCGCATTCCCGGACTTCCGCACGATCGAGGCCCTGATGACGCTGCCGGGCGGCTGCCCGGTCGACTACCAGGGCTTGTCGGAGATGTGGCGCAAGGAGGTGCGCCGGGTCGCCGTGAAGTATCCGGGTGCGATCGATGTGGACCGCGCCGGCTGGAACCGGTCGAACATCACTCGGCTCGCCGTACCGCCCGTCCAGGACTGTCTTGCGCTGGTCTACGGCAAGCGGTTCGCGCTCGGCCACCTGAACCGGGCGTCCCGGTTCGCGCCGATGGGGCGCCGTGGCGTCGTCTACCCGCCGGGCGTGGCCGAGAAGGCGGATCCGTTCGCCGTGGCCCAGTACGGCTTCTACGGCGTCGGTATCGGTGTCCATGAGGGCGACGGTGTGCGCTGGCTGCTCGAACCCGGCAACTACGTGCGCTACCGGCATACTGCGGCGGCATGGTGGTTCGCTGAGATGGCGTACGGGCAGTGGCTGGAGCACGGTGGCATCGCGGAGGCCGGGGATGCCTGATCTGATCACGACGTGCCCGGCGTGCGGCCACCATACGATCCAGGCTGTCGGCGGCATGTGCACGGTGTTCGTGCCCGGCCCGGTCGATGGTCCGCTCGCCGAGAAGTGCGGCTGCGACTGCTACAAGGCGCTCACTGGCCGCACCATGTTCGAAGACATCGCCGCCACGCTGTGGGGGCCGAAGGGGGAGGACGCCGATGCCTGACCCTCACGACTCTTGCCGCCCGGTGACGCTGCCGTCGGGCGAGACGATCCGTGTGCGTGGCGCCGGCGAGATGAGCCCGGAGGCTGCCGCGGCTCTCGGCGAGATCGTCGAGGCGGCACGGCGCAAGATGGCCGCCGAACACCCGGCCGATCCCGGCACCGAGGAACTGTGGGCGCGGCTCAACGCGCGCATGGACACGCTCGACATCTCACTGCGCGGCGTGGCGCATGAGACGGGCGTGCGCTTCTCGACACTGTTCCGCATCGCCCAGGGCCGCATGCCGGGCGGGGACGCCCTGGCCGCGATCGAACGCTGGCTCGCGGGCGACGTCTGACGGCGCGTCCGCCACATCTACAAGACAGTTCTACACTCACATACATCAGACGTCGGTCGTATGACCGATCACGAAGAAGGTCACTATGGCGTTCATTCGCAGGCGCACCCGCAAGGCCATCCGCGACGAGTACGAGGACGTCGCGCACGGCATCGCACTCACCCCGGTCCTGTTCGTCGCGCTCTTCATCGTCGCCGCCCTGGTCGGCGCCGGGATCTGGCTGTGGACCGCGTCATCCGGGGCGCGCGGCAACGCGGCCGTCACGCGTCAGCACAACTCGGGACAGAACCAGGTCGCGCAGAACACGACACTGCTCAACGCGTCCGCTGTCGTCGTCTCCGACCAGCAGAAGATCCGGGTTCAGGCCGCGAACGTCGTCACCGAGCAGGACCGGCTCGACTTGGCCGGCCTTGAACAGAACTGCGCCAGCGACGTCCAGGCGTACAACGCGGACGTGCAGAACATCCTCGCCTCCGGCTACCTGCCCGCCGGCTTGCCCTCGTCGTATCCGGCCGCCGTGTGCGCCGCACCCTCGTCCTGAAAGGCCACCTTATGAACACCCTCAAGTCCAAGAGTCACCTGCGTCGCGTGCGCGTCGGTATCAGCAGTGGCGTGATCGTGGTCGCGGCCGGGCTGGCGCTCGCCGCGTGCACCGGCTCGGCTGGCGGCTCGCAGTCCGCCGTCAATGCGTCCAACACCACCGCGCAGCAGGAGTACAACGAGTTCACTGCCGCAGTCCCGTACCCGTACGCGAACGCCGCGCCGTCGAACCCGCTCGAGCGAGAGAACCTGGCGAAGCGGCTCAAGCAGTATGACTCGGCCGGGGACACGAACTACGTGTACTTGTTCACGTTTTCCGGGCAGGTCATCGGCTACTACGTCATCGACGGCAAGGTGTCCTCGACCGGCTCGGAGATGACGAGCACTCAGCAGGTCACGAACTGCGGCGACAACAACAACGGTGACGGTGGCGGCTGTTCCGTGACTGACGCGATCGGCGACGACGGTTCGTACGGACCCGAGGAGGGCGGCGACTTCGGCGTGTTCTTCTACACCTCGACGGGGACGCTCGTGGAGACGGATCAGCCGTTCCTGGTGTCGTCGGCGCCGATCTCGGTTTACTCGAACGTGCCGCAGCTCGACGCTCCGGCGAAGTGAAACGCAGCCGCCCCGGGCCTGCACGGCGGCCGGGGCGGCATCCCGCGAGTCGTCAGCGGGTCGTTCTGCCAGCCGAAGGGGGGAGTCGGCCAGCACGTCCAGGATACCTGCGTTACGGCTACCTGGTGGCGGATTCGCCGACGGCCGGAACGGGCGGCAGGTTCGCGTCCATCCACTGCCGTCACTCATAGTTCGTCCAGTCCCGGGCCTCGGCGAGCTGAGTGTCCGGGAAACTTGCTACGGCCTGTCCGATCTCCCTGCGCAGGAACTCGATCTCCTCCTGCGGCTTCTTGCCGTACAGCCCTACGAGATGCTCCATCACCTGCCGCTCGCGGATGTCGCGCGGCCGGTCGTTGAAGCAGCCGGCGCACATGAGTGGCAGGCCTTCGACATCGCGCGCGTGCCGGGCCCGTACGTCATCGACTGGCAGTTTGCGCGCGGCGATCTCCTCGTCGCTGTACCGGCAGGGCATGCACAGTTCACAGCCGGGCGCGCCGGCGGCCATGCACATTACGGTGTCGCCGCGCTTGCAGATCTTCTGCTGCTTCGCGTACGTGGGCCAGTCAGACATCGGGATCCCCTCTCGTAGGTGCTCGCGAAGCTAACACCCGGCGGCCGGTCGGTGTGGCGCGAACACGAAAGTCTCGCGTAGATCAGCCTTCTGGGTGCACAATGCGACCATGGCCGAGCCCACCGTGAGCCTCCGCGTCGATGCGAAGGTGGAACTCATCGAGGCGCTGCACGCTGCCGCAGCCGACGGGCGCAACATTCATTCGCTGCTCTGCCAGTCGATGGACTTGGACGAAGCCGGGTTCTGCACGTGTGGTGTTGCCGCGTTCCTGCGCGAGTTGGCCGAACTCCTGCCGCTGCCGCCGGGCGCGGTGCAGCCATACCAGCCCGAGTGGACGCCGGCTGCGGCGTAGCCCTCGCCTAGCAGTGTCCGCCCGCGCCCGAAGCGTGCAACGAGAACGGCCCCGAGCCGAAGCCGGGGCCGTTCGTGGGCGCGGATCTAATCGACAGACCTTGGCCGCCGAAGCGGTTGGGGCGACGCGCCGCCGCCCACGGCTAGTCTAGACGTCCATGAGCAGGCTCTCGTCGGAGTGTCGGTCGACGAATGAGAGCGTCCAGTCCGCTGGTAACTGCTCGCCGCAGTCCGGGTCGACGCAGAGCCACGCGACACGGTTACCGTCCACGTCGTCAACGGGCACGGCGTCGCGGTGTTTCGACGGGCACGCGCGTTTTCCGGTCCACGGGTCGGTGGGGCCGAGCGGTCCGACATCCATGCGGCGTTCCCTCCTGTCGGTGCGGGTTGCTCGGATCGCCGTCCACACCCAGCAGAGCATGCACGCGAGCAGCGGACCAGTGATGGCGAACAAGGGCGCGTAGTGCCCGGCGGGGTAGTTGCCGGGCCAGAGTGCCACGTCGTCCATGCCGACGAGCCTACGCGCCCCCTACGCCCCGTCCGCGGCGTCCTGCGCTCGGTCTGCTACCACCTCGCCTGCGTCGGACTCCACTTCGAGAGCCCCGGGTGAAGTCTTTCCGCTCACAAAGGACCAATGATCGATCATGGATCCGCTGCTGCTAGCGAGCCATGTCGTGAGTTGCGCGTCCATGGCCGGCGTGGGAGTCGGCGAGTCCGCGCTTGCTGGCTTCTGAAGCTCGCTGTTCTCGGGCATGTCTCGAGCGTACCTGCGGGCAGCCGCCCCGGGCATGGGCTACTCCTCCTTCGCGTGGCGGCGCTCGACGGCAGCCCGCACTGCGGCACGCGCCTGAGGGTTGAGCGCCTGGCGGACGGTTTCCCGGCTGTACCCGGTCAACTTGATGATGTCGATCTGGCGTAGACCACCCTCTTCCGCGGCTTCGCGGAGCAGTTGATCGCGGCGTGCGAGTGCGCGGGCCGGCGCGGCGTCGTACTCGGCGACGGCGTCGCGGATCTTCTGCTTGGCGGCTTCGGCCTCGGGGGTGTCGTTCATACCGCCAGCATGTCAGCCAATTTCAGCCTTGTCTAGATTGGCCTAGCTGCACTTGTTGACGCCAAGTCCTAGTAGGCCTAATCTGGATTGTAGAAGGAAGCGTGAGTCGAGAGGAGCCGAAGGTGAACACGATGACCGCCGCAGTCCCGGCCGCGAAGCTTGCGGGGCTCTCCACGGACGACCTGATCGCCCAGTACGAGTTGGCGATGGACTCCCGCACGCGCTACTTCGCCACCGACGGCAGCAAGCGCGGCGGCCACTCCCGCCAGCAGTGCCGCATCGACCGCATCGTCGACATGCTCGGCGAGCGCGCCGATAGCGGCGACGCCACCGCCTGCGCCTGGTTCCAGGCCTGACCCCCAGTCGAGAGAGACAACAGACAAGGCATCTCCATGAACATCACCGACGCGGCCGAAATCCTCGGCTGGTTCGAAATCCGTCACGACGACCGGCTCGGCTGCATCGACCTGCACTGCATCATGTGCTGCCGCGAGATCGAGTCGCTCACCCTGCCGATGCTGGCCGGCGCCACCCTCGGCCGGCTCAACAACATCGCGCTCCAGCACTGGCGCGAAGACCACGTGTAAGCACGCCCGCCCCACCGAGAAGGAGACCCGGCATGGCCCGCAAGATGAGTCGCGAGCCCGACCGCGAGCGCTTCGAAGTGCGCCGCATCGTCAAGGCCGAGCACGGCTGGAAGCGCCGCGAAGCCGTCAGCTGGCACCGGAAGGAGGCGCGCGCCATCGCCGCAGCCAAGAAGCTCAACGGCGAGATCCAGGTCGTCTGGACGCACTCTGACGACAAGCAGCTCACCAACTGGCTTGATGACGCGATGGTCGTCTGGTCGAACCGCCACGAAGACTCCGACGACTGAACCGAAAGGAGGCTCGACCGTGGCCGACACCATCGGAACGCGCGCTGGGCGCCGCCGGAACACAGGCGCCCAGCAGCGCAAGGTCGCGGACCTCATATCCGCCCGGACGGCCGACGACAGCGACGCCGCGCTCCTACTCGAAGCGCTCGGCCTCATACGCGCGCCACGCCAAGACCTCCAGCCCTGCGGCACGCCGGCCGCATACGAGCGCCACCGCCTGGCTGGCGAAGACTGTCGAGTGTGTCTCGACGGGATGGCCGAGCGGAACCGGGAGAACTACGCCGCCGACCCGGGCCATGCGCGCGAGTTGGCCCGGGAACGGATGCGCCGCTATCGGGCGCGCCAGAAGGCCAAGAGGGCATAATCAGCACATGAGCGACACGCCGCCGCCAAGCGAGATACCCGAGTTCTACGTGCCGATGCCGCGCCCGTGCGAGCACTGCGCGACCGGGAGCGGCGAGCATTCCGAGGCCTGGCACTGGCTGCTGATCGTCGGCGAAGGCGCCCCGGCCGTTGAACTCGCACGGGACGGCATCGTCAAACTGCAGATCCCGTTGACGGACGCTCAACTTGAGGAACTGATGGACGGCCCGGTCACGCTTCAGAGCGTGCTCAAGGATGGCATCTGAGTCCGCCGGCCGATCTTCCAGCGCCGACGGCGCATCGACCGGTTCACTTAGCAGACGTCAGCGCTCGATCGCGCGGGCGTCGGCTTGCGCCCGTCGGGTAAGCCGAATCAGACGTTCGGCATCGCGCTGCACCGTGGCCGTGGTGTTGAAGTCGAGGCGCCCGCCACGCTGGGCGCGGTACGGTCCCATCCACTTGTCGATCGCGCCTTCGATGGGCCGCAGGTGCTCGATGCCCTCCAGTATGGCTTCCCAGTACGGATGCAGTTCGGGCGGTACTTCCTCGATCTCGACGTCTGCGAGTGCGGCCTGGATTGCGCCGCCGTACTCGCGAAGCGTCTGGGCGAACTGGGCAACCTGCACTTCGGCGATGTCCATGTCAGAGCCATCCTTCGGCAATCTCGCCGAGCCCGTCGGCCGCGCCGATCAGGTGGACGCGGATCCCGCGCCAGTCGTCGCCCATCTCGCTGCCGACGAAGCGCTCGACGACGATGCACATGTCGACGATGGCGCTCCCGAAGTTCCGGACGATCGCAGCCTCGTCGATCGGCATCTCGGGGCGCCGGCTCGAGAGGCTCGTACTGAGCCGATCCGCGAGCGCTGCTATCACGTCGGACCAGTCCTCGGGGCCGGACGGATTCTCAAGACGCTCGCGGAGCTCGGCGGTCGTGAAAGTGTCAAACTCAGTATCCATCAGGCCTCCACGGACTTATCGTTACCGGTCTCATTCTGACGCGACATCCCGACAGTCTCGGCTACTCGCGGTCCCTTCTTGTCGCTGCGCCTTTGCTTGTCGCCCCTCTACGCGCCTTCTGCGGCGTCCAGCGGGTCCGTCAGGCACTCGTGCCACGTCCCGCTGGCGGACGTGCAGCGAAGAGCCTTGGCGTACATCACGCGAGCCTTCTCCAGCGTCTCCGGGTCGCCATACTGCGCGTCGTTGCCCGACGGCTCCTTGAAGTGCTGGCGCATCTTGTCGTGCCCCCACTTCCACGTGCCGATCTGTACGACCCGGAGCACGCGCAGCGCCTCGTAGAGGGTCTCTTCATCGACGTGAGGGATCAGCGAGATGAGGTGGTCGCAGTCGGCTCGTTCCGTCGGTGCGACTTTGGAGGTTTTCAGAGTCTTCGGCGGCGACATGACTCGTGGAGGCGTCGGCGACTTGTGGCTGACCTTTTCGGTCGTCGCGCCAGCGATGATCCCATGGGCCTGCCGGCCCGGCGCCGCCCGGAGGGCGGCAGACGAAGTGTCCTTGTTATTGGATAGATGACTGGTTGGCTGGATTCCTGTATCCAGGCTGCCTGTTTCGGGAATCCAGTCGACCTCTTCCGGCTCGTCCTCGGTGGGCTCTGGCTCGTGCGCCCACTCCGGCATTTCGGGGTCGACCTTCGGCGGCTTCGACGACACGAACGTGTCCGGGATCGTCAGCTGGTAGACGTCCGCGTAGATCCGGTTCGGCCCCTGGGCGTAGTCGCTCGTCTTGCGTATCCAACCCGCCGTTTCCAACAGGGTGAGGTTGGTCCGGACGGTGCGTTCGTCGAGGCCGAGGTTCGTGGCGAGCCGTGCCAGGCCGGGGAAGTTCCTGTCGCCGAACCGGTTGCCGTAGGTGGAGAGAGTGAACCCGAGGGCCTTCGCGGCGAGCGGCAGGTTGGCCTCTCTGAAGGCGTCGTACCAGTCGAACCGGTTGGCGTCGCGGCCCTTCGCTGGCGCGGTGTCGTAGACCTTCTTGGCGCGCTTCTTGCGGGTCGCGGGGTCGAACGGGCGGCGCTTGTCGGACCGCTGAGCTATCGTGGACACAGATCTCCTTGCGCGGGAGTGTGCTGGCGAGCTGGACACTCGCTGGATTTTTGGGTCGGGACCAGTCTTCGCGGGCTGGTCCCGATTGCTTTCTCTATGATCCCAGATCGGGCCGACAACTGGGACGTGACAACGCATCTGCCGACACGTCACCCCGCGTCGGGCATGCGGGACAATGGTGGGCATGCCAACCGCCGAACAGATCCTCTTCGTACTGAACGGCTGCGAGCCGATCAACGCCGCAGACCTCTGGTTTTGCGTCATCACCGCGCCGCGCGCCGACGGCTCCTGGTGGCCGTGTCAGCCCGGTGAACTGCTCGTGGTCAACGACGAATGCGGGCGCGAACCGATCGGCGGCAGGAAGCCGGCGAAGTGGGACGTGGAAGCGTTCTACACGCAGGACTTCGCGGCGGCGGAGGCGCTGTCCAAGCTGGTCCAGGGCAAGCCGAAGCCGCGCAAGGGCTGGTGGGAATGGGACGGCGAGACGTGGATGCGGCCAGCGGACCAGGCTGCAGCGTTGGAACGATGGCGGGCCAGCCCTGACGGAGACCACCTGCGGGCGCTTGTCGGAGTGTCGCCGGGACGACAGTGGCCGGAGGTGGGGGCGAAGTGAGCGAGGACTACTCGATCGGCGCGGGCAGTCTCAACGTGAGCGGCACGTTCACGGGGACGCTCGGCATCGAGGGCTTCGACATACTCGCGGACCTGCTGGGGCTCTCCGGCCCGTCCCGCCATCACGTGCGGGTGGGATGTCCGCCGAACGCGGACAAGCGATGCCCGGTCTGTCGGGAGCCCGCCGAGGCGGTCGTGCTTGAAGACGTCGCACTGTTCAACGGTGGGCAGGCGAAGAAGATCGGCGACGGCACGGGGTATTGGCTGATGGGCCTGGATCCGGCTGCCTACGGGTGCGAGCCGTGCGGGCACCGGTTCGACCGGGACGGCCAGGAGATCAAGCAGTAGGCCCGGACTTTGAGTCCGGCTTTGAGGCGGCCTGCACTGTGACGCCTTCCCCAAAGTGCCCTCAAAGTCGGGCACGGTCGGTAACTCCCGGTCTGGGAGAAACTGGTAGTTCACTAGTAGTTCGCCCGGTACGCGTGCGACACTGAGCCGACAGATCAACACGCAGAGAACAGGCAAAGCAGTGGCAACAGGTACGGTTCGTTGGTTCAACAGCACCAAGGGTTACGGCTTCATCCAGCAGGACGGCGGCGAGGACGTCTTCGTGCACTTCTCGGCCCTGGCCGGCGATGGCTACCGGGAACTGACCGAGAAGCAGCGCGTCGAGTTCGACGTTCAGGCTGGAGCGAAGGGGCCTCAGGCGGCGAACGTCCGCGTCATCGGCTAGGCTGGCCGCGCGAGCAACACCGAGCCCCGGCTCAGCGCAGCCCCCGTCGATCACTCAGATCCGGGGGCTGCTTCGTTCCCTTCAGGGATGCCGCCGTTGATGGACACGCCAGCCATTCGCACGCCGATCTCCCCCTTTGTGAGCACTGCCAGCCCGTCAAGCAACTGCGCCATGAACCGCAGCCCGTCAGGCGAAGCCAGCATCGTCATCTCCTGGCCCCGCGGCTGGCTTACGATGCCCGGCGGCGCATGGTCGCAGACCTCATGGCGGAACGCCGCAGGAATGAGCCGAGCAACGCCGATCGGCGACCCCGGCGAGTCGGCGGGTCGCGCACCACGAGCTCGGGATGCCATAGTACCGGGGCTGTATCGCAGTCCTTGCACGTGAGGACGGAACGATATTCGTCCTCGGTAGTGGTGAGCGTTATCCGGTATCGGCCCACCTCGGCTGCCGTCTGACCGAGATCCATCAGCCGCCTGCCTCGTAGCGTCCTTGCCTGCGCCCTCGCTCGTACGCCGCCTGCAGATGGCCGGGACCGTAGTCGGGGTCTGGTTCGCGCGCCGGCAGCATGTTGATCTGGACCGGGGCTCGCGCATCGGCCCTGCGCTTCCAGCGTGCGATGACCGTCGCTGGATCCTCGGCTACGGCGGCTTCCTTCAACATCTCGTGCCGCTGGTCCACGGTCAGGTTGCGGGCCCATGGGATTACGGCGAGCAGCGGGATCGTGGCTTGAGTGACCGACGGGTGCCCGTCTTCCATCGTCACGGTGGTCCAGTACCCGAACTCGGGGTCGGGCCGGGGCGGTTCTACACCGTGCTCGCACTCACCCCATACGAGCGTGTGCTTGCCGCGCTTCCGGCACAGGCGGGAACAGCCGTCGAAGTCGTCAGTCTCGTCGGTCATCGCACGCCCCGGTTCCACAGCCACACCGCGGCGACGACGAGCAATCCGACTAGCGCCTGCCACGGGCTCCATTCGTCAGGCCAATAGGGGTCCCAGCGCAGCAGGAGTTCGTCCACGATGTTCCTCAACTTGCGGCGCGTGGCGGTCTCCTGACAACCGCAGTCGCACGCCGCTGCTGGTTGCGGCGTCGGGTCGATGAGGGCCGGCGGGACGCCATAGGTGGCGAGGATCTGCGCTTCGACGTCAGGCACTGTCCACCAGCCATCCCGAGAGCCGCACTTCCGTGCCCTCCGGAACATCGACTTCCAGTATTGCTCCGAGACCGGTGGCGACCAGTAGCCGTGTGGGCTGGCCCGGCTTGCGGTGGACGCGGAGTGTGTCCACGGCGGGCGGTGGGTCGGTCGCCTCGTCGTTTTGCACGATCTCATCGGCCGTCCTGACGAGACCGGTCATCACGTCGTCCACGTCTATCGTCCCCACGCCGTACGTCCATGGCAACGCGTCGGCGGCGCATCGCAGGGTCGCCGCCAGCAGCCTGTCGCCGGAGTAGCCGCGCGACTGAAGGATCCCGGCAGCACGCAGAAGAAGTGCCGGGTGCGCGGCCTTGTCGGCCATGCGGTCGGCGAGTTGGCGCGCGTCTTCGTATTCACTCACCGCGCGCCTCCTCAGCTATGAGCGGCCGGTACTCGGGCTTGAGCACCGCGTACTCCGCGCCGTCCGGCCCGGTGATGATGTCGCACCTGCCGCGGACTTGCTGGATGTCAGCGCTCATCCATTCGCGGTCCACTCGGTGTCGATGCGCGATCACGTAGGCGAGGACGGCGCCGAACACGGCGACGATCAGCCAGGGCATCCAGTTCACGTCAGTTCCTTTCGGGCGTCATTGCCGCGATCAACCGGTCTAGCTTGGCGCCGAGCTCCTTCAACTCGCCGATCGTCGCAGGCCGGTCATGCTCATCCCAGCGGCGCTGACGGCACGGCAGGCACGCGAACTCATAGTGGGCGACGCCACAGCCGCCGCGACCGTCCGGGCATGGCGCCGAGGCCAGCGTCATCGGCTCGCTGCAGTCCGGGCATGGATGGTCGGCGCTGGTGTCGCCAGGATATTCATTGCCGCCTTCCAGGTGAAGCCACGTAGTACGGGCAGTCCAAGCGGATGTGCCCGCCGTCGAGCGGCCAAGGCCACGGGCAGCAGCAGTCAGCCGGCGCCCACTGCGCGCGCGCAACCGGGCGACCGTGCTGCTCGTCGGCTTCGACCAGGCGCGTCACGATCGGGGCGAGGTCGTCAGTCATCGCCTTCTCCTTCTCGGCGCGTCCCGGACTGGCGTGGCCGCGGGCAGCAGCTTGGCCGGCCGCTTCAGGTCGTACGGGTCGTCAGGGTCATACTGCGGCGGGTGCTCGGCGAGCCAGTCGACGAGTTCGCCCACGGTCATCGTGACGATCTCGCTGCCGTCGGGCAGCACCGTGCGGCCGTCGTCGGCCGCTGGAGTCTCAGGCATCATTCCTCCACTCGGGCCGGAACCCGGGCTGGCCGGCGTAAGGCGCGGCGAGGTCGGCCATGTCGTCGCAGAACTCGCGCCCGACCGTGCGCCCGCTACAGACGCCTTCACCGTGCGCGCACTTGGCGTGCCGGGAGAGGATGCGCCGCTTCGCTTCGATCTCCACGCAGATCCGTTCCGGGTCGTAGCGGGCGATGTGCTCGTCCTGATTCCGGCCGTTGGTAACGAGCGCCATCCGGTACTGCCCGTGCGGCTCGTCCCACGATTCATCGTTGATCTGATCATGGGCGATGATCTCGGCCATATAGTCGGCGAACGGCCAGTCCGGTACACACTCCGCGACCTCCCAGCGTTGCGGCCGGAACCCGCCCTGACTGATCAGCTGGGCGTCCCGGTACTCACGGTCCAGATTCGCGGCGACGAACGCGGAGATCGCGCTCTGGTCAGGCATGTGAGTCCTCCGGGTGTTCGGCGTTCCATTCGTCGCGGAACCGTTCCTGGGCGCGCCTGGCGTACCCGTCCCTGTCGGCCATCGCCTCGGTCAGGTCTTCATCCGGGATCGAAACCCACTCGCCTGCGGCTCCCACGTGGACTCGGGCGCGTCGATCGGGCCGTTCAGATCACGGCTGATGCGGGCGATCTGGATCAGGGTGTCGATGCCGTTCTCGATCTGCGCCCCGGTCGGGCGAGGCCAGTCAGTCACGTCGCTTCTCCTCGCCGAAGAGCCCGTCCGGGTCGCCCCACAGGAACCGGTTGAGGACTCGCCGCGCCTGCTCGTCGGGCACATGCTCGGCGGCGAGCGCGGCCTTCAGGTGGTCTGCTTGGTCGCGTAGTTGACGAAACGCGTCCTCGAGGAACGCGTCATGCGTCAGCCCGCACGAGCACGGGTCCGTCACAGCCTCGTAGTGCGCTGGCCCGAGCTTCTTGCCGAACCGGATGGGCGGGAACGCGTGGACGTGGCCCTTGCTCGCCGTGGCGACGTCAGGCATCAGCCAGCTCCTTCCGGAGCCGGTGCGCCTCGTCCAAGTGCGCGTCCCGCGTGGCACGCTGGTCGTAGCCCCACGTCTCGAGGACGACGACGCGCGGATCCACGGTCAGGTGCGTCCGGTGGTGATGGCCGCCCGGCACAGTCCAGGTCTCCGGCTCCGGCCATACCTGGTGCGACCAGCGTTCCTGCGCGTGGTGCCGCAGATAGGGCGGCTTCGGCAGCATGCTCGTGCCGTCGGGCATCACCCACGTCTCGTACTGGTGGATGGTGACCCGCTCGGGGACGGTCGTTTGGATGCGGACTTCTTCGATGTCTGAGCCGGGCAGCTTCGCCTGGTACGCCTCGGCAAGCGCGCGGTCGGTGAACTCGGCGAAGTGTTCCGGGCCGTCACACTCGAAGATCGCAACGTGGTAGACGACAGTGGGTTCAGGCATCGGGCTCACTCCAAATGATTCGCATGTCCTCGGGCAGTTCGCCGGTGGCGTGCATGTGCGCGGTGACGGCTGCGGGTGCGGCCTTCAGCCAGGCTTCGAAGTTCGCGCGGTCCCGCTCGCGGATCGCGCGGCAGGCCTCGTCGAACGCGTCGTACGCATCCCAGTAGGCGCGTTCCTCCGGCGTCATCTCCTCGAGGCCGAACGCAGCCTCGATCCGCTGCTGAAGGTAGGCGTCGAACGCGGCGTCAGGCACCGTACAGCGCCTCCTCTTCGTTGAGCGCGGATTCGCGGAAGTACTGATCCGCGGGCAGCATCCGGGGAAGTCCGCCCATGGCCTGGCGCTGCATGTCGTGGCAGCGGCACGGGCACGCGCCGAGTGACGCGGGCCGTACAGGCAGTTCGCCATCCGCGAGCATCTGCAGGGGTGCCAGTCGGTGGATCGCGCCCTGATCGCAGCGGACGACCGGCAGGATCGCGTTCTCGCTGCTGGTCTTGCAGCGCCAGTAGTCGTGCTGATCTTTCGGCTCGACGACGAGGAGCTTCCGTCGCAGCTTCGCGAGCCGTTCCGGGTCGTCTGCGAGCGCTCCGACATGCTGGCGAATCCAGTACGTCAGGAACCGCTCACGCTCGTCCGGGTCAGCGAACCGTTCGATCCACAGGAACGTCGGCTGCGAGTCCTGGAAGACGACCGGCTCACCGTTGAGCCAGACTTCGAGGATCAGTAAGACGTTCAGTTCGGTGTGCTGGTAGTAGGTGGGGTGGCCGTTCTCGGCGATCCTGCCCGTGTTCCACCACGGCCCCGCGTCACTCATCTGCCGCCTCCATGACTGTGATTGCCGCGTCCAGTTCGGCCCGGAACCGTTTCGCTTCGGCGAGCACGTCCTCGCGGCTGCCGTCGTGGATCTCCCAGTCGCCGCAGTGATGAGGCAGCGCGAGCGCCCACTCCGACTCAGGCTCGTGGCGCGGGTCCGAACCGGCGCGGGTCTGCCAGGCCGGCCGCGGCTCGTCGAACCCGGGCGCCGCGTACACCGGGGTCTCGTCGCCGAAGTCGCCGTCCACCGGCGGGCCCGGCTTACGCAGCATGAAACCGAACGGTGTCGGCTCAGTCATCGTCCTCATCCTCGTCGTCCGCATCCCAGCCTTCGGGCGGCTCCGGGTAGTCGATCTCAGCCCAGTAGCTGACGGAGCAGTCGTCCGAGCCGGCGTAGGTGCGGAACGTGTAGCCGTCGTAGTACCCGAGGTCGACGCCTTCGGTGTAGTACCGCTCGACGATCCACACGAGCTCGTGCCACAGGTTCCGCGGCGGCGCGGTCTTCGCCCTGTCCTCGTAGTCGAACGCGTGCCACTCGATGTCAGGCATCATCGCCTCCGCGCCGCTGCCGGATCTCAATGCGCGCGACCGCCTGCGGGACACCCGGGGGTTCGGGGAGCCGCGCTTCCCACCCGGAGTCGCCCAGTGCCGTGTATTCGCCAGAGACCAGGACGACGGGCGCGCCATGGTCGGCCGGGTTGTGCCTCGGGCAGTAGTACGTCTCGCCGTCAGCGTCCACGGTCCACGCATGCTTCGCGAGCGCCTCGGCATGCCAGCGTTCGACGTCGGCCAGCGGAACCGTGTCCTCGATGGGCGCACAGAACCGGCCGGCGGACGGCTGGCTGCCCGCGCAGAAAACCGCGACATGGATCATTCGGCGGCCTCCACGACCCGGCCGCCGTCGCTGGCGTTGGCGCAAACCTGCCGCCAAGTGATCACGCCGAACGTGCCCCCTTTCGCCGTGCGCCACTGCCACAATGACGCACGACCTCCTTGGCCCTCTATGCGGGTGTAGCGCGTCCCGTCGGGGCACTCGAGGACCGCTCCGACGGGCGGTTCCATCGCCAGCGCTGGGCCGCCATGGGGGCCCGGGTCGGCGAGCCCGAGCACCGGCCCGAGTCGCAGCACCCGCTCACGGCTCCAGCAGCGGGACGAGTACGGTTCCGTCGCCCAGTCGGGCACTGCGTCACCGGCCTGGTAGGCGGATATCAGGAGGCGCAGCAGGTCCCGCTCGATCCACATGGGCTGCTCATGCCACCGGCAGCCCGCACCGTTCACGGTCTTGCCTGGGCAGCCTACGCGCACGATCGGATATGAGTACGCGGCCACCACGAGATCGCAGCGTGCGTGCTCACCCCAGTCGCGCCCGGCCGGGTCCTTCGCCACGGCGAGCATCGTCTCCGGCTGGTACTCGATGGTGTGGTCGCCGATCTCGATGCCGGGGTCGTGGTTCAGGCAGATCAGGCCGTAGGTGCTGCTCACTCGTCGTCCTCTATCTCGTGCGCGTCGGCGGGTGCGTGCCGCCTGCAGTAGGCGTCGAAGTCGTCGGTCTCAAGCACGGCCGCACGCGGGCACCAGGGCGTGTCGCAGCACACGTAGCGCCAGTCCTTGAACGGCTTCAGCAGTCGCCGCCAGTAGGCGCGCATCGTGTCCCAGGTGTGGTCATGCCAGCGGTATCGGCGGATCGTCACCGTGAACGGGCCGACGCCAGTGCACGAGCGAACCTTGACGAGTTCGAAGTCCGGGCCGGTACCGACGCCGAGGACTTGGCCGCGAGTGAACGGCGACGCCGTAGTGAGGGTGCTGCTCACTCGCTTTCTCCGATCGGCAGTAGCCCAGCGCCGTCGAGGGCGCCGAGCGCGCGCCGGGCCGTGCTGTCCGGGTAGGGTGCACTGTCGGGCTGATGATCGACGGCGCTACGGCCGAGTGAGACGTACTGGGCGATGCGCACGAGCGCGTCGAAGGCCTCGCACGGCACCGGGACGACGCGGGACGGCTTGTCGGCGTCAAGGGCCGGGCATCCACGCCACGGCGCGTGCTCAAGCTTCAAGCCGACGCGGCCGACGATGCTGAACGCGTCCTGCTTGCCACCGAGGTGCGGCGGCTGAATCAAGCCCGCGCTCTCGTAGTCGAAGGCTTGGACGAGGAACGTGTGTCCGTCGACCGTTACTTCTTCCCCGGCGATGATCCGGCGCGTCTCGAAGTCGACGTGCTCGGTGTAACCGAAGGGCTTGGACGGCGGCTGGTTCGAGGGTCGCGGCATCAGCGTTCCTAGATCGACGACGCGAACGCGCACACGGCCAGCTGCGGTTCGTCGGCGGGCAGGATGTTCCGCAGGCTGCGTGTCGGCGCGGTCAACTGCTGGGCGGCGAGCCGGTCCAGGGCGACGGTGCGCGTGTCGGTGACACCGGGGACGGTCGGTTCGGTGGAGGGTTCGGCCACGGTTGCTCCTCGAGGCTCCAGATGCCGCATGCGCGGCGACTAGGCCTAGTTTGCCACTTCAGCCATCGGATCATCACACGTATGACGGCGACCTGACCTGGATGGATAGAAAGCGATTCGACTCTGGTGCCCCAGCGGGTCTATCTTCGCCTCAGGCCCGGGTGCGCTTGGGATCGGCTACTTCATCGCTTGGAATCAAGCCGAACCCGACTCCGATCTCCGGGCCGCAGATTTGGCCTCGCCTGGTGCGACAGTGATCGTTACTTCGCCTCTTAAGCGGAAGGTTCTGGGTTCGAGTCCCAGCGGAGCCCTCGGGCTCTGTAGCTCAATTGGCAGAGCGTCTACGTTCCGATCGCGGCCTTGATCTCAGGCGAGGTCACTAGGGTTGAACAACTGAATACCGCACCTCCCGGTGCGCAGGCCACGGGTTCATCAATTGGTTCATGCGGGTTCGAGTCCCGCCATCGCTACGGCGATGTAGACCCCGTAGCCGCCTTGATCTCGGGAGGACGAGCATCGGGTCGCGCCCGGTGCGACGGGCAGCGGGTACTTCTCGCCAGATAGGGCCGCCGAGAAACGGCCACCCGGTTCACCCCGGTCATCCGCAGCCCACCAGGATCTCGGGCGCGCCATGCCGCTCCTCCCTCCTTCTTAAAGGGAGTTGAGCATGTCCCGCTTCAACACTCCGGCCGCGAAGCCGACCGTGCACTCGCCGATCGTGTCGCAGGCCACGCCGACCGCCCGCACCTTCGAGGGCGCTCCCGGGTACGCGCGCGACGCGAAGTCCGAACTGTTCCTGCTCGCCGTCTCGAACATGGTCGGAACCGACACGTTCTACGAGAAGGCCGGGGCGCGCGACGACCGGTTCGAGAAGCTGGTGCATCAGGTCGCAGTCGAGGACCCGGACTGGTTCAGCCAGTTCGTGCCCTGGCTGCGCTCCGAGGCGAACATGCGCACCGCTTCGCTCGTCGCCGCGGCCGAGGGCGTGAAGGCCCGACTGGATGCCGACGCCGGCGTTCACCAGACGGGCGTCCGCGCACATACGAGCCTTCCGATGTACAGCGGCGATGGCCGGAACCGCAAGCTGATCGACGCCGCTTGCCAGCGCGCGGACGAGCCCGGCGAACTCCTCGCCTACTGGACCAGTCGCTACGGCCGCGCGATCCCGAAGCCCGTCAAGCGAGGCATAGCCGACGCAGTCCGCCGCCTCTACACGGAGCGGGCGCTCCTCAAGTACGACACCGCGTCCAAGGGCTACCGGTTCGGCGACGTCATCGACCTCGCCCACCCCACCCCGGCCGACGACAAGCGCTGGCAGGGCGACCTATTCAAGCACGCCCTCGACCGGCGTCACGGCCGCGACAACCCGATCCCCGAGATGCTGGGGATGCTGCACCGGCACGCACAGATCATGGCGATGCCCGTCGGCGAACGGCGCGGCTACCTGGCGGCGCTCACGGGCTCGGGGACGGACGTGCCGGGCAGCGTGCTCAGCGCGGCGGGGCTGACGTGGGAGCAGTTGGCAGGCTGGCTCCAGGGGCCGATGGACAAGGCCGCATGGGAGGCGGTCATCCCGTCGATGGGCTACATGGCGCTCCTGCGGAACCTTCGCAACTTTGACGAGGCGGGCGTCTCGGACAGTGTTGCCGAGGCCGTCGCGGCGAAGCTTGCCGACCCGGTCGAGGTCGCCCGCTCCCGGCAGTTCCCGTTCCGGTTCTGGGCGGCGTACAAGCACACCACGTCTCTGCGGTGGGCGCACGCGCTGGAGAAGGGGCTCACTGCGTCGCTGGCCAACATCCCCGCGCTGCCGGGTCGCTCGCTGATTCTCGTGGACCGGTCTCCGTCGATGTTCCCCGGCTATGGGTTCTCGACCCCGAACAAGAGCGACATCCCGCTCGCGGAGCAGGCCGCCGTGTTCGGTGCCGCGGTCGCGTTGCGCGCCGCGTCGCCGACGCTCGTCGAATTCGGCGGCCAGAACCGGGTCATGCCGGTGGCGAAGGGCGGCAGCGTCCTTCGGCTGATCGAGCAGTTCACGCAGATCGACGGCACCGACATCCCGTCGGCGATCCGCGCGCACTACGCCAGGCACGACCGGGTCATCGTCATCACCGACGAGCAGACCCGTGCCGGGTACCTGCCGTCGAACATGCACATGTACGGCGGGATGCGGGAGACCGCGACCGACGACCTGGTGCCTGCGAACGTCCCGGTCTACATGTGGAACTTTGCGGGCTACCGGTATGGCGCGGCAGCGTCTGGGGGCAGGAACCGCCACACGTTCGGCGGCCTGACCGATCAGGCCTTCAAGATGATCCCGCTTCTTGAAGGCGGCCGTGATGGCGCGTGGCCGTGGTTGGCGAAGCCGGTCGCGTAGTGCGTGGGCCCGGACAGCCCTACTGTCCGGGCCTGTCCGGGTTCTCCGCAGGCGACCGTCCGGCGGCTCGGGGGCTGGTAGCGTCGTCAGTGGATGCTCTGGTCTTCTCGGGCACGGGCGGATTGGCAGGTGACAGTAGCGGCGCCCCGATTCGAGCACGTTCCAGCGTGGGGGCGCCGTTCGCCG
>Ga0335072_10002700_pt1 | contig 27280 bp, 23 predicted proteins | sample Lox_Sample_21_FD_206725 | JGI IMG/M metagenome (GOLD analysis project Ga0335072, IMG submission 206725) | Soil microbial communities from Loxahatchee National Wildlife Refuge, Florida, United States - Lox_Sample_2.1 | ecosystem: Environmental > Terrestrial > Soil > Wetlands | place: USA...
TGTTTCCTCCGTAAAGTGCTCTTAGTCGCGGATCGCGGGGGCTACGCGATCGGGCCAATTGAGTATCCGATCTGTGCATGACCGTCTGGAATCGGGGCTTCGGTGCGAATTGACGGTCACGAGCACGTCCGGAGCGAAGGCCACAGCACAAATCGTGACAGCGGCCCTGCCGGGGGCGTCGGAGCAGGTCCGAAGCGTTGACCGCGTTTGGACTCACACGACGCGATATATCCTGAAACCGTGATTCTGTGCACAGCATCTCGGCCTGAGGCGAAAGGCTGGTGTAAACGTCATTTACGTTTCGGGGTATTGTGAGATGCTGATGAAAATTACATGGAAACGCTGCCAATCGTATGCAGAAGCGAAAGACTATTCGCGGATCATTTATCTCCACGAATGGAATGGTCAGCCATTCTATTGGGGCAAGGCTCATGAGAGCTTCTTTGGCGGTCATAAGCGTAAGACCGCTGACCTGGAAGCCAGCGGTCGATACAATTCTGGATACAGTCATTGGATCGAGGGGTGCCTAAGGCACGGGGGTTTGCTTTACGTCGGCCAGCTGGATAAGGACGCACTGGCTGTGATCGACGACGTAGAGAAGTACCTCATTGTCACGCATGGCCACGTGATGAATAAGAAAGGTACCCGGTACAACAAAAGTCTTAGCATTGAGCACATTGGCGAAATCCCCCTATCAATACAATACACACGCGCAACGAAGGGCAGTGTTGGCCAAGGTGGGCACGCCGCATGAACAATCTTACTTTTGGGCCATCATGCACGGCAATCAGCAAATGGAGATCGCCGGCATTGCATCCCGTCTCGGCAGGCTCGCGCGTAGCGGTGTTTTGAGAGATGATTTTAGAGTTGCGTGCATCCAGGGCGCCGACCTATTGAAGAAGGTACGCAGAATCGTGATTGGTAGTCAGGGATCTGACGAAAGAATTGCGAATCAGCTCCGAGAACTACTCGCAAAGCAAGGCGAGGGGTGAGTCACCAATGCAGAGGATACTCCCGGAGCCCCCCGAGTGAATCGGATATTTTCAAACGGCGGCCAAGGTGATTTCGTACAAAACCCCTTTGAGAGATTAGCTCTATCATCGTCTCGGCTTTATCTCGCCGCGCCGTACTTCACGAAGGGGAACTTGATTACGGAAGTCGCACAACCAGGAAAATCGATTCAGCTCTTGGTGGGGCTAAACCCGTCCACCTCGCCTGAGGCGCTTTCGCTAGCTAAGAATCGTGCAAACGTAACCATTCGATTTCTAACTCGCCGCTTTCACGCGAAGATATTTATCTTTGACGATGCGGCGTTACTGGGATCGTCTAACCTGACCGACGCCGGGTTCCTGGCGAATCGTGAGGCCGTGATCTGCCTCGACAAAGAGGAGGACGCGGATGCATTCCGTGAAGTCCGCGCGTTATTCTTGGAACTGTGGGAATCTGCGAGTGTCTTGACGGATACAATTCTGAGAGACTTCAAGCTTGCTTACGACTCGATTAGGCGGCAAGGACCAGATCCCGAGAGCGTGATTGAAGAGCGGGTGGGGATAGCCGCTCCGCGAAACATTGACGTCTCGAGTTGGAAGAGAAGCAAAGAGCGGCTATTCATTGATGAATTGCAAAGACAGGTGGTTGAGCAGTATCAGCCGGCCTTTCGCGAAGTTACCCTTTTGCTTGAAGCGCACGACTATCGCAGGCCGGAGCTCGAAGGTGTTGGCTCGGCGAACGAGACTAATCGGTTTCTCAACTGGCTAAGGTTAACTCATATTGTCGGAGACGAGGCATGGCGATCGGCGCCGACACGAACGGAAGAACTTCGAAGCGGAGATATTCTTAGGTTTGGAAGCGAATGGGCGACAACTGAGAGGAGCATGGTTCCCCCTGACTATGTCAGTTGGCTGCGCACCGTTCGAGAGATCTTCGGCACCGGGAATTCGATAGCGATAGCGTCCAAGGACGAAATCAGTCGGGGGTTGACGTCCCTGCATGCGTTCGTTGAGCAATTGAGATTCGTCAAAGGCGGCTTAGCTAACCTACCGGCGGCTTTCTGGGACGCGAATCGTGGTGACGTCGACAAGGTTAGGCGAACGCTCGCCCATTTGATTCACGGTCCGGGAGACTTCGTATATCGGTTGCACGACGTGTTGTATGCAGCCGAGTTCAAACTCGGATACTTTGGTTACTTTTGCGCGTTGGAGCTAATAGGGACGGTGAAGCCGGAGGTCTGCCCCCCGATAAACGGAAGGATGGGGAAGGCGTTGCGATTTCTCGGGTTTGACGTGCGTGCCGATTAAGCCTTAGTGGGTACACTGACAAAGGAAAAAGACAAGAGGTAACCGCCGCAGATATGGTAACGAACAGTAGGGCGCGCGTGTCCGTGCGAATGTAGTCTAAATAATCGCCTTAGGGTATGGACCCGACGCGTCGCCTCTGAGCTCAACCCTTAGGTCTGAGGCCACCATGGAACTCACTGTTGTGACGAAATCGTTGGGAAGTAAGCTTAACGAAATGTTGATCTATGCGGGATCAACGCAGATAGGAGAATATGAGCGGTCACAGGACGCTGACATTGAGCGCAAGAAACGTGAGATCGAAAACGTCGCAGATCTGTTGATGTGGGTCTACTCGAAACACGGGCGATTCACAGTTCAATGGCACGGGGATGCAAGGCACAAGTCCGTTCGCGTCGCGGACGTCGAGGGTTTTATTATCCCAAAGATCGCTTGGCGGACGCCATCCTGGCAAATTTAAGTATCAGATTAAGAAGAATGTCGGTCCCAAAACCTGAATTGAGAGACCGGCGAACGCGGGCGTTCCAATCTGTTACCGACGGCCACGATGCGTGATAAGGCGTTGCTTATCATTCGCCAGATTTCGACGACGTCCTACCTACCAAACCGCCCCCTAATAATGCGGGGCCGTTTTGTGGTCAGCTTAGCTTTGATGTTTCTCGTGATCAGCTGCCTTCGATCGTTCGTTGTAGAGACTTGACTGCGATACAGCACGCTGAGGCGCGCGCCACAACAAATAGCAGCTGTTGCTGGGCAGAATAATCCGCGTATGATTCGATCCATCGCGCTTGAGCGCAGTTGGTCGAACTCAAGCGGAACTAAAGATCTATTTCCTGCGTTTCGCGAATCGGTGAAATTTTGGGGGCAACTCAAATTTTCCAAAAACCAAAACTCGATTTGCAAGAAAATTATAATCTGTCAGAGCGAGAGCCTCCCTGGCCACCACAAAATTGGGATCCAAATCTCGATCCAACTGCTCGGTCTCGATCCAGCGATAGACGGTCGTCCGTTTGTCGGATCGCGGCAATTTGCTGCGTTGCTCAACATATTGAGTAAAAATACTCAATGTAACGAGCAAAAAGAGGACGGAATTCCGGCGCTCGCAAGGGTCCTTGCTCGCCGAACGGCTCGCCGAGCCACGCCGCTATATACAGGTCGTGGCAGGCCCGCGCCAGGTGGGCAAATCTACCTTGGTGCAGCAGGTGACCGCGGAACTGCGCGTGCCCGTTCGCTATGCCAGCGCGGACGAGCCGACGCTTCGCGGACCGGAGTGGGTCAGCCAGCAGTGGGAGGCTGCACGGCTTGAGGTCACGGGCAAGGCCGGTGCCGTGCTGGTGCTCGACGAGATCCAGAAAATCCCCGCCTGGTCGGAGACGGTCAAGCGGCTCTGGGACGAGGACACGCGCAACAAGCGCCCCCTCAAAGTGATCTTGCTGGGATTGGCGCCACTGCTCATTGCCCAAGGGCTCACCGAAAGCTTGGCGGGTCGCTTCGAGACCTTACGGCTGCCGAACTGGTCATTCACGGAGATGCGCACAGCCTTTGGCGGGTCACTGGATCAGTATCTGTACTTTCGGGGTTACCCGGGTGCCACACCCCTGATCCAGGACCCGGCCCGATGGTCGCGCTACATCGCGGACAGCCTCATCGAGACCTCCATCTCGCGCAACGTGCTGCTGCTCTCGCCGGTCGACAAACCGGGTTTGCTGCGCCGTCTGTTCGATCTCGCCTGCCGATATTCCGGCCAGGTGTTGACATACACCAAGATGATTGGGCAATTGCAGGACGCCGGCAACACGACCACCCTCGCGCACTACCTCGACCTGTTGGCCGGTGCTGGCATGGTCTGCGGCCTGCCGAAGTACGCGGGGGAGGCGGCGCGCAGCCGAGGCTCGAGCCCAAAGCTCCAGGTGCTGAACACTGCGCTGATGTCGGTGACTGCCGGCGTCAGCCCGAATGAGGCCCGTTCGGACCGCGAATTTCGCGGCAGATTGATCGAGTCCGCAGTCGGCGCCCATCTGGCGAACGCGGCAGCCGTCGGCGAGTGCGAGCTCTATTATTGGCGCGATTGCGGCCAGGAAGTCGATTTTGTCGTGAAGGCCCATTCGCGCCTGACCCCCACCGAAGTGAAAAGCGGCCGTGCACCGCAAGCCCATGCCGGCTCGGCGGCTTTCGCGGCAGCGTTCAAAACGGAGCGCACGATTCCGGTCGGCGGCGACGGCATCTCGGTGGAAGAGTTCTTGAAACGACCGGTACCTGAATGGCTGGCGAATTGACCGGGTTCCTCTCCGACCGCAGACGCGTTTTGATCGCCGGCCGCCGGCGTCGCAATTACCGCCGAATCGAGCGCCGCGGCAAAGATCGCGTTGTTGCGCCGGCTGTTCTGAGAACGATATCCACCTCTTCGTGAACGTCAGAGCGCCGAAAGGAAAGCGACCAGTTGCGACATCTGCTCGGGCGTCAATCCCATTTGGAATCGCTGGTTATAGAAATTGACCACTTGGGACAGATCCGCCGCGCCGCCGTTGTGGAAGTACGGGGCTCGGGCCGCGAGGCCGCGCAGGGTCGGTACCTTGGTGCGGTACAGATCGCTACACTTTCCGGTGATGAGTGCTCGGCCGGGATCGGTCGTGTAGAAAGCGGCGCTTTGTGTGGGGTCTGTGGTATCTGGACAGCCGCTGATCAGGTACACGGGCAGATCGGGCATGCTGAGCTCGGCGAGGGCCGCGGATATCTGCGCGTTGCTCTCCGTGCCTGGCAGGGTGCTGTGAGCGGTGCCGACGTCGAAGAACGATGACAGCGAGCGATTGCCGATGTTCGGCGTATCGTGGCAGGTTGAGCAGTGCGTGACGCCGCCGCCGCCGGTGGTGAGTAGTGCGGTGTTGAAGATGTTCTCGCCGGCGGCAACCGCGGCCTGCGCGGTCTCGCGGCTGACGCCGTCCAGGGTCGTGCTCGAGGGGGGAGCGGTCCAGGCGGAGAACAGTGTCATGGACGACGAATTGAAAGGCGCACCCGTGGGATCGTTCCCCTTGGCATCGTTGATGCCGGGGTAATATTGCTCGCCGAAAAGTGCTATCGCGCCGCCGAGCGCGCCCTCATCGGTCAACGGCCCTGTGGCCCAGTCGAGAGATTGCGCCGTGTAGGTTGCCAGCTCGAAATTCACGATATCGGTGAGCTGTTCAGCGCTCGGCGGGCTGAGTGCCTGCGCATGGGTGGTCGTCGCATCCGACGCCTGTTGCGTGAGGTCGGCCTGCAGATTCATGAGAAAGGTGCTCTCCTGGCCCAGGGCTGCCGTAGTCTCGCGGCCATCGCTCATCACGTCACTGAGGAAGGAGAGGTTGGTGGCGGGGAGCGGCCGCCGATAGACGGAGATGTCCTGCTGGCCGGTCTTGGGATCGAGCGTGATCGCGCAGCCGTAGGGATCATGAACAACAGAGATCGTGTATTGCGCGTTGGCCGGCAGAGGAATGCTGATTCGAAACAGTCCGTTCTTCAGCAATAAGCTGTGCGCGGACGCATCTTCGGGTCGGGCGCTCGGGCAGTTCGCGCCGTCTACGGGCGCAAAGAGCGGGTCGCGCCCCTGTGTCAAGATGAAGGTGAGCGCGGCGGCCGATGCACTTAAGGTGAAGGCCTGATTGGGAAGATGACAGGTCCCGCAGCTGCGCCCATTCGTCCCGAGAGATTGGAAGAAAGAGCCGCTTCGGTCGAAATTGCCCGTGCTGTACAGTGTCTCGAAGACGCCGGCGGGGTCGAGCAATGATTGGACTTGCATTGCCGGGGCTGCGGAGCCGGACGCCGAACCTGCAAAACATGGCCCGCCGGCGGCTGCCGAAAGACCGAGCATCGCCATGGCTATTTTCACGATTCATTCTCCCTGGGTGGTATCAGTTTCCGGCAACGCTTGACGTTGGCGTCTGAATTCGTTCGAGCGCCCCCGCCAGAGCGGTGCGAACACAGGCGACATAGTTCTCCCAATCCGCGACTTCGCGATCGTCTCGGAACTTCCGACACAATCGCTCGGACATGGTGATCAGGCGTTTACGGGCCTCCGTGATGCCGGCGGACGTCGATAGATCGAGGCCGGCGAGCACTACCGTACCGGCCGCGGTTGCGGGCTTGCCGGGCACGAGGTCGGCGGCGGGCGCGAGACTCGGCGTCGCGGCCAGCAGCGCGGCACATAAGAGGAATACGCATCGAGACATGGAACCTCCCCGGGGCGATGAGCCGGCAATTGGTTGATCCACTCACTAGATCGCGATCCGGGGATGAAGAGTGCCAAGCGCAAGCGGGAGAGAAGCGCGCCGCGGTTGCGAACCAATCGTTGATTCGATACCCTGAATTCGCCTGGAGGCGGGAAGGCAAGCGGATGGAATGGGAGACAGGGGTGTCGTCGGAGCAGTGTTCGGACGCGGCCGAGTGCGTGACGCATGGACGGCTGTTCGCCTCGCTGTATGGCGAGCTGCGCCAGTTGGCGGAGCGTCAATTGCGGCGCAACTCCGGCGCGCCGGTCAGCCCGACCACTCTCCTGCATGAGGCCTATCTCGGCATGCGTGGGCGGGATGCCGTGTTCCCCGACCGCGAGCGATTCATCGGATACGCGGCGCGCGTCATGCGGGGCCTGATCATCGACTTCGTGCGCGACCGGCGCGCTCTGAAGCGCGGCGGCGACTTCCAATTCACTCAGCTGCCGACGCAGGTCCCCGAATCGGACCAGGACGACGCTGACCTGTCGCAGCTATCGGAGGCGCTTGACGAGCTTGCCGTGCGCGATGCGAAGCTGGCGGAGCTCGTCGATCTCAAGTATTTCTGCGGCTACACGTTCGATGAGATTGCCGCGCAGCGCGGCACCTCGATACGCACGGTCAAGCGCGACTGGGAGAAGGCTCGCGCAATGCTTTTCCACCAGCTGAAGGGTGTGTTTCGATCCGAGGGCGCCTGCCGATCGGCTGAGTGATGATGCCCGGCGATGGCGCCAATTCCTCACGGCAGCGAGGTCATCTGCGCGCGCACCGAGCTGTACGCAGCGGCGACTTGGCTCATCATTCCCTCGCGCGCGAGGAGTCGCGCCAGTGTCGCGCGCCGATAGCGCCAGTCACGCCACGCCTCATCCGGCCAAGCCTCGATTCGAGCACGTTCCGAAGCACTGGCGTAGTACTTGAACGCTGCGAGCCGCATGGCGCTTTTCTTCGCAGCGTCCATTTCGGAGGAGGCATCAGCGTCTTCCCTTTCGGCCATGCGAGCCAACGCATCCGGTTCGCCGGCGGCCGCGGCCTTCTGATACCAGGACCAAGCCCCCGCGGTGTCGGGCGCCAGGAGGTATTGCCCGTTCCCGCCGGGCGGGCTCACGCCGTGTTCGTAGAGCTTGCCGAGCTCGAACCCCGCGATGGCCACGCCATCCTTCCAGGCCTGCTCGTACAGCGAGATGGCCTTCGGCAGGTCGAGCATGCCGGCGGACGGTTCTGAGAACAGTGCGGCCAGATCGATCCGCGCCGTGCGATAGCCTTGGGTGGCCTTCTCGAGTTCCAGCCGGGCCTCACGCAAATGCCCCGCCGCCCGTTGAGCGCGGGCATGCTGGTACAACAATCGTCCGTCGTTCGCGTGGCGCTTGAGCTCATCGCCGCAGGCCGCCATGGCGACGTCGACGACCATATGCTCGGTGAGGATCCCCGCGGCCAGGCGGTCCGGGTCATAGGCCGCGGCAGCGGACTCATCGCATTTCGACTGCTCGAGCGGCCATGAGCGCACATGGGCGGGACTCGGCAGCCCGAGGCGAAATCGCTCGACCGGCGACAGCACTTCCAACAGGGCCGCCGAGGCCCATTGAATTTGCGACTCGAGTGAAGGAACGCGGGCATCCCAGATACGCACCAATGCGTCGTCGGACGCCGTCGCGATGCGAGTCCCGTCCGGAGAGTAGGCGGCGGAATTGACCGAGTCGGGGTGCGGAAACACCATGAGCTGGCGCCCGGTATCGGCATCCCAGATTCGGGCGGTCTTGTCCGGCGAGGCAGTCACCACACGCCGCCCGTCGGGTGAGAACATGGCGGTGCCGACCAGCTGGGAGTGACCGCTCAACATCATGATCTCATGACCCGTTCCGCTGTCCCAAATCCGGGCGGTCATATCGAGCGATGCAGTGACGAGGCGGCGGCCGTCGGGCGAATAGGCCGCCGTGAACACGGGGTCCGAATGTCCGTCGATCACCAGCAACTGAGCCCCCGAAGCGGCGTCCCAGATTCGAACGGTCTTGTCCAACGATGCTGTCGCGATGCGCCGGCCATCAGGCGAAAATGCGCCGCCGCTCACCCGCTCGTTGTGTCCGCGCAATGCGATGATCGGCCTTCCCGAAGCGACCTCCCAGATGCGCGCGGTCTTGTCGAACGAGGTCGTCACGGCAAGTCGCCCGTCCGGCGAGAATTGCGCGCTCTCGACGGCATAGTAGTGCCCGGTGAGCAGCGTGGTTTGCCTGCCGCTCGCTGCATCCCAGATTCGGCCGGTCCCATCGTTCGAGGCGGTCACCACGCGCGACCCGTCGCTCGAGAATGAAGCGGTCCACAGACCCCGCTCATGCCCCACCAGTGCGATGAGCTCGCGCCCCGTCGCAGCATCCCAGATCCGGGCGGTCCTGTCGTCCGATGCCGTAACGATCCGACGACCATCGCTCGAGAATTGAGCGCTCTCCACCGCACTTTGGTGCCCGCTCAAAATCCGTACCGGTGGCCCGGTTGCGAGGCTCCAGACGCGAGCCGTCTTGTCGTGCGACGCCGTCACGACCTCGCGGCCATCGGGCGAGAAGGCGGCGGTCGCCACCTCCGCGCGGTGTCCGTTCATGACCATGAGTTCCTTACCCGTCGCAACGTCCCAGAGGTGCGCGCTGGTGTCGTCGGACGCGGTGACGACATGCAATCCGTCGGGCGAGAATTCGGCGCTGTTCACCAGCTGCGCGTGCCTGAGCACCATGAGTTCACGGGCCGACGAGACATCCCAGATTCGCGCCGTCTTATCACGGGAAGCCGTGACCACATGCCGGCCGTCGGGCGAGAACGCGGCATGCAGCACCGCGTCGGTATGACCGCTCAATCTGGCGATCTCTCGGCCCGTGGCCGCGTCCCAGATGCGGGCGGTCTTGTCGACCGATGCGGTCACCACCCGGCGCCCATCCGGTGAGAACCTTGCGCAGGGCACTCGGTCCGAGTGGCCGCGCAGCGTCAGCAGCTCGCGCCCCGTCGCGGCATCCCAGATGCGCGCCGTGTCGTCGAACGACCCCGTGACGATGCGCCGGCCGTCGGACGAAAATGCCGCAGATCGCAATTGATCGGTATGCCCGCGCAGCACGAGGATCTGCCGCCCCGTTTTCGCGTCCCAGACACGCGCCGTTTTGTCCCACGAGGACGTGATCACGCGTGCTCCGTCGGGCGAAAATTCCGCCTGCTCCACCGAAGCGGTGTGCCCTACGAGCTCGAGCATCTCCCGGCCGGAGTCCCGCTCCCAGATGCGGGCGCTCTTGTCGCGTGAGGCAGTGACGATGCGGGTACCGTCGGGCGAAAATGCGGCAGAACGCAACTCGGCCGAGTGCCCGCTGAGCACCATGACAAGCGCGTCTTGCGCGCGCGCTTCCTGGAACACGCTGAGCGCCTCGGGACTGAGCGCGCCCTTCGCATCGCTCTGCGCCACCACCTCGAGAATGATTCCCAGGGCGCCTGACACATCTGCCTCTTTCAAGCGCGCCGCCGCGGTTTGCGTGAGCGACCGCAACTGCGCTTGAAGCGCGGCGTCGCGCTGCGCGGCCGCGATCTTTGCTTCGTAGCTCGTGGCGACCAGCCCCCCGGCGAGGGTGAGCAGCAGCACGCTCACGGCGGCGATTCCAACCCAGTGGCGGCGCGCAAACTTGAGCGCCCGGTAGGCCACACTGTCCGGCTGCGCCAGCACCACATCGCCGCGCAGATACCGCTCGATGTCCTCGCCGAAGGCGTTCGCGGTCGCATAACGCTCGGCCGGGGATTTCTTCAGCGCCTTGATGGCGATGGTATCGAGATCGCCCCGCAAGGTGCTCGATAGCTTTTTCGCCGTCGTCGCGCGCGCCGCTGCGGCCGCTTCGCTCGGTGCGGCGCGGCTCGGCGCCACGGGGTCGGCCTGAAGGATCGCCTCCTCGAGCGCACCACGCGAGTCGCGCTTGAGCTTGTAGGGCCGCTCCCCGGTCAGAAGCTCATAGAGCATCACGCCGAGCGCATAGACATCGGCCGCGGTGGTCACTGCCGCCCCGGCGATTTGCTCGGGCGCGGCGTAGTCCGGCGTCAACGCCCGCCCGCCGAGCTGCGTCAGCTCCGTCTCCTTCGCCTCGCCTTCCGAAAGAAGCTTCGCGATGCCAAAATCGAGCAGCTGAATTTGGCCCTCGGAGGTCACCAGGATGTTCGCCGGCTTCAGATCGCGGTGAATCACGAGGTGCGCATGCGCGTACTGCACTGCGCTCAAGACTTGCCGAAAGAGCGCCAGGCGCTCGCGCACCGACAGGCGGTGCTCATCGCAGTAGCTCGTCAAGGGCGTACCGGCTACATAATCGAGCGCGAGATAGGATTGACCGTCCTCGGCAAAACCCGCATCGAGAAGCCGCGCAATGTGCGGATGATTCAAGCTTGCGAGAATCTCGCGCTCGCGCGCGAAGCGCTCGCTCATCACCCGACTCTTGAGCGCCGGGTGGATGAGCTTCAGGGCCACCTGGCGGGTGAACAAGCCGTCGGCGCGCTCGGCGAGCCATACGCTCCCCATGCCGCCGTGCCCGAGGAGCGCGAGCACGCGGTAGGGGCCTAACCGCTGCCCGATGAGCCCCGGGTCCGTCTCGATGAGCGAAGCAACGTGACTTGCCACCAGGTCGCTCGTCTCCAGAAAGCCCCGTTCCCGCGATTCCTCCTGCGAGGCGGACAATGCGCGCAGCAGCGCCGCCGCTTTCGGGTCGCTGCGCTCGAGCGCGGCGAGCCAGGCGTTCCGCTCTTCGGGCGCCATGTCGATGGACTCGTCCCAGAGCGCCGAGAGGCGTGAGAATTCAGCTGCGCTCAACTCCTTGAGCGACACGCTCGAGGCGGAGAATTCACCTACGCCCATGTCTTTCCCAAGACTCAAGTTCGCGTAGACTCATGTTCGCGTCGCTCCCTCGCTTCGCCCGCCTATACGCCGGTTGAGGCGCTGCTGTCCAGTACGTGGCCAACCGGCTCGCGCTGGCCGCTCGTGATGAGGTCAATTCGCTGCGTGACCCTTTTCCCGCGCCGTTTGCGATCTAGTTCATGCAGGCGGCTGCGGCGGGCGCCGGGAGCCGCGCTAATCAACTGGCGAAGAGGAAGCATCATGAACGTCAAGACTCATGTGAAGGTCGGATTGGTTCCCCCGAATCCCCCTCTGAAGAGATTCTAGATCGGAACGGCGGTACCCGGCAAAGAGCGGGTACCGCCCGCCAGCTTTGTCCGCACGCGGGAGTCGACCGGATGTCCGATTTCGCTCGCACTTTCCAGCGGCTGCGTGCCGACCACGGCAGGAGCACCGTATGGATGTCCGCCGCGTCGGGAGCTGCGCTTGCCGCGTGGATTGGGTGGGCGATTTGTGCGCGGGTCTCGCTGTACGAAGTGTCCACCGAGGCGCGGGTGGAGCTCGACGGTGCGACTTATCCGATCGATGCCCCGTTCGCGGGTCGCATCGTCGCGACCACCTTGCACACCGGGCAGCGGGTGCGGCGCGGCGATGTGATGATCGAGATCGACGCCATGGCGGAGCAGCTCCAGCTGCGCGAGGTGCAGGTCCAGGTGCATGGGCTCGAGCCGCAAATCGCCCAGCTCGAAGCGCAGATCGAGGCCGAGCGCAGCATGCGCGGCGAAGAGGATCGTGCCGTGCGGCTCAAAGCCGAGGAGGCCGAGAGCCGGGTACACGAGGCACAAATTCCGGCCGAGTATGCTGCGAAGAACCTGGACCGCATTCGCGTTCTGCATGCGCAGAACTATGTATCGGCTCACGACCTGGAGAAGGCTGAAAGCGATGTCAGTCAGTTGCGGGCGGCGGCGAGTGCGCTGGAGATGGCCGCGAGACGAATTCCACAGGATCAAGCGGCCCGCAATCGCGAGCGCGACGTGCGCATCGGTCGTCTGCAAGGCGAGATTGCCACCCTCGAGGCGCAGCGCGATACGCTGCAGGCCGAGACCGCCCGATTGAATTACGAGATCGAGCGCCGGCGCATCCGCGCGCCGGTCGACGGCGTGATCGGCGAAGCGGTCAACCTTCGAGTGGGCGCCGTTGTCGCCGACGGCGATCGGCTCGGGTCGATCGTCCCCGCCGGGCGCTTGTTGGTCGTGGCGCACTACCCGGCGCAAGCGGCCTTCGGCCGCATCCGCGCAGGCCAACCCGCGACGTTGCGCTTGCAGGGATTCCCGTGGGCCGAGTTCGGTACGGTGTCGGCGACCGTCGCCGAGGTGGGCCGGGAGGTGCGCGATGGCAAGGTGCGGGTGGAATTGGCGCTTGGGCCCCGATCGAGTTTTCGCGGCACGCTCGAGCATGGCATGCCGGGGACGCTCGAGGTGGCGGTGGAGCGTCTGTCCCCGCTGAATCTGACCCTGCGCACCGCCGGCCAATGGTTGACGCGGCCGCTGTGACGCGGCGCTACTTCATTCCCGAGGTCATTCAGACCTCCGCCATGGATTGCGGGCCGGCGGCGCTGAAGGCCTTGTTCGGCGGCTTCGACCGCTACCTTTCCTACGGCCGGCTGCGCGAGGCCTGCCAGACCGACGTCGACGGGACCTCGATCGACACCCTCGAGGTCATCGCGCAGCAGCTCGGCCTGCGCGCGGTGCAGTCGATGTTGCCTCCGGACCTTTTGCTATTGAAATCCTCGAGCTGCCTGCCCGCGGTCGTCGTGGTCAAACTGTCCGACGGTGGCACTCACCTGGTCGTGCTGTGGCGGATCCACGGGCCGTGGTTGCAGGTCATGGATCCGGCAGCCGGTCGACTCTGGTTGCCGCGTCAGCGGTTTCTCGAGTCGCTCTATATTCACGAACAGCCGGTGCCGGCTGGGGCCTTCGAGCAATGGTGCGGATCGGCCGTGTTCACGGCCGGGCTCGAGCAGCGCATGCGCTTGCTCGATCTGCCTGCGCAAGTGTGGTCCGACCGCGCGCACCAGGATGCCGCGCTGCGGCTGGCCGCGGCGTTGCGCGAGGCGGGGCGGCTGCGCCCCGGAACGGGCGCCCGGGAGTTCCTCGCGACGTGCGCCGCGCATCCCGATGAGATCCCGCCGCGCTACTGGACCATGCGCCGAATGCCCCAGGACCCCGAGCAGGTGCTGCTGCGAGGCGCAGTGCTGCTATCGGCGGCGGGCGGCGTGTCGGACGTGCCGGAAGAATCGCTTCTGCCGTCGCTCGCGCGGGTGCGCACCGAGCGGGCGCCCCGGGTGTGGGAGCCGGTGTGGGACGCCTTGCGTGAGACCGGTTGGCGGCTGCCGGCGGCCACGATGGCCGCGCTCTGCGCGGTGGCCCTGGGCACGGTCATCGAGGCGTTGCTGTTCCGTGGGCTGTTCGACATGGGTCGGCATTTGCAATCGACCGCGGAGCGCCTGGGTGCGATCGTCGCGCTTTTGCTGTTTCTCGCGACGGTCTTGGCGCTCGACGGGTCGGCCGCAATCGGCTCGTTCAGACTCAGCCGCCAGATCGAGGTGCGCTTGCGAGCGCGCTTCCTGCTGAAGGTGCCGCGATTGAGCGACCGCTACTTCCAATCGCGGCTGATCTCGGACATGGCGTTTCGCGCCCATTCGCTGCAGCTCTTGCGCCAGCTCCCGGAAGTGGCGGGTCACTGCTGGTATCTGGCCGTAAGCATCGTGATCACGGGGACGGCAATCGTCTGCCTGTACCCGGGGTCGGCGCTCCTCGCGGGTCTGGCGATCCTCTCGGCGTGCGCCATGCCGCTGCTGTTCATGCCGGCGATGGCTCAACGCGACTTGCGCCATCGCGAGCTCAGCGCATCGTTGGGTGCATTTTACCTCGATTCCCTGCTGGGTTCGCGCGCCATTCGGGCGCATTGCGCGGAGCCCGCCATGCGATCGGTGCAGGCGGGCCAGCTCGAGCATTGGGCGGCGGCGGGCTTGAGCCAGGCGGCGCTGTTCGTCGGGGTCGATGCGGTGCAGATGACGGCGACGTTGGCGTGCATCGTGGCGTTGGTATACCAGCAGAGCATGATTGCGCAAAGTCCCGCCGGCCTGCTGCTGCTGATCTATTGGGCGATATCGATCCCGATGCTCGGCCGCGAAGCGGCGGCCGTCGCCCGCAGTCTCCCCGCCATGCGCAATACACTGATGCGATTCCTCGAGTTGATCGAATCGCCGCAGGACTGCGCAGGCGATCCGGCGCCGGCGAGACGGTCCGGCGGAGTCAAGATCGACATCGACGAGGCGTGCGTCGTCGTGGGCGGACATGCAGTGCTCGACCGAGTGACGCTGCACGTGCGGCCCGGTGAGCACATCGGCATCGTCGGCGTGTCGGGGGCGGGCAAGTCCTCGCTCGTGGGATGTCTCATGGGTTGGTTTCAGGCGTCGAGCGGTCGAATTTGCGTGGATGATGCGCCCCTCGACGCCGCCAGGCTGGCGCAGCTGCGCAGCGAAATCGCCTGGATCGATCCGCAGGTTCATCTGTTTCGATCCACGCTTTACGAGAACCTGCGCTACGGCAACGGCAACGAGGGTGCAGGGAGGCTCGGCGCCACCCTGGAGGCGGTGGATCTCGGCCGCATCCTGGAGCGGGCGCCGCAAGGCCTGCAGACGCCGATCGGCGAGGGCGGGACGCTGGTCTCCGGCGGCGAAGGGCAGCGCGTGCGCCTCGCGCGTGCGCTGGGGCGCGGCGGCGTACGGCTCGCCATCCTCGATGAGCCCGCCCGCGGGCTCGGGCGCGAGGAGCGCCGCGCCATGCTGTCATCGCTCCGTGCTCATTTCAGCGGCGCCACCGTGCTCTGCGTCACCCACGATGTGTCCGACACGTTGGATTTCCATCGGGTGCTGGTGGTCGAGCAGGGACGGATTGTCGAACAGGGAATGCCGCGAGCGCTGCAGGCGCAGTCTCGATCGCGATATCGAGGACTGCTCGATGAGGAAGATGCCATGCGGCGCGATCTGCTGGCGAATGCGGCGTGGCGGCGGTTGCGGCTGCACGCCGGAACCATTCGAGAGTTGGCCGCTGCAGCGCAGATTCAAGAGGCGACCCAGCCATGAGCGCCGTGCTCGCACCGTATCTCGACGGATTGCAGCCGGAGATTCGTCATCGCCGCGACGATGCGGCTGCCGGGGAGCCGCCGAACCAAGGCTTTCTCGAGCAAGTGCAGGCAGCGGGCTTGCCGTGGCGCGTGTTCACGCTGCTCGCGGTGCATCTTTCGGAGACGCTGCTGCTCATCGCCAGCTGGGCGTGCGTCGGTTTGGGGGCACTCACCGGAAGGCTCGATGCCGGATGGCTGGCGGCGTGGGCTCTCGCGCTCGGCAGTACGGTGCCGCTGCAGGCGGCCTCCACCTGGCTGCAGGGAGTCGTGGCGCTCGGATTCGCAGGACTGCTCAAGCAACGGCTCCTGGTAGGCGCAATGGCCTTGGATCCGGATCTCATTCGCCGCAAGGGCGCCGGTGAGATCTTGAGCGAGACGCTCGAGACCGATGCCATTGGCGATCTCGGTGCGAGCGGCGCCATCGCGACCGTGCTCGCACTGCTCGAGCTGCTGATGGCGCCGGTGCTATTTCACTGGGGAGCGGCATTCCTTTCGGAGGCGCCAATTTTGATCGTTTGGATCGCGCTGTCCCTCGGCCTGATCGTGCACAACGCGCGCCTGCGCGCCGACTGGACCTTGCAGCGGCTCACCTTGACCGAGCGGCTGGTGGAAAACATGACCGCCCACCGTACCCGTGTTGCGCAGCAGTCCCCTGCCCATTGGCATGACGGCGAAGACGCCGATCTCGATCGATACCTGCAAGCGTCCCGCAAGCTCGATACCGGCAGCGCGTTCATCGCCGCCGCTCTCCCGCGCGCCTACGTTATTGCGGGCGTACTGGCGCTGGCACCGGCCTTTTTGGACGGCACGTCGAGCTTGACGCAGCTCGCCGTGACTTTCGGCATAATCTTGTTCGCCACCGGGGCTCTACAGCGGCTGAGCTTTGGATTTTCCGACGTCGCGGCGAGCTGGATCGCGTGGAAGATGGCGGCACCGCTGCTCGCAGCCGCGCGCGAAGTAAAGTCCCACCGCGCATCGGTCGACACTCAGCCGACACCGCAAGGCATTCCCGTGCTGCACGCGCAGTCGCTGGTTTTCGTGCACCCCACCCGCCTCGAGCCGGTACTCGCAGGCTGCACGCTCTCGATCCATCGCGGCGATCAGATATTGCTCGAAGGCATTTCGGGCGGCGGCAAGTCGACACTCGCCGCGGTCCTCGCCGGATTGCGCGCAGCGGGGAACGGCTTCGTTCTGGCCGGGGGTCTCGATCGGGTGACGCTCGGGGATGAGGGCTGGCGCAGGCGCATCGCCTTGGCGCCGCAATACCACGAGAACCACATCATCGCCGCGCCGCTGATTTTCAATCTGCTGATGGCGCGGGCGTATCCGCACACCGCGCAGGATGTTGCCGAGGCCGCTGAGGTCTGCCGAGAGCTGGGGCTCACCGATCTGATTGATCGAATGCCGGCCGGTCTCAATCAGTTCGTCGGCGATACCGGTTGGCGACTATCCCAGGGCGAGCGCAGCAGAATCTTCCTGGCACGGGCGCTGCTGCAGAAAGCCGAGGTAGTGGTGCTGGATGAGAGCCTCGCCGCTTTGGATCCTGAGAACTTCCGCCAGTGCCTGCAGGGCATTTTGCGGCGTGCGCCAACGCTGATCCTGATCGCTCATTTGTGACTTTTCGCGGTGCAATCGCCGGCAGGCGCTGTAAGTGAGTGATAAATATCATTTATAGCGCTTCGATCAGGCTGAAAATCCGCCTCTCGGGGGTTCGAATTCCCTCCTTGGGTCCCGCCGGTTATTTTGCAGGCAATATGAAACCCTCAGATGCACTGCGTAAGTACCGATCCGAGATCAGAGACATCGTAGCTCGACATGGGGCGCTCGCACCACGCGTCTTCGGTTCCGCCGTTCATGGTACTGACACCGAGGACAGGGATTTGGAGTTACTCGCCGATCCCTCATCGCACACAATACCTGTATGAGTCCAAACACCAGAACAGCGGAAAGCAGGTCAGGAAATAGTGGGGGCGGGTGCAGCGTTTATGGCGGCCTTGCCCGGTCGCCTTACAAAGGGTCATGCCAAATGATTTAGCAACTAGCCGGCATCTAATGTAGCAATCAGCCGACATCAAAACTTGCAATTGGCCGCCCCTGGGACCTGGCATTGGGTGTGCCTCGCAGGACCCAATTATATTCACGCTATCTCGCGCCTCGTCTGCGAACTCCACCTCGTGCGGCGCGGTCACCTACTTCGTCGCCGACAAAGTTTCGTCCAACCAGTCATATATGCGGCCATAGGCAAGGCGGCTCGCGCCCGCCTCGCGATGGGCGCCCGCGCCTTCGGCATCGGTGAATCTCATCATCGCCTTGGGGCATGTGAGGTGGTCGAAAAGCTGCTGAGACTGGCCTTGGAAATACAGGTCTTTCTCCGCATCGCAAACAAGCGTGGGGCACGAGATTTGCTCCGCGAGCCCGTTCTTCAGACTAAAGGGCAGGAACGCGGCAAAAAAGGCACGCGGGCTCGACGTGCCGGTCACGTACATGCCGTGAGTGAACATCCATCGCGCGACGCTGCTGGTCTTCATGGCCTTGTCAAACGTCGCGTCCAACTCGGGTGCGCTGGGGGCGGTCAGGGCAGCTCGAACCTGCTCCCGCTTGTCCGCCGGGAAGCTGCCGAGCTGCGCCGTGCCGAAGTCGTAAACGCCATCATCGCAGATGCAGGCTGCGAAACGATGCTCGAAAGCGGCCGCGCGGGGCGCGAGGTATCCGCCCAGGCTGACTCCGTGAAGGGCAAGCTTTTTCGAATCGACGTCTTTGCGCGTCAGTAAATAGTCTACGACAGGTGTGACCACCTTTTCCCAGTCGGGCCGGAAGTGCAGCCCTTGCCGGTGCACGGTTCCGAACTGACCGGGACCGTCGAACACCAACACGTTGTAGCCGCGATCGACCGCAGCGCGGGCGCCCATCCAGTGCATTTCCTCCGCTGACCCGTCGAAGCCGTTGTTCAACACGAGTGTCTTACGGGCCGTGCCGGAACTGTCGGCCGGATGGAAATACCCCGGGATCGTAGTCCCTTCGTAGGGGATCTCCACGGGTTCGATTGCCGGCGTAAAGAGCGCTGCGGACGCCTTGTAGCAGGTGACGGAGCGCTCGTAAGCACGCTTGACGCGCGAATCCTGTGGATTGGCGTGCAGGAAAAACTCGGCGCTGCGATAGTAGCTGCAGGCTCGCAGGTAACTGTCACGGGCGCTGATCGTGTGACCTTTCCTGAGCTGACCAGCGGCTTCATCGGCGAGCCGGTCGGCCACCACGGTATGTGCGTCGTACCAACTGTCGTAATCACCGGACGTGATGTTCTTGGCGATGGCGATGACTTCGCCGAACAGTGCACCGCCGTAGTCTGCTGCTCCGAACAGGCGGGAGATCTCAAACCAGAATTCAGGATCGTCCTTGAAAAGCAGCGCCTCGGTACCGGAATCGGCCGGTCGCGCCGCGTCTGCCGGCGTTGCCGACCCGGCAGGTGACGCCGCTGCAGCAAGTATTGACGCGGATTGCGCGAGCATTCGAGTACTCATTTTGCAGGCCCCTTGTGGATTGTGCGGTGGAGTGAGGGGAAAGCGTTGGACTCAGCCGATCGCAAAATTCGCGATGTCGCCGGCGGTGGAGCGAGCAATATCGGGACAGATGGCCGGCAAGAGGATCTCAATGCCGTGGCAAGCGCCCATCATTTGGCGGCAACGCGCCGAAACCCCGCTATTCATCAGAAGCCGGTAGAAGGCGATGCCCTCATCACGCAACGGATCGCACTCGTTGACGCTGATGACCGTCGGCGGCAAGCCTTCGACATCCTCTCGCTTGGCGAAGCTGGGCCATGCGAGCGGGTTGCGGGCGTTAAAGGCCTCGATGCCGTAAGCCATGGTGGCGCGGTTGTCCCCGAAGTTGAGCACGATGCCCTCGTTCTCGATGGAAGACGGGTACTGCGGCTGCGGCCACTCACCGGCGATGTAGGGACACAAGGAGTAGATGCCCTTGATCAGGCCGACCTCGCCATCCTGCTTGAGCTTCATGCCTACGGCGAGCACCAGGTTGCCGCCGCCACTTTCTCCGGCGACGATGATGCGCTTAGGATCTATGTTGAGGGTGGCGGCGTGGTCGTGCACCCACTTGAGCCCCGAGATGCAATCATTCAAGCCAGCAGGAAATGGAGCAATCTCCGGTACAGAAGAGGGGTGCACCGAGTTGCGGAATTCAACCATGGCCACCGCGACGCCCTTGGCCGCGATCATACGGCCCCAGGTCTTGTAGTTGCCTTCATAGCAGGAACTCATCTCCATGCGGCCGCCGTGGATGTAGTAAACGCAAGGCAAAGTCTCGTTGTTATCTGGCCTGATGTACTGGATCTTGATGGTATTTCCATCGGGCGAGGAGGTGAGGGTCTCAGTGCGCACGCTCAAGCCGGCCGACGGTGCGACTTCTTCGCTATCCATCGAGTCGAAAAAGGCCGCTTGGCGGGCCAGTGCGGCCAGCGCCGCTGGAGTGTTTTCCTGCGCGAGCAATTCTTCGCGGCTCGAGACGTTCGGCTTTTCTACTGGCGCCGGCAGGCCGGCGAACACCTTTTTGACCCGGGAATCAAGACGCGGATCAGATTCAAGTTTCGAGGTCATGTGGCGCTCCCATTTGACTGCAGGTTGAATCGGCTGATGAGGTGTCCGTTTGAGTGCGCAAATCGACTGCATCGCGAACGAGGGTCGCGATCAGCTCTTCAGCACTGGAGAACACAAAGCGCTTCCCAGTGGCGATGTTCTCGATGAGGCCATTGAGGCGTCCTTCCGCCGGCGCCGCATCGCAGTGCAGCTTCAGAACGTAGGCGCGAGATTGCGGGTAGGTCGGTTGATTGGCGAGAACCACGGTATTGCCCTTCCTTCGATGGAGGGCAAATTACCGACGGGCGACCGGAAAGTCGTCCTGAAACGGTCCGGAAACGGTCTGGATTAGGCCAAGAGTGCCCGCGCGCGGAGAATGTCCGGTGCGTCGAATCCCTCGGGGAGCTTTTTGAGCAGAGCGGCGAGCGCCGCGCGATCCTTGGACGTGCTATCCGCGTGTTCGACGAGCGTACAGGCCACCTTGAGTTCAAATCCCGGAGCTTCCTGTTCTTGCGCCATCGCAACCGCCTCACGCAAGCGGTGCAGCGCAAATGCCGAATCACCTCGCCCCAATGCTGCACGGGCCTCAAGCAACATCAGCATGGGGGAATAGACCCACTCTCCCAGCTCACGAGCTCGGTCAAAAGCCGTGGAAAGTTCCTTTTCGGCGCCCGCCCAATCACGCGCCAGGATCCGTGCCTCCGCCGCGTAGCCCATCACTTCCGTACAGTTGGCGATAGCGCCAATCCGCAGTTGCCGCTCGAGGCCATCCCGGATCAGCTCAAGCCCCCCTTTGGGATCGCCGAGTCGCGCCATCGCCCAACCCCGCAAGTAGCGGGCGGCCCCGTCGCCCTGAGAGACCGTGGTGGTCTCCACGATCTCCCGAATGGCGTCGGCGTGTTTCAGGACCCCTTCTGGATTCTCGAAGCGGACTTCGAGCATTCCCGCCCGCCAGTGCGCCAACGATCGCGTGAGAGGCTGGCCGATCTGCTGCGCGAGATTGACGGCGCGCATCGCTTCGGCCCGTGCCCGATCGAAAAGACCGCGCTCAAAGAGCGTACGCACGGCGTTCGCGCGCGCCCCGACTTCCGGGTCCAGCGTGAACCCATCGTAGGCCCGGCGATCGGTGATCCCTTCGCAGATCGCGATGGCCCGCATCCACCATTCCGTGGCCACACGGCACTCGCCGCGCGCCGATATCGCAATGGCGCGAAAGATTGACCTGAAAAATGGCAGGGTGGGCAGATCGTCGCGTTGAAGAGTGTCGAGCTGTTCGGCCAGTCTTTCGAGCTTCCTATATTCGGCGCGGATGAACAGCGATCCGCCGTAGCCGCTCAGCAGCGCGACCCTCGCGGGATGCTGTGGCAGCAGCTCGCATAGCTCTTGGACGCGCTCGAAGATTGCGCGTGCCTCGACAGAGGCTACGCCGTAGAGCTGCGAAGCAGCGGCACCGCGTGCGCTTTCGATAGCGAGCTCGAGCTCGTGTCGCTGGTTGACGTCGAGAATATGCGGGAGCAGCTTAAGTGCCTTCTCGCCGTGCTCGTAAGCGGTACCCGGCGTGAAACTACGCAATGAATTGCGGGCGGCGAGCGAATAGGCGCGTATTGCGTCCGCCATTTCGTGACCTTGCTCGTGGTGATAAGCAAGCTCGGCTGGCGAGGGGGCGACGCCGAGTGCTTCACCTTCTCGGAGACCCCGGGTGCATCGCCGGTGTAGTGACACGCGCCGTGCCCCACTGATTCGCCGGTAGAACGCGTGCCGGTAGATCGCGTGCCGGAACACATACTGCGAATCGAGTGAACCGTCATTGAGGTCGAGCGTTGTCACCGGCCGCAGCCAGTACTGCTGCCGAACGAGTTGATCACAGGCGTCGATGACCTCCGCATAGGGACGATCGAGCATCGAGGCCACCACACGAGCCCTGAAATCCACGCCGCACACTGCGGCGGCCTCCAGCAACGCGACCACATCGGTTGTCAGGAGGGCAATGCGCCGCTCGACCGCGCTTATCAGGTCTTCGGGTACTGGCAACGCAGTCGACGTCGCTGTGCGTTGCTCTGGGGCGCGCAGGGTCTCTACGACGTTGGCGACGAACAGGGGTAGGCCGTCCGTGTGCGAATGAAGGCGCTTGACGAACTCTTCAGAGGCACCGGCCGGCATGATGCGCGACTGCAGGTACTTAAGTACCTCTAACTCCGTGAAGCAATCAAGGACGAGTTCCTCGCAGAGGCGATGCAACCGCAACTCCTGGCGGACCGTCTGCAGCGGATGCCCCTCGGCGATCACCTGCGTCAACCGGAAGGTTCCAATCCACAGCACATGACCGGCATCCCGTTGGCGGGCAAAATGGTCCATCAGTTTCAGCGTCGCCGTGTCCGCCCAGTGCAAATCCTCGACGATCAAGAGTAGAGGCCGCTGCGCGGTGAAGCGGATCATGAGTTCTTGGAATTCGCGCAACATGCGCTCGGAGCTGATACCCGCAAGTTCTCGGGCCAGCGATCCGCGCTCGGTCACTTCCAGCAGCCAGGGTAGCTGCAGCAGCCAAGCCGGCGCGCACGTGCGCATCAAGCCAATCAAGTCCGGATAGGCACGACAAAGGTCTGCCAGGGCTTGGAGCACGGGAAGATAGGGCTCACCCGTGCCATATTGCTCAACGCACTGACCTTGGGCGATGACTGCTGCGCCGCAGCGCGAAACGAAGGTCTCAACCAGTGTGCTCTTGCCGATCCCCGCATCGCCCGCAATCCACGTCAGATGGTGGCGGCCACTTGCAACGCGCTCCCAGCTCGTCTGCAATCTTGCCAACTCGCGCTCACGACCGATAAACGCGTTTAGGGGCTCCGCTGTAACTTGAGGGAGGGCGCGTTCGTTCGCGGTGGCAACGGTACCGATGAACCGATAACCGAGCCGTGAGGCGGTTTCCACGAAGCGTGGACGATTGGCATCATCCTCGAGTGCCGAGCGGATCTGGCTAATGACGGTCTTCAGTACCGATTCACTGACATGCTGATGGCCCCAGACCGTATCGAGCAGCGCGTTCTTGGTAACCAGGGCTGCGGGTTGACGGACGAGCGCGCACAGCACGCCGAAGGCCTTGGGTGGCAAAGCGACGGGTTGACCGTCGCGTTTCAGGCGCGCGTCCGCTTCGTCCAACTCGAATGCGCCGAACCGAACACACAGCGGCGGTGCCATGACTCCATCCCTTGCTTTCGCAGCCCGCGGGGTCCCCAAACGCCAGACTAGCAGGGGTGTCCGGGCGCGTACCACCCCAGCTATGCGGGGGTGGCTCTTCCGCTTGCTCAGTTCCCAATCCAGACCGTTTCCGGACCGTTCCGACACGACTCTCCTCTCCGGTGCCGGTAACTTGCCAATCACCGGCCCCAAGGGCGGAGACGTTCAACCCGACAGGAGATTTGTCATGAGCTACACCTATAACCTCAGCCCCGCCACCAGTTTCGAAGATCGCTATACCCAGTTCATTGCGTTCGGCATCCCGAAAGCAGATGTCGATACATTGCGAGCCACGATCAAGGATATGTGGGCCGATGCGCCGGGTGGATGGTCGTACGAATGGTCTGCGTTCGCGCGGAAATATTTGGAAGCGGGAAACCCGCTTCTCGCCTCGTTTGCCTACGGCTTCGCCATATTTCCCTGCCTCGCCACCGATGCGCGGCGCAAGGCGCAGCAAAATCAGCTTGAATGCTACCTTAAGGCGGCACCGAGCTTCCCCGTCAAATTCGAGCGCAGACTACTCGCGATCCCCTATCAAGGCGGAACTGTGAGCACACCGGTGCATCTGTTTTCAGTGACAGGCCAGTACGCGAGCGCGCCGGTACTGATTTACACCGGCGGCGTCGATACCTTCAAAATGGGTCTGCACCCGGTCTACGTGACATTGGCCCAACGGCTCGGCATTACGGTCTTGGGCTTCGACATCGCAGGCACGGGCGAAAGTACCATCCCACTTTCCGTCAAGTGTGACGAGCTCGTGCTCGGCATAGTGAAAGAGGCGCGCAAGCTCGGCAACGGCAAGGTCGCGCATCTCGGATTTTCGTTTGGCGGCAACTTCTCCGCAATGACTGGACTTACCGGCGCGGTCGATGCCGCCATCGTAAACGGTGGTCCCGTCGATAAGGCTTGGGGCAAAGAAAACGCGCAGAACCTGCCTTTTGGCATGCCCGGTATCATCGGTAACGACATGGGGTTCGACCATGAGCCGACCACCGCGGACTTCATGGCGGCCGTACAGCAGTTCTCGCGGCGGTCGCTATTGGATCGAGCGGATAACTCTCCCATGCTCGTCATCAACGGCGCGAACGACTATTTCGTCCCGCAGGCCGATACGCTCGTTTTTAAAGGCCGCCGCAACACCGAGGTGTATCTGATTCCGGACATCGGACATTGCGGCGTCTTGGGCGGGCCGTCGAAGATGGGGGAAGTGATCGACAGGGCTGTTGCCTGGCTACCCGCGCAGATTGGTTCTGGCGTTCGTTGATTGGAAAGTAGGGCGCCGCCGATCGTCGAATCCGCGGCGCTCTTCTGTTGAAGGTGACTTGGTAGTCCGGAAATCAATTAGAGACTCTGGCGGATTACTGGGCAATATATGAGAATTCCGAATGCAAACCGAGATTGCTGGAGCGCGGACCATGACCACTCGACGAAAATCCCCAAAGAAGCCGGAGAGCTTTGCCGCCGGTGTCGGTCGTGGGTTGCGGCGTGCCGCACGTACTGCCCGAGAAGTGGCGCGTGTGCACGGAACACCGATTTTCGTCTGGGAGGGCGGCAAGGTCGTGGCCAAGAAGCCATAGGTGTTTGACGAGCGTTACGGTTCGCGGCGCATGGCGATCAACCAGAGCCAGCTGTGACGGAAATGTGACCAACTCAGATTGCGTGTGGCAGGATTGTGCCTTGGTGTGCCTGGGAAGGGGGTCGGTTCCATAAGCCGCAGAAGACGATGAGACCGATCCAATCCGGGTGCACCCACTCTGCGAAATGGTGACGTTGGAACGGGCTGCCGCCGAATTTCCATTCTAAATCAATCGATCTCGGCCGTGCGTCGCCAATACTCGCCCGGACGAATAATCGGAATGGCGTGAATTGTCTGCATATCGAGAAGATCGCGATCGACGCTGATCAGTAGCGCGCAGGCACCGGCAACCGCCGTGCCCAGCACCGGCAAATCGGTGGAATCTCGACAAAGCTCTGGCGGCAGATCGGCGGGCTGTACACCAATGCTAACGCGACGGAGGAAGGCGCCGACCTGATCGGCATCGCGCTTCGGAAAATTGAATTTCTCAACGAGCTTTCGCCCGAGTTCCTCGAGGATGAAATCAGAAATTACCAGCTCATGGTGTAGCAGCACATCCTCAAGTAGTTCCGCGCACACGCCAGCACGGCTGATGTGCGCCGCGATGAGTACCGAAGAGTCAAGCGCGATCCTCACTTCGTCTTGAGTGCTTCAAAAACATCTTCATCCGTATTAACCCCGCCGGCCTGCGCACGGGCAACTAGTTTGGAGCGCAGGGTACGAAATTCTGCGACCCGCAAATAGCGCTTCAAGGCTTCACGAGCAAGGTCGCTTTTCGAAATTCCAAGCGCGGCGCTCTGGCGCTCAAGGGCCTTGTCGAGATCATCCGGTACTCGCAGTGTCAATGTGCTCATGTATTACAATGTACTACAGATTGAGCAAGCGCACCATCATCGTCAACCAATTTGCTCTTTCTTATAGTTACCGATTGAACTGCACCCTTTTCCCTTGCATGGAGCGGCCTATTTGCTATATTCTAGTCAGCATGACTAGAATATCTAAATCAAAGCCCTCGACGCCGAAAGCCGGAAAGGGTCGCGGCGCGAAAGGACGCTTGGGCTACTGGCTCTTGCAGGACGCCAAGGCCCGTTTCAGCGAACTCGTACGCAAGGTGCGGAGCGAAGGACCCCAGCACGTCACCGTGCACGGCCGCGATGAAGTCGTCATCATCGCCGCCGAAGAGTTCCGCCGCCTGAAAGGGAGTGTCACCGGGCAGGCCCTCATCAGCGCGATGCAGGCCTCGCCATACCGCGACATTGATATCGAGCCGAGCCGCGGCGCCATGCCCGTTCGCGATGTCTCGCTGTGACCGCATGGCTACTTGATACAAACATCCTTTCAGAGCTCAGGCGCCCGAAGCCTGAAGCCAAAGTCGCGGCGTTCGTCGCCAAGCAGCTTCTCGAATCACTTTATATCAGCGTCGTCACACTCGCCGAAATCCGCTTCGGAATCGAAGTTCTCACGGATGTAACCCGCCGCACGGCGCTCAACGATTGGCTCACCCAGAAGGTGCGGCCGATGTTCGAACAAAGAGCGCTGCCGATCTCCGAGGACGTGATGCTTAAACGGAGGCTGCTGGTGGAGATGGGCCGTAAGGTCGGTCATACGTTCTCGCAGCCCGATCTCATCATCGCCGCGACGGCGCAGCACTACGGCCTCACTATCGTTTCCCGCAATACCGGCGATTACGAAAAAGCGCGCGTCACAGTGTTCAATCCATGGGTTGAGCCCATTCCGCCAGTGATGGAATAGGTAAAGTTGGCGGGATAGCGATAGCCAACGGCGTAAGCAACCTCCGTGACGCTATGTTCGCCTGCAAGCAGAGGAGACTCGAGCCGCACCAATCCATCCCTGGGGAGGTCGCCGTCACACGTGCGTTCGCGGAGGTTCGCTCTCGTGCTGGCGTCGTGCGGTCTCGACTTCCTGCATTTTCAATGCAAGTTCGGTCGGCGTCAGTATTTCCTTGCGGAACAGAATGTTGACGAACGCGACGATCCAGCGCTCGTAGTAACTGAGCTTGTTGACCATCTCGGTCCCGAGGGCCTCGACACCGCAGCGCTTCTCCTCGGTGTTGATGATCTTGTGAAAGTCGAGCACGTCAGCGAGCGCATGGCAGCGCTTCTCCCATGGCGCCATGGCGTGCTCGATGCGTTGAATGGCATCGGCCGGTTGGCCGCCCATGTCGGTGGGCAATCGCTCCACCAATTGTCGAGTATCGCTCATGGCTGGCTCCCATCGAGGCGGGCGGGGATCACGCCGATCATCGTGTCGCGCGTCACGAGTGTGGCGAGCGCGTCCTCCGTGTAGCTCTCCGTGCCTTCCGG
>Ga0335072_10002701_pt1 | contig 27279 bp, 30 predicted proteins | sample Lox_Sample_21_FD_206725 | JGI IMG/M metagenome (GOLD analysis project Ga0335072, IMG submission 206725) | Soil microbial communities from Loxahatchee National Wildlife Refuge, Florida, United States - Lox_Sample_2.1 | ecosystem: Environmental > Terrestrial > Soil > Wetlands | place: USA...
CCACACTGCGGCGGGCTCTCTCGCCCGTGGCGCGAGCCACCGCGACCGCGCCGGCACGGTGCCGGTCGCGGAGCTCGCCGAGTTCGACGCCAGCGGTCTCCTGGCGGTGACCGTGCCCCGCGCCCACGGGGGCGGGGATGTCTCGATGGTCACGCTCGCGGAGGTGATCCGGACGATCGCCGCCGTCGATCCCGCTATCGCCCAGGTCCCACAGGGTCACTTCCTCATGGTCGACGTGGTGGCGGCGTACGGGACCGTGCCCCAACGCCAAGTCCTGTTCGACGAGGTCCTGGCCGGAGGTCGAATCGGCAACGCGCTGGCCGAGCGCGGCGGCCGCCACGCGCAGGACCTGAAGACACGTCTCCGAGCAAGCCGGCGCCTCGACGGCCGCAAGTACTACTGCACGGGCGGACTCACCTCGCGGTGGCTCGCCGTCAGTGCGGTCGACGACGAGGACCGGCTCGTGCTGGCCTTCGTCGCGCGGGACGCCGACGGCGTGACCCTCGACGAGGACTGGAACACGATGGGCCAGCGCGCCACGGTCAGCGGCAGCGCGACGTTTGTCGACGTCGCCGTCGACCCCGAGCTCGTCATTCCCTACCACGACGCGTTCACGCTTCCCCAGCAACTCGGGGCCCGCGCGCAGCTCGTCCACGCTGCGATCCAGGTCGGGATCGCAGGTGGGGCGTTACGCGACGCCAGCGACTTTCTGCGCACGCGGGCGCGGCCGTTCTTCGAGGCTGCGCGCGCCGGTTGGGCCGCCACCGCGACCGAGGACCCGTACACGGTCGGCCGCTTCGGTCGGCTCGCCACGCGCGTCAGTGCTGCGGAAGCACTGCTCGCGCAAGCGGCCGCGACACAGCAGGAGATCGGGCGGCGGCCCGATGACGCGGCGGCCGCCGCGCGCGGATCGATCGCGGTCGCGCAGGCCAAAGCGTTCGCCAGCGAAGTGGCGGTCGAGGTGGGGAGCGACCTGTTTGCGCTCACCGGCGCGAGCGCCACCGACGAGCGCTACGACCTCAGCCGCCACTGGCGAAACGCGCGAACGCACGCCAGTCACGATCCGGTCGACTGGAAGTACCACCACGTCGGCAACTTCCTGCTGAACGACGCACTGCCACCGAACCACCCGCAGGTGTAACCGATGGGAGCCACGGTCCTCGACAGCAATGCGATCTCACCGACGCTCGTGCGTCAGGCACTCGGCCACTTCGCCACCGGTGTCACAGTTGTCACCTCCCGAACCGACAGCGGTGCGCCGATAGGCACGACGGCCAGCGCGGTCAGCTCACTGTCGCTGGAGCCGCCGTTGCTCCTGGTGTGCCTCGATCGCTCGAGTCACACCCTGGGCGCGATCAGATCTCACGGAGCGTTCGCGATCAATGTGCTGGCCGAGGGGCAGGAGCGACTATCCGCCAACTTCGCACAGCGCGGCGCTGCGGCGAGCTGGGACGGGGTTGGCCACCGAATCGGCAGGATCGGCAATCCACATCTGAACGGGGCGCTCGCGCGGCTCGATTGCCGGCTCGAGCGCTGCCTCGACGGTGGTGACCACGAGATCGTCATCGGCCGGCTCGTCAGCCTCGAGCGCAGCGGCAACGACCTTCGCCCGCTGGTGCACTACCGGGGAAGCTACGGATCGCTGCACGCCGCATGAGCGCACTGGGCGACGCAACCACGGTGTTCGCGGACCACGAGGTCGTGCTCGTGGGCGACGAGGGCGATGGCACGGTCTTCCTCGCGTGTGCGGCCGACGGAATCGACGCGGCGCGCCTGGAACGGCTGCACGACCTCGGTCGCGGAATGGTCGTGCTCGGCCTGCCGGAGGATGTCGCCGGCCGGCTCGCGCTGCCGGCGCCTTGGAGCGCCACCGGCGGCCGGAGCGAGGTTGCGCTGACCGCGCCGATCGACGCCGCCACCGGCATCAACGGCGGGTGGTCGGCGCACGACCGCGCGTTGACGATGCGTGTGGCGGCCCGCCCCGACAGCCGATCGAGCGATCTCATGATCCCGGGGCACGTGTATCCGGCGCTGGTCGAGGAGCAGCCCGGGAGCGTCGCGGCGGCGGCGGTCGAGCTGGCTCGCCTGAGCGGCCGCTCGCCCGCGGTCGCCCTGTGCGCGGTCGTCGATCGCCAAGGGCGGGCGGCATCGCTGCGGGACGCTCGCGCGGATCAGAGGCTCGGCCGTCTGCGGGTCGCGTCGTCGGTCGAGCTGCATAGCGGGCTGATCGCGCGGCTGGCGGCCGAGTTGTCGGTCAGCTGCGCGCTGCCCACCCGGGGCGGGATGTTCCGCGCGGTTGGGTACGCGCCCACCGAGGGCACGGCCGCGACCGTCGCGCTGGTGCACGGTGACCCGGCCGCGCGCGCCGAGCCCCTCGTCCATGTGCATATCGCGTGCCTGTTCGGCGATGCGTTCGGCTCGTTGCTATGCGAGTGCGGCCGGACGCTCGAGCGGGCCGCAGGCGCGATCGCGCGGGACGGCGCCGGCGTGATCGTTTACGCGCGGCCCGAGCGGTCGACGCCGGCCACGTGCGCCCGGGGCGAACCGGTCGATGCGGCGCTAATCGCCGGTGTGCTCCGCGCCTCCGGCGTGCGCACCCTGCGCCTGATCGACGACGGGCGCGGCGCGCCGCTGCGCGAGCAACTTCGGACCTGCGGACTGGAGGTGGCGGCGTGAGCCCGACGATTGTCAGGGTCGTGGGCAATCCTCGCCCGGCATCACGGACGCACGTGCTCGCGCGGACGCTGGGGCGCGAACTCGCGCGTGAACTCGGAGCCGACCCGGTCGTCGACGTCGACCTCGCGGTGCTGGGGGCGGGGGTCCTCGACCCCGACGACGAACGCGCGCAGGCCGCGGTCGACGCCGTGCTCGGAGGCGACGTGATCGTGGTCGCGAGCCCCACGTACAAGGCCACCTACTCCGGTCTGCTGAAGGCGTTCCTCGACCGCCTCGGCACCGGCGCACTCGGCGGCGCTTCGGCGGTGCCGATCCTGCTCGGCGGGGCGCCGAACCACCAGCTCGCGGTCGACGTCCATTTCGTCCCGCTCCTGCTCGAGCTCGGCGCGCGCGTGCCCGCCCGAGGGCTGTTCGTGTTGGAGGAGGACGTACCGCGGTTCGACGACACCGCCGAGCGGTGGGCGCAGACGCACGGGAGGCTGCTGCTCGAGCAATCGGGTCGATGTCAAACGAACGCGAATGTCCCAACCCTCGTCAGCTAACCGGTTCGAACTTACTCACACAGGAAAGAGAGCGTCATGTCACTCACAGCCAGCACACCAGCGATCCGCCCCGGCTCACCGGAGCTGAAAGCGCTGCTTGCCCGGATCGCGTTGGGCGCGGAGGAGCGCGAGCGGGAGCTGAAGCCGCCGTTTGAAGTCATCGGCTGGATCAAGGAGGCCGGACTCGGCCGGCTGCGCATCCCCGTCGAGGACGGCGGCGGGGGCGCCAGCGTGCGCGAGCTGTTCGAGACCGTCATCGCGCTGGCGGAGGCGGACTCGAACGTCGCCCACATCCTGCGAACGCACTACTGGTTCGTCGAGCAACAGGTCATCGCCCCGGATCCGGAGGCTCGTGCTCGCGCGTTCGCCCTGCTGAACTCGGGCGCGCTCGTCGGCAACGGCTTCAGCGAGCAGAGCAAGCGGCCCGTCGGCCTGTACTTCGACACCGCGTTCACTCCGGATCCCGACGGCGGTTACCGGCTCAACGGGACCAAGTATTACTCCACCGGCACCCTCTATTCCGACTACACGCAAATCTGGGCGGCGGCGCCGAACGGGCGTATTGCCGGCGGAGTGGTTCCGATCGACCGCGAAGGCGTCACGATCGAGGACGACTGGGATGGGTTCGGGCAGCGACTGACGGCGACGGGGACGACCCGTCTCGACAACGTGCACGTCGCCGAGGACGAGTACTACGACATCGGCGAGCCCGACGGGCCGCTGCCCCCGAGTTACTACGGCGCGTTCCTGCAGTTGTACCTGCAGGCCGTGACAACGGGTGTGCTGCGGAGCGTGCGCAACGATGCCGTCGCACTCACCAAGCGCCGCAAGCGCAACTTCAGCCACGCGGCGACGCCGCAGGCGCCGTCGGAGGACAGGCAGGTCCTCCAGGTGGTGGGAGAGATCGCGGCCGATGCATTCGCGGCCGAGGCGATCACGCTCCTCGCCGCCGAGCGCATCCAGGACGCGGTCGACTCCGTCGTGGACGGCACCCCGACCGAGGAGACGGCCACGGCTGCTCAGCTCGCTGCCGCCGAGGCCAAGGTCGCCGTCGATCACTTCTCCTACGCCACCGCGACGAAGCTGTTCGACGTCGGCGGCGCGTCGGCGACGCAGGCGGCCTACAACCTCGACCGTCACTGGCGCAACGCGCGCACGATCTCGACCCACAACCCGACGTTCCTGAAGGCGTCGGCGATCGGAGATCACATCGTCAACGGCGCGTCGTTCCCGGCGAACGCGTACTTCTGAGCGCAAGCACCCACGAGAAAGGGTTTCGAACCATGTCTTCGGTCGGATTGCTGTTCGTCGGCGCGGTCCTGTTCCTCAACGGCCTGCTGTTCCTCGGCAAGGCGGACGTGAAGGGCATCGCCGTGTTCAACCTGTTCGTCGGGGGATTGCAGGTCGCGATCCCGTTCTACCTGATCTCCACCGCGCACACCCCGAGTGACATCCTCAGCGCGGCTGGCATCTTCCTGTTCGGGTTCACCTACCTCTACGTGGGGATAGTGAACCTCGCCGGTTTCAAGGCCGACGGGATCGGCTGGTACTCGCTGTGGGTCGCCGCACTCGCCACCGGATTCGGCCTCACCACGATTCTGCGCTTCCACGACACACCCACGGGTCTGCTGTGGCTGCAGTGGGCCGTGCTGTGGGGACTGTTCTGGATCGTGCTCGCACTCGGGGTCGAGCGACTGACGCCCGTGGCGGGGTGGCTCACGCTGATCCTCTCGTTCACCACCTGCACGATTCCCGGGTTCCTTCTGCTGCTCGGGGACTGGGGGAAGATCCCCACGTGGGGCGTCGTCGCCTCGATCGTCGCCACGGCGTTCGCGGTGATTCTGGTCGCGATCCGCACGGTGCCGGTCGCGTCCCAGACCAGTGCCGGCGCAAGCGACCTCCAGGTGGCGGTGCCGAACTGACGTGCGACTGCGCCGTGAGACGACCACCGGCTACCCGAATCAGAAGCCGGTGGTCGTCTCGCGCGTCGACTCGACGATGCAGGTGCCGGATGCGCCGCGGGTGATCGCCGCCGCGCCCTCCCAGAACCCGGGGATGAAATGGTTGGCGATGAATTGGTGACGCGCCCGGGCGGCGAGCGCGATGTCGACGTGGGCCGCCGGGACCTTGAGCCGCCACCGGAGCGGGTACGTCCCGGTCGCGCCGGGCGGGTGAATGTCGGGTCCGAGCGGCGTCACCTTGTAATGGGTCGGATGGGTGACGGCACCGCGCGACGACACGAATGTGCCGCTCTGTACGCCCGTCGGCTCACCCGACGGTGAGATGAACTGGTACAGCATCAGATCGCTGCCATCGTTGAACTGGCAGGCGAACCAGTTCCAGTTCCACGATGCGGTGTTGGTCGCGAAGTTACCCCACTGATGATCAAACCAGCCCCGGCCGGTGACGCTGGTGTGCTGCTTGCCGAGGACCAGCGTCCCGGTCGCGACAAGTCGCGGGTCCGAATAGTAGGCCGAGGTCGCCCCGGGTCCCTCAGCGACGATTCCGTGCGGACCGTTGAGCACGTATGGCTGCACCGGCGTCAGCGTGAGCCGCAACGAGCCGACGCCGGGGACCGGCGCGTCGATCGACCAGAGCCCCCACGCTCCGTGCGCCCGCCAGCCGAGCCTGAATCCGTCCACATCGAACCGCGTCTGACCGGGGTTCAGGGCCCCTGCCCGTAGGTACTCCTTCGACAGGACGATGCGATCCGAGCGGAGATCGACGAGGTTCAGCTTGGCCAGCTCAAAGCGTTCGCCCGACCAGATCGTCGCGAACCAGAAGTAGTCATCACCGTGCGGGGCGGCGACGGTTCCGGCGGTGTACCACCATTCGACCTGAAACGCGGGGTGCGCCCCCTGGTCGCGCGGCAGCACCACCGGCTGCAGCGACGGAAGCGCCGAGGCCCACACCGCGCCCGCGCTCGCCAAAACGACTGCCAGCGCGACGAACAGCAACCACGCGGATCTCGTCCCCCGGCGCATGTCGGGATGCTAACGCGCGCCCGAGTGGCGCTACGTGACGCGTCAGTTGTCGGTCGACTTGATCATCGTCGGGGCGGTGTCATGCCCGTCGATGTCGTAATAGACCCCGGGGAAGGTCTGGAACTGCCCGCTGGTATCGCCGTGCAGGTGCGATTGGTTGAACGTCAGCGCGCCCCATCCGGTGTCGACGACGTCGAACACGGCGCCGCCACCCTCCCTGGCACTGTCGGCGTCCATCACGGTCCCGGCGATCAGCACGTTGTCGTCCCGGCCGTCGAGGTAGATGGCGCCGCCGCTTCCACCCCCCGGCGTGCCGCGCGAGGCCGGGTTCGCGCCCCAGCCGATGGCCTTGTTGTCGGTGAACTCGCTATTGAGGACGTCCCACTGGACGCTGATGCTGCTGAGTGCCCCGCCGTTCGAGCAGCGCCCGCCGCGGAACGTGTCGCCGGCGATGTACACGGGGCGGTTCTGGTACTGAGCCAGCGCGCGGATCGCGCCCCCGCCGAGATCGGGGCCGTAGGCGTAACAACGGTTGTCCAGGAATTGCGAGTTGACCGCCCTGAACTGGCCGCCCTCGACGTAGATCGCTCCGCCGCCGTCGACCCCGCCGTACCAGCAACTCGGGGCGTTGGCCGTGCATGTGGCCTGATGCGCGCCGTTGTAGCCATCCTCGAACGTGATGTTCTGGACGACGATCTGCGGATACGGCTGGTCGACGCAGTCGTCGGTCGACCAGGTGCCAGCACACGTGTCCGAGTAGAGGATCCGGCGCTTGCCGCCTCCGCTCAGCGTGACCAGGCCGCCGCCGTCCAACACGACCCGGTGGCGCGTCTTGATCACGTTCGCGGTCCTGGTCAACACGATCGTGACCGGCTTCGGTCCGCAGTTGAAGGTGATGATGCCGCCCGCGGCGACGGCGCGTACCACGGCCGCCGACGTGCAACTCGCCGGTCTGCCCTTCCCGATCACGTGGTTCGGATGCCTGGTATCGACGGCCCGGCCGGCGGGCGGCACATAGACGTGGCCGTCGGGGTTGCCGAAGTCGGGCACCGCGGCACCGCGTGCCGTGGCGGTGCCGGTCGCCGTGGCGACGGCGCCGAGGAGCACTGCGGCGCCGACGGCAACCAGGGAAGCCCCCAAACGACCCATTCGCCGCATCGCCTCTGATCCTAGAGCACGATCGCCGAGTCGCGGTGAGGAGCCGCCACGCCGAGGACATCAGCGCGAGCTCCGGGGTACCGTTGGAGTTCGAGGTGGAGACGAGGACGTCACGGTCGAGATCGTGATAGCTCCCGTCCCCGACGGCGACGACGTGTTCGAGGTGGTGCGCTTCCATTCGCCTTCCGACGGCGCTCAAGAGCCGGTGCCGGCGGCGAACCGTCCTGGGCTTCGCCACATCGCGTTCAGGGTCGGCGACGTGCGCGCCGTCGTCGATCGCGTCCGAGCGGCCGGCTGGGACACGGTCGGGGAGATCGTCGACCATAAGGACGTGTTCCTGCTCTGTTACGTCCGAGGCCCCGAGGGTCTGATCGTCGAACTCGCCGAGCGGCTTGGCGGGTGACGCTGGAGCTGCTGCTCGTCTTTGGCCGGGCGGCCTAACCGGCGCCGCTCGCGAGCCGGTCGGCGGGCAAAATACCGGCAAACTCGCGCTCGAACTGCGCCCAACGAGAGGACATGCATGACCACGGTGCTCGACCGCTTCCGCCTTGACGACCAGGTCGTGATCGTGACCGGTGCCTCCTCGGGGCTCGGGGTGGCGTTCGCGAAGGCGCTCGCCGAGGCTGGAGCAAACCTCGTGCTCGCGGCGCGCCGCGCCGACCGTCTGGAAGCGACGCGGGCGGCCGTCGAGGGGGTGGGCCGCAGAGCGATTGCCGTCGCTGCCGACGTGGCCGTGCCGGAGAACGCCGCGGCCGTCGCCGACGCTGCGATGAGTGAGTTCGGCCGTATCGATGTGCTCGTGAACAACGCCGGGAAGGGGACGGCGGTGCCGGCCACCCGCGAGACGCCCTCGCAGTTCCGCGAGGTCATCGACATCAACCTCAACGGCTGCTACTGGATGGCTCAGGCCTGCGGGCGCGTCATGCAGCCGGGCAGCGCGATCATCAACGTCGCGAGCGTCATCGCGCTGACCAGCGGTGGGCTGCCGCAGGCGGCGTATTCGGCCAGCAAGGCCGGCTTGATCGGCCTGACACGCGATCTCGCCGTCCAGTGGACGGGACGGAAGGGCATCCGAGTGGTCGCTCTCGCGCCGGGCTTCTTTCCCTCGGAGATGAGCGACCAGTTCCCCGATGGGTACATCGACAGCCAGATGGTGAGAGTGCCCGCCGGCCGGGCGGGCGACCCGGATGAGCTCGCGGCCGCGGTCGTGTTTCTCGCGAGTCCGGCCGCCGCCTACATCACGGGAACCACCCTGGTGGTGGACGGCGGACTCACGGCGTTCTGAGGGTCGCCCGCGCTCCGGCGGTGGCGCTGGGTGCGACGAATGGCGGATGGGTAGCGAACGTCCGGCAGACTCTCCGTCCACCACGACGAACAGGAGACCCAATGCCCGACGTGACCTACGAGGCCGCGCCCGCGCGGGAGATGCGCGCATACCTGGCAACACCACGAGGCACGGGTCCCTGGCCCGGCGTTGTCGTGGTCATGGACGCGCTCGGGCTGAGCGACGACATCAAGCTCGCGGCGGATCGGCTGGCGACGGCCGGCTTTCTGGCGTTCGCGCCGGACCTCTACTCCGGGCGCGGCATTCGCTGCGTGGTCGCAACGCTCAGCGCCTCGCGCTCGGGTCGTGGCGAGGCCTATGAGGACATCGAGGCAGCCCGTCGGTGGCTCACTGATCGCGAGGACTCCACCGGCCAGATCGGGATCATCGGGTTCTGTATGGGTGGGGGCTTGGCGCTGCTGTCGGCGCCGCGCTTCGCGTTCTCCGTGGCGTCGGCCAACTACGGCGAGGTGCCCGCGGACGCGGAGCAGCGCTTGGCCGGCGCGTGCCCGATCGTCGCCAGCTATGGGGCGCGTGACCGCGGGCTGCGCGGCCGCGCGCGACGTCTGGAGGAAGCGCTCGGGGCGCTCGGGATCGAGCACGACGTCAAGGAGTATCCCGACGCCGGCCACAGCTTCATGAACCGGATCAATGTCGGCCCGGGCCTCGGCCCACTCGTCAGGTTCACTGGCTTCAACTACCGCCACGAATCGTCCGAGGACTCATGGCGCCGCATCCTCGACTTCTTCGACGCTCACCTGCGCGCGTGATGTCGCTGCAGATGCCGATTGGCGAGGTGGCCGAGCGGGCCGGGATGAGCCCGTCTCGGATCCGTTTCTACGAGACGCGTGGTCTGCTGCCCGAGCCGGAGCGTGTCGGCGGGAAGCGCCGTTATGGCGAGGAGGTGCTTCGACGGCTGGCGATCATCGACGCCGCGCAGCGGGTGGGGTTCACGCTGGAGGAGATCCGTGACCTGCTCGGCTCGCGCGACGAGCTCGCGCATGAGCGGCTGCGCCAGCTCGCGCTTCTGAAGCTGCCCGAGCTCGACGATCTGATCGCGCGGGCGACTTCGGTGCGGCGGGTCCTGAAGGTCTGCAGCCGGTGCAGCTGCGAATCGATCGACGTGTGCCGCATGTTCGACGAGCGCGTGCTCCCGCTCCGCGGCCACACCGCTCCGAGCGTGGCGAGTCGGTCCAGACGGGGAGCATCCACCACGGTGTGACTTAAACCAGGGAGTGACTTCAACCACGGTTAGGTGAAGTGGTGCCGGCATGACGCCGCCGCGCGGCGCTCTCGGCCGGTCGCGGGGACCGTCCGAGAGTGCGTGCGCTTGGGTAGGGCGATCCGGCAGCCCTGGGGAGTTGTGGCGTGGTTAGGCGATGAAGTGTGTGCCGGTTACGGCTTTGAGGATGGCGCTGGCCGGGAGGCCGTTGTCGAACGCGCCGTTGGGGTTGATCGCCTTGCCGATGATCGATCCGATCGCGCCGGAGTGACGCGCTTCGATCGTCACGATCGATGCCGCCGCGAGCAGGATCTTGGCGTCCTTGATGTTGGGCGCCTGCCCAAGGTAGGCATGCACGCCGGTGTTCTCGAGCACGTACGCGGTCTTCTGGAACGTCGCCTGGTCGGCGGTGGTGCCGTGGAAGTTGAACTTCGGCTCCTTGACGGCTGCCTTGCCCAGCGCCTTCTTGAGGAAGGCGACGTGCTTGCGCTCGTCGTGCGTGGTGACCTTCAGGAAGGTCGCAGTCCTGGGGTCGGTGATCGCGCCCTTGTCGGTGGCCTCGTTGTAGAACGCGCGCTCCAGGTATTCGAGCGTGAGCGCGAAGTTGAGGATGCCGATGTCGCCCTTGCCGAACTTGGCGGGCGGGCGGCCGTTCGCCAGCGCCACGTCCGGGATCAGGGCGCTGAGGATGGCTCCGCCGCTGAGCGCCGCTCCGCCGGCGATAGCGCCCTTGCGCAGGAAGCTCATGCGAGTATCGCCGGCCACTTCCTCGGCGCCTTCCCGGATCGCTCCGTCGAGGTCGACGGCTTCGAGGTTGATCGCTTCGAGGTTGATTTCATCCATGGATGAGTGCTCCTTTCGACCCGGCGGGGCCAGAGTCGCTTCGTGTTTTGGTAGGACGTCTAGTAAGGGGTTCGGAAGCGCGCGCGGTCCGGATCACGGTTCCGAGCCGGGGCGCTTAGAGGCCGAGGTCCGACCCATCGCTCTCCGCCGGGGCGGCGCGAGCCTCGCGGGCCCGCTGGCGGCGGTCGGCGATCCCGGCGACGAGCACGCTGGCTTCGAACAGCACGTAGAGCGGCAGCGTTTCGAGCAGCATCGTGATCGCGTCACCCGGCAGCGTCGCGGCCACCAGCCCGCAGGCGAGGACCGCGTACCGACGGTTGCGGCGCAGCTGGCGGGGGGTGACGATCCCGGCGCGGGTGACAGCGATGATCGCGACCGGAACCTGGAACAGCAGCCCCATCGCGAGCAGCGTGGTCGCGGCGAACTTGTAGTACTGGCTCGCTTGCACCAGGACGTTGAACTCGCCGCTGTTGAAGTTCTGGAAGAAGTGAAGCGCCGCCGGCAGCACGACCGCGTAGCCGAACGCGACACCGGCGGCGAACAGCACCGGGATCGCGAACGTGATCGGCAGCATTCGCCGGCGCTCCGAGGGGTCCAAAGCAGGCATCAGGAACCCGTAGGCCTGGAGCAGGATCACCGGCAGCGACAGAATCAGCGCGAAGATCAGAGTGACGGTGACTGTGGTGGTGAAGGGTTCACCGATTCCCAGCGTCACGGGCTTATCCCCGGTCGGCGGTGCCGAGAGCTGAGTGACGTCACGCTGGAGGCTCCGCCGCACGCGCGCGAGGGACGCGATGTCCGCCGGCTGGTGGCTCTGGGCAGCGAGAACGCCTGCGACGGTGTCGAGCTGGGCGGCGACATCGCGGGTGCTCCGCTGGACGGTGTAGGTCGCGCCGAGCGGTCCGTGCCCGGCGCGCACCTGCTGCTGGGTTTGGTGGGCCAGCGGCGTGTCGATCAAGTGCAGCAGCTCGTTGTTCTGCCAGAAGCAGATCCCGAACGCGACGGCGACCGCGATCAGCGTGACGATCAGCCGTGAGCGAAGCTCGTCGAGGTGTCCGACGACGCTGAGCTGGTCGCCGTGCCCGATCGGGCGCACGCGCAATGGCGAGATGGCATTCGGTATCTGCATCTGGTTGTCCGGCTTCCGCGGCTAGCTGACGGTGCCCGCGGGCTATCGGCGAGCTGGCTCGGCCGGACGGTCGCTCGGCTCGGTCGTCGACGCGTGCTGCGCGAACGAGGTGGGCGCTTGGTCGGCGATGGCGGAGTGGTGGGGACCGTCGTCGCTGATCGACTCCTTAAAGCCGCGCAGCCCCGCCCCGAGGGACCGGCCCATCTCGGGCAGCCGCTTGGCGCCGAACACCAGCAGCAGGAGGATCAGGATGAACGCGAGGTGGATTGGATTGTCAAGTCCGAGCATGGTCGGTTTCCCATCTGTCGAATTTCGCTGACACCCGTTCCTTCGGAGCGGGGTGGCGGGCGGATCACTTTTCGGGCAGCGATCCGCCCGATCGAGGCTGATTACTGCTTGATCAGCGGTCCCGCCTTGGCCAGCACCTGGCTCTTCGACAGCGGCTTATCGAACGCCCCCGAGGGCGTGATCGGCTGGCCGGTGAGCAGCGCAATCGCCGCGGCGTGGCGCGCCTCGACCTGCACGATCGATCCGGCAGCGGCCAGATACTCCTTGTTCATGAGCGACGGTCCGGCGCCGTTGTAGGCGCCCACGCCGGTGTTCTCGAGCACGTAAGCGAGCTTGAGGAAGCTCGACTGGTCGTTGACCGGGAAGGCGAACTTCGGCTTGGCGACTGGCTTGCCACCGGCCGCGGTGATCGCCTTGGTGAGCGCGGCGACGTGCTCGGCCTCCTCGTCCCCGAATGACTGGGCCAGCTTCTTCGCCTCGCCGCTGAGCCCCACCGCGGTGCCTTTGACGTTGTAGAAGTCGGTCTCGAGATACTCGAGCGTGAGCGCGAAGTTCAGGATGTCAACGTCGGAGCTACCACCCTGGGCTAATGCGCTCGACACGTATGGACCGACCGCGCCCGCGCCATACACGGCCCCCGCTGCAACCGCCCCACGGAGGATGAAACTCGCCCGGCTCATGCCGTGAACCTCGACGGCACCAAGCTCGGGACTGGCAATGTCAGACCTGTTCATTTCGATGTTCCTTTTCTTGAAGTTTCAGTCGCCGCGAGCGTCAGGCGATGAACGGCTTGACGACAGCCAGCACCTGCGCCATCGACATCGGCTTGGCGAACGCACCCTGAGGCGTCGGAGACAGGTTCAGCAGCGTGTTCAGCGTCGCTGCATGACGCGCCTCGATCGTGTGAATCGCCAGCGCTGCCGCCAGGATCTCCTTGCTGTGGATATTCCCGGCCTGGCCCAGATACGCCGCCGCCCCGAGGTTCTCGACCTGACCCGCGAGCGTCGCGACCTGACCGGCGCTGTGGAGCGGGAACTTGCCCGTCGGCCTCGCCGCCGGCGTCCCGAGACCGCTCGCGACCTTATGCAACGCAATCACGTGCTGCTGTTCCTCGGCCCCGAAGGACTTCAGCACTGACAGCGTTTTGCCGTGAAACAGCCCGCTCTTGGCGACCTTGGCGTAGAACTGCGACTCGAGGTACTCGAGCGTCAGCGCGTAGTTGACGATCGTCAGATCACTCGGATCCGACATGCCGCTAGAACTGCTCGTTGCGCTTCCCGCCGCGGCGGTTGAGGTAGAGCTCGCGGGGTCCTGAGACGACGAGGACGAGTTCGAGGAGCCGCACGCGGCGATGAACGCCGCCAGCCCCGTCGCGGCCGCGCCGGCGCCAATCCCACGGCCCGCCATGCTCAGGAACTTCTTGCGCTCAACGTCATCGCGTGCGAGCGCCTCCACTACGCCTGGCTCGCGCCGGCGCGTATCGTCAGTCGTTGGTTCGGACATCGGGTCTCCTTCGGTAGGGCGCCTGGGCCGGTCGGGCCCAGGAGGGGGTTCACCAAATGCTTCGGGCGCCCACCGCGAACGGATCACCCAACCTCCGACGCCGTCCTCGCGAACTACAAAGATCCGGGCGACGTAGAGATCCGAAAAGCCGCGCCGGCCCAACCGAGTGACAGGCGGCCAGCCGCCCCATCCTGATGGCCGGGCTGATCAGTGGTGACGAGTCGATACGGCCATCCGGGCGCGGCATGAGGCCGGATCCGATCAACAACTTCAGGCGGGGGAGTCTGCAGCGCCAGCTCGACGAGTTCCGCGAGCACTACAACGAGCGACGCCCCACCTCGCGCTTGACCGCCAGGCCCCGGACAGATCTACCGCGCGACCCCCAAAGCCCTCCCCGCCACCAAGGCCGCATGACCCTCCGCCGCGCCGGCCGCATGCACCACCTCGGCATCGGCACCGCGCACGCCGGCAAACGCTTCCTCGCGCTCGCCGACGAGCACCACATCACCGTCGCCGACCTCGACACCGGCTAGGTCCTCTCAACCCACCCCATCCAGCCCGAGAAGTCCTACTGGCGCAACCAAAACAGAGAGCCCGGCCGCCGGTCGAGCTCCCCGAAATGAGACCCATGTCGCGACTCACCTGAGACACATGTCGCGACTCATCACACAACGGAGAGGGAGGGATTCGAACCCTCGTCGGACCGAAAGACCCGAACCGGTTTTCGAGACCGGCGCATTCAACCGCTCTGCCACCTCTCCGGTGGGGCTCCGAACAAGTTAGACGAACTGTCGCGCCCGCGGGCCCGGCGCGCCCGTCGTTGGTCTCCATAACGCGGAACCCGCCAGCGCCCGACGGCCCCCGGGAAGAACCCCCCTAGCGCCGGGGCGCGAAGAACGCCCGCAAAAGGTCGGCGCATTCCTCCGCGAGCAGCCCGCTCTCAACCTGCGGGCGGTGGTTGAGCCGCGGCTCGTCGAGCACGTCGAGCACGCTCCCGGCGGCGCCGGCCTTGGGGTCGGTGGCGCCGAACACGACGCGGGGAAGGCGGGCGAGCACGATCGCGCCGGCGCACATCGCGCACGGCTCGAGCGTGACGTACATAACGGAGTCGAGCACGCGCCAGCTGCCGAGCGCGCGGGCCGCCTCGCGCAGGGCGATCATCTCGGCGTGGGCGGTGGGGTCGGCGCGCACCTCGCGCTCGTTGTGGCCGGTGCCGATCACCTCGCCCCCGTGGACGATCACGGCGCCGATCGGGACGTCGTCGTGCTCGGGTGCCCGCGCGGCCTCGCGTAGCGCCAGGCGCATGAAGTACTCCTCTCGGGGGAAGAAATGGGTGCTCACGCTTCGGGCGACGCTACCTTCTCTGTAGGGAAACTTTCGCGGTGGCGCGGTTGTCTTAGCGCTTGGGGGCCGATTTTCCCCGTCCGGTCACTTGGGGACCGACTCCCCGTCCAATCATTGTTCTCGGCTAAACGCACCCGCTGCCTGACGCTCGCGATCCTTGTCTTCGCGCTGACACTGGCTGCCGTGGCGAGCCGGGGGGCCGCGTCGGCGCGGGCCGCCGACTACGTCCCCGGCGAGGTGATCGTCGGATACGCGCCCGACACGCCGGCCACTGACGTGGCGCACGCGGCCCGGACGATGGGCGTGCGGGCGATCCAGGCATCGAGTACCGATCCCAGCGAGCAGATCGTCCGCGTGCCGCGCGGGAAGAGCATCTGGCAGGTGATCGCGCGGCTGCGCCGCCAGCGCGGCGTCGCCTACGCCGTCCCCGACTACATCGCCCACGCGGCGGGCTGGATCCCGAACGACCCCGGCACCAGTGATCACCCGCGGGGGTGGCAGCTGCTGCAGTGGAACTTCCTCGCCGGCGCCGGCATCGACGCCCCCGACGCTTGGGGGCACATGTTCGCCGCCCACCGGCCCGGCGGGCGCGGCGTGGTCATCGCGGTGCTCGACACCGGCGTCGCCTACCGGAACTGGGACGGCTTCCGCAAGTCGCCCGATTTCGCCGGCACCCACTTCGTCGACCCGTACGACTTCGTCGCGAACAACGCCTTCCCACTCGATCGCGAAGGCCACGGGACGTTCGTCGCTGGGATGATCGCCGAGTCGACCAACAACGGGTTCGGGCTGACCGGGCTGGCCTACGGCGCGAAGATCATGCCGGTCCGCGTGCTCGACGCCGACGGTAACGGCGACTCGGCGACGATCGCGCGCGGCATCCGATACGCGGTCAAGCACGGCGCGCAGGTGATCAACCTCAGCCTTGTCTTCGACAGTTCGGTGACCGCGGCGCAGATCCCGAACATCACCAGCGCGCTCAATTACGCCCATCACCACGGCGTCGTCGTCGTTGCCGCCGCCGGCAACGAGAGCGCCCGGCATCTCGACTACCCGGCGGCCGCGACCAGCGTGATCTCGGTCGGGGCGACCACGATCGACCGGTGCCTGGCGGGGTACTCGAACGTCGGCACGAAGCTCGACCTGGTGGCGCCGGGAGGCGGCGACGACGCGGCACTCCCGGATGACCCGGATTGCCGTCCGCTCGCAAACCTGCCGCCGGTTCATCAGATGACGTTCAGCGACTTCAACTCGCTCGTCCCCGGCGCCAACCCGGACCAGTTCAGCTTCCCCGGCAGCTATGGCACGTCGATGGCCGCGCCCGAGGTGTCGGCCACCGCGGCGCTGGTGATCGCCAGCCGCATCCTCGGGCCGCACCCGTCGCCGAATCAGATCCTCGCCCACCTCGAGCAGACGGCGACTCCGCTCGGTGGCTCCCAGCCGAACGAGGACTACGGCTGGGGTCTGGTCAACGCCGGCGCCGCTACGGCGCCGCTCCCCACCGCCTCGCCCGCTCACCACTCCTAGGTCGTTCGCACGATCAGCACCGAGCACGGTGCGTGATGCGAGACCTTGTTCGGCACCGACCCGAGCAGGAAGCGCTTGGCACCGGTCATCCCCTTGTTTCCGACCACGATCAGGTCGCACCGCTGCTCCTCGGCCACGTCGACGATCGCATCGGCGGCGTCGCCCTGGCGGGCGAACGTCTCGACGCTGGTCACGCCGGCCTCGCGGGCCACGCCCGCCGCGTCCTCGAGCAACGCCATCACGTCGTCATGCGGGTTGATCATCCACTGGAGATCGGCCGGCACGTTCACCTGCTCGCCGCGCAGCCGCTGATCGGACACGGGCTCGTAGGCGCTGACGATCTGTAGCCGGGCGCCGAGCCCGGCGGCCAGATCGATCGCCCGCCGCAGCGCGGTGTGGGCCGTCTCGGATCCGTCTGTGCCGACGAGGATTGACGTGAACACGGCCGGCCTAGGCAAGCTTGGTGATCGCGATCACCATGCCGGCGAGAACGAACACGAGGATCGCGACCTGCAACCAGATCCAATGGCGGGGCACAGGCCCTAAAGCTAGCGGCCTGGCGTTCTATCGTCCGTGAGAATGGCGGAGCAGCTCAACCCGACGCTCAAGGCGGTCAGCGACGCGGTGCTCGCCGTGGCCGCGAACCTGTCGGTGGACGAGGTGCTCCAGAAGCTCGTGGACGCGGCACGCGAGCTTGCCGGCGCGCGGTACGCTGCGCTCGGGATCCCCGACGGTGAGGGCGGCTTCCGCCGCTTCCTGGTCGCGGGCATGAGCGACGAGCTGATCGCCTCGATGGGCCCGCTGCCGCGCACCCACGGCATGCTCGGCGCGATGCTGTCCGGGCGCGAGCCCTACCGCACGGACGACATCCACGACGATCCCAGGTTCCGCGGCTGGTGGCCCCGCCAGCACCCGGACATGCGCTCGTTTCTCGGCGTCCCGATCGTGTCGCCGGGCGGAACGATCATCGGCGCGTTCTACCTGACCGAGAAGGACGGCGCCGACACGTTCGACACCGAGGATCAGGAGTTGATCGAGCTGCTGGCGGCGCACGCCTCGATCGCGATCACCAACGCCCGCCTGTACGAGCAGAGCCGCGAGCTGTCGATCCTGTCCGAGCGCAACCGCCTCGCGCTCGAGCTCCACGACGTGGTCAGCCAGAAGCTGTTCAGCGTGATGCTCACCGCCGAGGCCGCCGCCACGCAGATGGATCGCGACCTCGTCGCCGCCCGCGCGCAGATCGAGCGGCTGCGAGAGCTGGCGCGCGAGGCGCTCGACGAACTGCGCGCGCTGATCCTCGGACTGCGTCCCCCCGAGCTTGAGCGCGACGGCCTCGAGGGCGCGCTCCGCAAGGAGGTCGAGATGCTCGGCCGCATGCACGGCACGGACGTCGAGCTTCAGATCGAGCCTGGGTTCTCGATCGAGACCGGCGATCGTGAGGCGGCGCTGCTACGGATCGTGCACGAGGCGCTCCACAACGCCGTGCGCCACGCCCGGGCCGAGCACGTGACCGTGCGCGTCGGCGCGACGAACGGCAGCCTCGTCGTCGAGGTCGCCGACGACGGGATCGGATTCGACCCCGACCGGCCCGAACTCCGTTCGAGGCATCTCGGCCTGACCTCGATGGAGGAGCGCGCCCGGGAGCTGCGCGGTCGGCTCCGAATCGACTCGAAACCCGGCGCCGGCACGACTGTTCGTGTCGAGCTCAAGCCCGATGGCTGAGGCGATCACGATCCTGGTGGTCGATGACCACGCGGTCGTGCGCGAGGGACTTCGCACATTCCTCGGGCTGCAGGACGGTTTCGAGATCGTCGGGGAGGCCGCGGACGGTGAGGAGGCGCTCGAGCAAGCCGAGCAACTCGACCCCGACGTGATCCTGATGGACCTGGTCATGCCCGGGCGCGACGGGGTCAGCGCGATGCAGGAGCTCAAGCAGCGCGCGTCTCGCAGCCGCGTGATCGTGCTCACGAGCTTCCTCGAGGACGATCGCCTGCTGCCCGCGATCGAGGCGGGAGCGGCCGGCTACCTGCTCAAGAACTCCCAGCCCGCCGAGCTCGCACGGGCGGTGCGCGCCGCCTACGCCGGCGAGGCAATCATCGATCCGACGGTCGCCGCGCGGCTCGTGCACGCGCTGTCGGAACGGTCGCCGAGCGCCGTCCGCGACGGGATGGCACTCGACCATCTCACCACGCGCGAGCGCGACGTGTTGACCCTGATCGCGCGCGGGCGCTCGAACAAGCGGATCGCGCTCGAGCTCGGGATCTCCGAGAAAACGGTCAAGACGCACGTCGGCCACGTGCTGGCCAAGCTCGGCGTCACGGATCGCACGCAGGCTGCTGTTCTGGCCGTCCAGGCAGGACTCGTCGACCAGGACCGTCACAGGTCTTAGGACCAATTGCCCCTGGTAACCGGGACCGCCACCGTCCTACCGTGGCGGCCATGCCACTCGCAATCATCACCGGAAGTTCCCGAGGCCTCGGCCTCGCGCTGGCTCGCGCGCTGGCCGAGCGCCAGTGGGCACTCGTGATCGACGCCCGCGGCGGCTCGGAGCTCGAGCGCGCCGCGCGCGAGCTCGGTCAGCTCACCGAAGTCGTCGCGCTCGCGGGCGACGTCGCCGACGACTGGCACCGAGGAGCGCTCGTCGACGCCGCCGGCGAGCACGTCGACCTGCTCGTCAACAACGCCTCGATGCTCGGGCCGAGCCCCCAGCCGCCGCTCGGGCGCTATCCGCTCGACGTGCTCGAGCGCGTCTACCGGGTCAACGTCCTGGCCCCGATCGGACTCGCCCAGCTGGTCCTCCCGCGCATGCCGGACGGTGGCGTGATCATCAATGTGAGCTCGGATGCCGCCGTCGAGGCGTACGACGGCTGGGGCGGCTACGGGTCCTCGAAGGCGGCGCTCGACCAGTCCTCCGCGATCCTCGCCGAGGAGCACCCGGCACTGCGGATCTACGCGGTCGATCCCGGCGACATGCGGACGCAGATGCACCAGGACGCGTTCCCCGGTGAGGACATCTCGGATCGCCCGCCGCCCGAGGACAGCGTGCCCGGTCTGCTCAGACTGATCGAGGGCGATCTCCCAAGTGGTCGCTACCGGGCGCGCGAGCTGCCCACGACTCCGCTGACGGCGGTGCCGGCATGACCGCGCTCGCGTTCGAGTTGCAGACAGCGTTCGAGGCCCACGAGCCGCCCGAGGCGCGCGGCCTCGCGCGCGACGAGGTGCGCCTCCTGGTCGCCCGGCGCGGCGAGGGGTCGATCAGCCACCACACGTTCACCGAGCTGCCCGAGCTGCTCGAGCCCGGCGACGTGGTCGTGATCAACATCTCGGCGACGATCCCGGCGGCGCTGCCCGCGACGGCGTCGGACGGCACGGCCGTGCGAGTCCACTTCGCGACCCGCGCTCCGCACCTCGACGACGACTGGCGCGTGGTCGAGATCCGCAGCGCCGACGGCAGCACTCCGCAGCGTCTCGCAGCGGGCGAGCGGCTCGAGCTCCGGGGCGGTGCCTCGCTTGAGCTGGTGGCGCCGTACGCATCCGGGCAGCGGCTGATGCTCGCGCGGTTCTGCTGCGCGCTGCTGGTCGATGAGTACCTCGAACAGAACGGCGAGCCGATCCGCTACTCCCACGTCAGCGAGCCGTGGCCAATCGAGGCCTATCAGAACGTGTACGCGGTCAGCCCGGGCAGCGCCGAGATGCCGAGCGCCGGCCGGCCGATCACGCGCGAGCTGATCTCCCGCCTGGTGGCGCGCGAGATCGCGGTCGCGCCGATCACGCTCCATTGCGGCGTCTCATCGCCCGAGAGCCATGAGCCGCCGTTCCCAGAGTGGTACGAGGTGCCCGAGCGGACGGTGCAGCTGATCGCGGAGGCACGCCGCCGCAGCGGGCGTGTGATCGCGGTCGGCACCACGGTCGTCCGCGCGCTCGAGTCCGCCGGAGGCCCCGACCGCTGCAGCTGCGCCCGCTCGGGCTGGACCGGCCTGGTCGTCACTCCGGACTGCGGCGTGTCGATCGTCGACGGTCTGCTCACCGGGTGGCACGAGCCCGAGGCGTCGCACCTGCTGATGCTCGAGGCCCTTGCCGGTCCCGAACTGCTGGCCCGCTCGTACGACGCCGCGCTCGACGCCGGCTATCTATGGCACGAGTTCGGCGACTCGCACCTGATCCTGCCCTGAGCGTTCACGCGGCGTGCGCGAGCACGGCCGGGAAGTCGATCGTGACGCCGTGCGGCACGACCAGGACCGGGCACGTGGCGTTCTCGATCTCGTTCTGGGCGTACGCGCTGATCAGCACGTGACCCGGGGCGGCCTCGAGGCGCGAGCCCACGACCAGCAGGTCGATCTGGGGCTCGTCGCGCGTGAGCCCCGCGCCGAAGCTGTCGGCGAGCGCGCGGGCGGTGGCGAGCGTCGCGTCATCTCCAGGAATGGCGATCAGCCCGATCCGGTGGATCCGCGGCGCCCACTCGTCGTGGTAACCGGCGGGCGCGATCGCGACCGCGCTCCGTCCGCCCTCGAGCATGGCCTGCGTCGAGCGCTGCGGAGCCACGTGCCCCGGCGCGGTCCGGTAGTCCGAGCCGAACACGACGATGTCCGCCCGCTCCTGCTCGGCCAGCCGCCGCAAGCCCTCGGAGGTCGACGGGCTCACGACGATACGGGTGTCGACACGGAGGCCCGAGAACCATTCGGCGCCGCGCTCGAGCAGCATCTCGGCGTCGCTCTCCTCGCGCTGCTCCTCGGCGCAGTCGCCGTGCGTGCAGTGGCGCACGTACGCCAGCGTCAAATCGGCACCGGCGTCGGCGAGGATGCGTCCGAGCATCAGCGCGTCGTGATCGCCGGGCGTGTCGTCGTAGGAGATGAGCGCTCGGGGTGACATGGGGGGTCCTCCAGTCCTCGGAAGAATTCGTAGCCGTCCTGTTCGGCGCGAGGATCGCACCTACCTACTATCAGCGCTAATGAAGTTGATCATGCTGCTGATAAGCTCCGCTAATGCTGAACGTCGGCCGGGTCAAGGTCCTGACCGAGGTCGTCCGTCGCGGATCTTTCTCGGCCGCCGCTGAGGCGCTCTCGTACACGCAATCCGCCGTCTCGCAGGCGATCGCCCGGCTGGAGGCCGAGACCGGCGCGACCCTGATCATCCGCGACCGCAGCGGGGTCAGGCCCACCGCCGCCGGGGCGAAGCTGGTCGAGCACGCCGAAGCGATCTTCGCTCGGATCGAGGCCGCCGAGACGGATCTTGCAGCCGTCCTGGGGGTGGAGGCGGGCCATCTGAGCATGGCGTCGTTTCCCTCCGCCGGGGCCACGCTGATGCCGCTCGCGATCGCGAGTTTCCGCCGGCGCCATCCCGGTGTGTCGCTCACGCTGGCGGAGGGCGAGCCCGAGGAGATCGCCCCGCGGCTCCGCGCCGGCGAGTTCGACCTCGCGCTGCTGTTCGAGTTTCCCGGTGCCAGGGAGGGGCATGGGACGCGCCTGCGCACGGAGTTGCTGCTCGTGGATCCGTTGCTGGTCGCTCTTCCCGCCGAGCACGCCCTCGCCGGCAAGCCCGCGCTCACGCTCGCTGACCTTCGCGATCAGGACTGGGTCCAGACGTCCGCCACCAGCCCATGCGCCCGCCACGTCGTTCGGTCGTGCCTGGCCGCGGGCTTCGAACCGAAGGTGACGTTCGAGTCAGACGACTACGAGACGGTGCAGGGGCTCGTCGCCGCCGGCGTCGGTGTCGCGCTGATTCCGCAGCTCGCGCTCACCTATGTGCATCCGGGAATCGTCGTGCGCGCGCTGGCGCCCCGGCCGCCGACACGGCGAGTCGTGGCGGCGACGATCGCCGCGGCCGAGGTCTCGCCGGCCGCCGCCGCGATGATCGCGATTCTGGGCGAGGTCGCCAAGCGCTACACCGAGGAGCCGGCGGCCGCGTAGGCATTGGGTGGGTTGGGGCCGCCTGCGGCGGCATCCGTGGGGCCGAGTACCCCGTCCGGACCGGGTCCGGCGCCCGATCAGCTGGCCTTGGTCTTCTGCGAAAGCTTCGTCGTCAGCTTGTCGGCGTCGGTCACCCGCACGGTGAGCGTGACCCGCGTCGCCTGGTGGCGCGCCAGCGCGGCGGTCAGGCTGCCGCTCGCGGCGAGGCGCGGAGAGGAGATCGTCACCCGCGCCTGCGACGTCGCAGAGCGCAGCGTCACCACCAGCCCGCCGCGCGCGAGGCTCGCCGTGAACTGCAGATGCTTGCCCTTCGGACCGGTGACGGACACCGTCGAGCGCGATTTCGTGAAATGCAGCCCGCGCGGTAGCACGATGCTGATCGACTTCAACGCCGGCTCGTCGCGCCCGGCCGCCACCGTGAACGCCAGCGTTGGCCGTGACGCGCCGACCTTCGACAGCGACACGCGCGACAGCGCCGGCGGGTTCTCGATCGTCCAGCGGAACGTGGTCTGCGTGCTGCTGTCCGCGGCATCGGTGGCGGTGACGGTCACGGTCGAGGTCCCGAGCCGCTTGGGCTTGCCGGTGACTTTGCCGGTCGACGGGTCGAGCGTCAGGCCGTTCGGCAACCCGGTCGCCTTGTAGGTCACGGCTCCGCCGCGCGTGGACACGGCCTTGAGTTGCAGGCTGACGGCCTTCTTGATCGTGGAGAACTGCGCGCCCGGGTTGGCGAACGCGATCGCGTCGGTGCACAGCGACTGGACCAGCGCGGCGCCGTTCGGGGATCCGAGCCCGGTTGCCATGTCGTAACCCGAGCCGGCCGGATACAGCCCGCCGTTGAGGCCGGTCATGTCGTTGTCGCCCGAGGTGATGTCGTTGAAATCGGCGCCATAGGCGCTCGCCGCTGCGTCGTACAGGGCCGGGTTGGCGAACCCGATCGGGACGCCGCCGCACCGGCCCGAGGCGTTCGCCAGCGCGATCAACGCCGCCCACGCCGGCGCCGCCGCGCTCGTGCCGCCGACGACCTGCCATCCCTGGGTGGGCGGCGGGAACCCGGTGGCGTCGCCCTGCCCGTTCCAGTAGATCACGTAGCCCGTGCCGGGGTCGCCGTCCGCGGAGACGTCGGGGACCTCGCGGCAGTCGCCCGACGACGCGCTGCACTGCGAGCCCGAGGAGTTGCCGTTGATCACGTGAAGCGAGGCCGGCGCGCCGGACTGATAGCTCGGCATCGGCCAGAAGCTCGAGACGCCGCCGCCGCTGGCGCCGACCTCGGTGCCGTCGTTCCACACGACCTCGCTCGCCCGCGTGCCGCTCGCGTTCGTGGTCAGGCTCGTGCCACCGACCCCGGTCACGAACGGCTGGCTCGCCGGGTCGTCGACCTGGAGCGTCGGCGGCGTCGGCGTCGGGAAGCAGTCCTCGGACCCGTCGTCGCCGGACGCCGAGACGACCGTCATTCCCTCGGTCGCCGCCTCCTGGAACAGAGTGTTCTCCGAGGCGGCCGCCTGCTTGCCCTCGAGTTGCTCGCATTGCCCCCACGACGTGGTGACGACCTGCGCGAGGTGCTGGCTGATGATCGCGCTCATCGTGTCGTAGGGGCCGTTGGCGCTGTTCGGGCCCTCGTACACCGCGATCCTGGCCTGTGGCGCGAGCGAGATCACGTTCTCGATGTCGAGTGCCGCTTCGCCCTGACCGGGCCCGGAGCCCGCGCCGCCGTCAACCGGGATGTTCGCGATCTGGGCGTTGACGCCGTAGCAGGACTCGAACGCGGCGATGTCGCTGGCGTCGTAGGGCTCGAGCTCGAGGATCGCGACCGTCTGCCCCGCGCCCTCGTCGGGCGTGGCATTGGGACCGCCGGACTGGTAGAGCCCCGACAGCCCGTAGGCGGCGGCGATCTGATCGGCGGTGAAGCCGCCTTCGGTCGTGCCCTCGCTGCTCGCGGCGCTGCACGGCTGGGGTCCGCCGGTCACGACGTGGGGTCTCGCCGCGGCCGACTGGTCGGTGGCGTCATGCGCCTGGATCAGCAGGGGCTTGGCCACCGACAGCGTGCTTAGCCCGAGCACGCCCTGCACGTCGCCGGCGATCGCGGAGTCGAGCGACGGCGCCTCGGCGTTGGCGATCGCGGTCGAGCCGTCCGCCAGTGCGACGCGTGAGAACGACGTCGCAAACGCAGCCGACAGCGCTCCGGCGGTCGCGGTCACCGGGATCGACAGCGAGTTCGCGCTGACCGCGCCGGGCGTGAGCCCGTGCGCCTCGAGCGATGACTCGACCGCCTGCACCGCCTGCGGGGTCGCGCCGAAGCGCTGCGCGAACTGCGCCGGGGTCAGGTAGTCGCGAAACAGCGGCGATCCTGGCGTCGACACCTCGGTCGCGAACGCGGCCAGTCCGGCGGGATCCTGGGACTGAAGCGTGACCGTGACGTGCATCTGCGTGGTCGCGGGCACTGCGGCGACGACGTGCGCGCCGTCGGGCACCGCGGGAGCCGAGCCGAGCCGCACGGGTCCCGCCGCCATCGCCGGGGAGGCGAGGAGCAGCGTTGCCCCCAGCGCGCACGCAGAAACGAGTGCCCCGGCTCTCGACAGTCGTCCCATACCTGGGTGCGAGGCTAGCGGCTCCGTGTATATATCGCGTTAGCGGGCGCGGGCGCGGGCGGCGACCATCACGAACCAGTCGCTGGCGTGGAGCACGGTGCCCCCGCCGAGCTCGCGGGCCAGCTCGTCGCCGTCGAAGTACCGCTTGTACACCTCGAACGCCGAGCCGTCGTTGAGGATCCGCTCCTGCATCTCCTCGCGCTCGTGGTCGGGTCGGACGGCCGAGTCGACGACGATCAGCTCGGGGGCGACGCGGCGTGCCTCGGCGAGGAAGCTTTCGCGGTCTGACCCTTCGAGGTGGCCGTAGAAGTGGCCGGTGAACACCCGGTCGAACGTGCCGTCACCGAACGGCAGTGGGATCGCGTCGGCCCGGAAGAACGTCGCCGCAGGAACGCGCTCGCTCGCGATCTCGATCATCCGCCGGCTCTGGTCGAGCCCCGTGACGTCGCCGCGCAGATGGCGCGTCAGGAAGCCCGTGCCGCAGGCCACGTCCAGTGTCCGGGCGGGCGCGAGCGCTCGCACCGCGCGCTCGAGCGCGGTGACCGCGTCGTGCCAGCCGGGGCGCTCGCGGTTTGCGAACCGGCCGATGCCGAGGTACCAGTCGTCGTACTCGGGCGCGCGCGTGTCGTAGTACTGCTTCACCTGGTGCCATCCTGCCACCGCGCGCGGCTGGTTGACTGTTGGGCGTGGACGAGCGGCGCAGACTCAGTTTCGGGGGCGTGGCCGACCTGTACGACCAGGCGCGGCCGTCGTATCCGAGCGCGCTGGTCGACGACGTGCTCGAGTACGCCGGCGTAGCTTCCGGCGCGTCGAACCGTGCGGTCGAGGTCGGCGCGGGCACGGGCAAGGCGACGGTGCTGTTCGCGGCGCGCGGTCTGGACGTGCTGGCGATCGAGCCGAGCGCTGAGATGGCGGCTGTCGCGCGACGCAACTGCGAGGGCTATCCGAACGTGAGAATCGAGGAGACCGAGTTCGAACGGTGGCGGCCGAACGGGCATCGGTTCCGGCTGTTGTTCTCGGGCCAGGCCTGGCACTGGGTCGCGCCGGACGTCCGTTACGTCGCCGCCCGGGCGTCGCTCGAAGACCGTGGCGCGCTGGCGGCGTTCTGGAACGTGCCGGATTGGTCGGCTTCCGACCTGCGCGAGGAGTTGGGCGAGGTGTACCGGCACCACGGCCGCGACGGAGACGTCGACGACCCGATGAACCCGCGTACGCAGTCGCGGGAGGAGGACTGGGCGAGCGAGATCGCCGGCGCGCCCGGCTTCGACGGGGCCGAGGTTCGCCGGTACTCGTGGCCGCGGGACTACACGGCCGCCGAGTACCTGGCGTTGCTCGGCACCCATTCCGCCTGCCTGGTGCTCGATCCGCCCCAGCGTGAGGGGATGCTGACCGACATCGGTGGCGCGATCGATGCCCGCGGTGGGAGCTTCCGGATGCAGTTCGAGACCCTCCTCTGTTTGGCGCGGGCGAGATGACCGACGGAATCGTCCGCGGCGAGGATGGCGTGCGGCGCTGCTACTGGGCGGACTCGGCGCCCGAATACCGCGCCTACCACGACCGCGAGTGGGGCTTCCCGGTCGACGACGACGTCCGCCTGTTCGAGAAGCTCAGCCTCGAGGGATTCCAGGCGGGCCTCTCGTGGCTGACGATCCTGCGCAAACGCGAGAACTTCCGGCGGGCATTCGCCGGGTTCGACTACAACGCGGTGGCGCGGTTCGACGAGAACGATGTCACGCGCTTGCTGGGCGACGCTGGGATCATCCGCCACCGCGGCAAGATCGAAGCCGTGATCAACAACGCCGGGCGGGCGGTCGAGCTGGTCGAGTCCGAGGGCTCGCTGGCGGCGTACGTGTGGCGGTTCGAGCCGGAAAAGCGGCCGCGGAGGGTCGACCGCGGGGACGTCGCAGCCGATACGCCCGAGTCGCGCGCGCTTGCCAAGGACCTCAAGCGCCGCGGCTGGCGGTTCGTAGGGCCGACGACCGTGTACGCGTTCATGCAGGCGATGGGCCTCGTGAACGACCACATGACCGGATGTGCGGCGCGCGCGCAGGCGACCCGCGCGCGTAAGGATTTCAAGGTGCCGGGGTCCTAGATGAGGCGCACGATCGCGGTGATGCCAACCACCACGATCACCGCGCGGAGTGCCACCGGCGGCAGGCGCCGGCCCCAACGGGCGCCGGCGACGCCGCCGATGATCGATCCGATCGCGATCAGCAGCGCCGGCAGCCACGCGATGTGGGCGGAGAAG
>Ga0335072_10002702_pt1 | contig 27278 bp, 16 predicted proteins | sample Lox_Sample_21_FD_206725 | JGI IMG/M metagenome (GOLD analysis project Ga0335072, IMG submission 206725) | Soil microbial communities from Loxahatchee National Wildlife Refuge, Florida, United States - Lox_Sample_2.1 | ecosystem: Environmental > Terrestrial > Soil > Wetlands | place: USA...
CGACAAGAAATCTAAGGGAAATGTCTTATAGTATCTTAACTCGTTGTTGATCTGAATTAATTAGTAGATGCTTAGAATAGAAAGAGATTTAAAGCCATTTCAGGGCAAAACAGATCGGCAGCTTCGTGACTGTCACTCAAGCACGCAAAAAGCGAATAAATGCCGGCGAGTCCAGGGGCTCTTGCACATATTGTCTATCGTCCGCAATGAGGGTCCGCTATGAGGGTCCGCAATGAGGGTCCTGGGAAAAATGTCCTGGAACACGCTCGCCGATGTCACGTCAGCTTGGGCTGCCTGCTGGTCTTGGCACCCTATCAAGGCTTGCAAGAAGGTGGGAAGGCCTAGGAAGACTGGGTTCCTAGGAGAATTAGGCTCCCAGGAGAAATGTCTGTCATGCCATGACAAGCTATGTCTATGGTTGTGGTCCATGTTGCGAGTTCCGCTCGCAACATTCTAGTCTTTTTGGGCCGCATGGCCGAGGCTATGGGCCACGCCTTACAATGTCTTAGGAGAAATGTCCTAGGAGAAAGTTCCTAGGAGAAAAAGGCTCCTGAGAGAAAGATCCTAGGAACAGTGTGTCCCAAGGCCTGGGGTGGCTGTAGGTGCTAGTAGTTGCTAGGCAAGATCGTGCCCAGGAGTTCTAGAGCCAGAACGGGTCCTGTGTCCATTCCATCTCCAGAGCCCACCCATTGAAGGCTCTTAGGGGGCCCCAATTCAGGTCCTAAGGGGGTGCCTAATTCTAGTCCTAGGGAGGTGCCCATTCAGGTCCTAAGGGCGTTGTCCGCGGTTGCCATGGCAAGGAAATAGGCGGTAGAGTTGTAGAGGAGCTTTGGATGTTCTTTTGCAGCGGCGCCGAAGCTATAAAGACCCTCCTATTAGCACGCCTCAACCCCCCCGATACAGCTCCAGACAGAAGGGAAAGTAGGAGTGGCACACTAGATATTCTCAGGGTCCCGGTTATTCTTCACCAGCGCTGCTTGATCTGATAGATAATCCTCCACCCACCAGTAGGAACACGTTGCAAGACAAGATCGATATCCTGTACTGTTAGCCATCCTCGTCATAGGCCAGCTATAAAAAAACGTACTTCATAACGAAGCCCCCCGGTGAAAAATGCACCTAGCTGGGCTCCAACGATCCAACATTGCATTTTGATGCATCTTGACCGTGGTCACATACTTATTTTGGTCTCGAAGACTGTCTTTGTCTCGGTGTGCACCTCGCTGGTAGCCATTCGCTTTCGCGTGAGCGTTCAGCTCGTCTCCAGTGACCTTCTTCTTTGCCATGGCGGTGGTGGGGGCGGGGGAAGTAGCGCAGGAGGGAGACTGTGTTCAAATAGATAGGACGCGACAAGCAAAACAAGCACAGCCGGCAGACCCAAATACGATGGTCATCTGACCAGGAAGCGGGGACCGTAGACTCTAAGTAGGAAACCGGGGGCTCCACCATGGTGGTACAACAAGAGTCCCGAAAAAGGGCCACCAAAAATAGAGGGAGGCCATTTTGGGAACTTCGAGCGAGGAGCGTGTGGGTTTGCGAGGCAGAGTCCACCCCGTCGATTCACCTTCGACTCACCTCCCGCTCACCTTGCACTCACCCGCGCTCAGGGTGAATGCTGGTAAAAGCGGCGTCGAAGGGGTGGAGTGAGGGGTGAGTGGAAGGTGAGCTTGGGACAGATTTCTGTTAACGTCACTGACAGCAACTTTACACGGACGCCAAGTTTTACACAACCCCCCGGAGAGTGCCTAAGCTTCTTAACTGGAAGTAGCTTCAGGCGGCTTCAAAGAAATTTCATAATTACATAGCCGACAATGCTCTCTGACAATCGACACCTAGATTAACAGAAAGCTCTATTCATTGCGGTTATTTTGATACAAAGTTTGATCACCATCCAGTATTGATGATGGTGAAACATGTCCAAAAAGACTGGTCGTTGCTGTGTGTGTGTAAACTTGGCGTCCGTGTAAAGTTGCTGTCAGTGACAGTTTTTTCCGCCAAAATATTTCTGTGCTTCACCGATCAGTCGCATGACACAGCAGCGCCTGCCCACCTTCGACGCAAGATGTCTGTAAACTTCCCCACAGAGGAGGAGGCTGTTCTGAAGAGATGGAAAGAGATCAAAGCTTTCGAAAGACAGGTTGAGCTTTCAAAAGGCCGCAAACCGTACACTTTCTACGACGGGCCTCCGTTCGCGACGGGCCTCCCCCACTATGGCCACCTTCTCGCCTCGACGATCAAGGACATCATACCTCGATACTGGTCAATGAAAGGCCACCATGTGGAAAGAAGATTTGGTTGGGATACGCATGGCTTGCCCATAGAGCACATCATTGACAAAAAGTACAATATGTCAGGCGCTGATCTGGTCAAGAAATTGGGCCTGGCAGGGTACAACGCCGAATGCCGCGCCATTGTCATGCAGTATGCGGGCGAGTGGCGGACTTTCATTGACAGACTGGGGCGCTGGATCGATTTTGACAATGACTACAAGACGATGGACCCGAGCTTCATGGAATCAGAGTGGTGGGTTTTCAAACAGCTATTTGACAAAAAGCTTGTGTACTCGGGGTACAAGGTCATGCCATTTTCGACGGCTCTCAATACTCCTTTGGCGAACTTCGAGGCTCAGCAGAATTACAAAGACACCCAAGACCCGGCTGTTGTCGTCTCTTTTCCACTTCTGGACGATCCTCAGACAAACCTGTTGGCTTGGACGACAACACCTTGGACACTCCCCTCGCATCTTGGTCTGGCCGCTCACCCGGACTTTGAATACATCAAGATTCACGATCAAGACTCTGGAAAGAACTACATACTGCTTGAATCGCTACTGAAGACACTCTACAAGAATCCTAAAAAGGCTAAATTCAAGATTTTGGAGCGGATAAAGGGGACCGACATGGAAGGGTGGAGGTACGAGCCGTTGTTCGACTACTTCTACGAGCAGTGGAAAGATATTGGCTTCAAAGTCCTAAATGCAACCTATGTCACCGCAGAGGCGGGTGTCGGGATTGTCCACCAGGCTCCTGCTTTTGGTGAGGAAGACTACAAGGCGGCTTGGGAGGCTGGTATCATCAGCCCTTCAAGATTACCCCCAAATCCTGTAGACGAAAAGGGTTGTTTCACAGACGAAGTTCGAGACTTTGCTGGACAGTATGTGAAAGATGCGGACAGGCACATCATAAAGTACCTCAAAGGCAAAGGTCGTTTGGTGGTAGATGGACAACTCACTCACAGCTATCCTTTCTGCTGGCGGTCAGACACTCCTCTGATCTACAAAGCTGTGCCGTCCTGGTTTGTCAAGATCTCTGACAGTATACCATCAATGCTTGACAACATAAAAGGCTCGCATTGGGTGCCGTCACACATCAAAGAGAGGAGGTTCGCCAACTGGATTGCAAGTGCGCCGGACTGGAACGTGTCAAGAAATCGCTATTGGGGAACTCCAATTCCTCTGTGGGTAAATGAAGACCTTTCGGAAGTTGTGGCTGTTGGCAGCGTCGACGAGCTCAAGAAGCTCAGCGGCTACGAAGGAGAGATCAGCGACCTCCATCGAGACAAGATCGATCACATCACCATTCCCAGTCAGAAAGGGGATGGGACTCTGCACCGCGTCTCCGAAGTCTTCGACTGCTGGTTTGAATCCGGTAGCATGCCGTACTCCTCCTCTCATTATCCTTTCGAGAATAAGGATTATTTCGAGAAGAGTTTTCCGGGCGACTTTATAGCCGAGGGTGTCGACCAAACTCGTGGCTGGTTCTATACACTTGTGGTTCTCGGGACACTTCTTTTCGGGTGCTTGCCATTCAAGAACTGCGTCGTCAATGGCATCGTGCTTGCGGAAGATGGGAAGAAAATGTCTAAGCGGCTGAAGAATTACCCTGACCCAACGGTCATCATGGATAACCATGGAGCGGACGCCCTACGGCTTTACCTCATCAATTCCCCTGTTGTTCGAGCAGAAACGCTACGATTCAAGGAGAGCGGTGTAAAGGAGATTGTGCAGAAAGTCCTACTTCCATTGTGGAACAGCTACAAGTTCTTCGAAGGACAAGTAGCCTTGCTGAAGAAGATCGAAGGCGTTGACTATGTTTTCGATCCGAAAGCCGAGTCAACCAACACGAACGTGTTCGATCGGTGGATTTTGGCCAATTGTCAAAGTCTGTTGGCCTTTGTCAATGAAGAAATGGCAGCCTATCGCCTTTACACTGTGGTGCCGAGACTGCTTGGTCTCATAGATGATACCACCAACTGGTACATTCGGTTCAATCGAAAACGACTTAAAGGCGAGCTTGGCCTGGACGATACAATGCATGCGTTGAACACCCTTTTTGAGGTCCTCTTTACCATCGTTCGTGGTCTTGCGCCTTTCACACCTTACGTTACCGAACTCATCTACCTCCGACTTCTCCCACATATCCCGAAATCGCTCCATGGTGAAGATATGCGAAGCGTTCACTTCCTTGAATATCCCGAAGTGCGCGAAGAGCTTTTTGACGTCGCTGTTGAGCGTCGTGTTGGGCGCATGCAGAAAGTCATCGAGTTGGCACGGGTCTCACGAGAAAGGAGGGCTCTTGGGTTGAAGACTCCACTGCGGACCCTCGTTGTGATTCATCAAGACCAACAATATCTCGAGGATGTTAAATCGTTGGAGAGCTACATCACTGAGGAGCTCAACGTTCGAGACCTTGTGCTTTCGTCGGATGAAGCCAAATACAATGTCCAGTACAGTGTCTCGGCGGACTGGCCAACGCTGGGTAAGAAGTTGAAGAAAGACGCACAAAAGGTGAAGAAGGCGTTGCCGTCATTGACGAGCGCCGAGGTCAAGAAGTTCGTCGATAACAAGAAGATGACCGTTGACGGGATTGCACTGGACGAGGAAGATCTCATTGTAAAGCGTGGATTGAAAGATGACGACACGTCCAAGAACTTCGAGACGAACACTGACAACGACGTGCTTACTATCCTTGATGCCGCTCTCTATCCCGAGCTCGCTGATGAGGGTGTGGCGCGCGAGATCATCAACCGAGTACAAAGACTCCGGAAGAAGGCTGGCCTTGTGCCGACCGATGACGTCAAGATGGAATACCGCGTTCTAAGCGATCCGGATGAGATTGGCTTGGAGCGGGTATTCGAAAGGCAGCGTAAAGCCCTCGAAAAAGCCCTGCGGAGACCCATGGACAAACACGTGGCTACCGAAGTGAAAGGAGCTATACCAAATGGTGTTATCGAGTCTGTGATTGCCGAGGAGGAACAAGAGATCCAAAAAGCGACGTGTTTGCTAAGACTTGTCAAGCTTTGATAGAGCCACTTTAGAAGACGGCTTAAAGCTGGTTATTGCTAGGCCTTCTTTGCAGCTTTCTGTTCGAGTTGTCAGTAGAACCATAAATGCGCAATGAAATATTCATCACAACGGGGTGCACATACCAAATAACAATCTTTGAGGCGCATAAATTCTTTCGCACACATGTCTTGATGGACTGACTGATAGTCTGCAACGATACATTTGCCGTATGCCGCAGCCTGAGAGCAAAGTCAGCGCCAGTCCAACGATAGAAAGTAGACACCCTTAGAACGGACCTCAACTGAACACTTGCCTACAGCTTCGGCAAATTTCTCTATGGGCCTGACGCGGCCGCTCATCGTGGGCATCTCGGCTAGTAGGATTTTCAGAACATGAGATCCTAATTTGGAGTGACCTAGAGGGGTAACAATAACAAAGAAAAAGATGAAATGAAAAGGATGAGGCCAATGACGTTGGCCAGCTCTTGCCCGTAGCCGATTGGTTGACACGCCGAAGCGCGACTTGCTTGGTCGCGGTTCAAAGGCCCGAATCTTTAACAAAGTGCCTAGCAAATCTGCGAATCCTCATCATTTGCATTGCTACAGTAAATATTGTTGCTTTGACATGCGCGATAGTGCGAAAAGCTGTGACAAACGATCTCTCGAACTCGGGCGCGATGACCAACATCTCCTACCGACTGAATGCCTCGACAGAGGCGCCCTAGGTCTCGCCCTTACCGATGCCTCCACCTCTCCAACACAATGACAGCGATCGAGAAGAACTACCGCCGTTGTCTGACGAAGGTCCGTCTTTGGTTGTCTGAGTGACTGGATAAAAGACTGACATAGCGCATCAGATGTCTCCCTACTCCACAACATCGTCCTACGCGCTCAAGACCAACATGAGTTCAAAACACGGCCGAAGAAGGCGATCTTCGACGCGTATGATGCCATTTTCGCAGAACATGGTCTTCACACAAGTCATGACCGTGCGTGTTTGCGCCTCCTGTTCCAACTGGTTGGACCCGATACCGACCCAAAAGCCTCCTTATACGAAAAGTTTGAGCAGTTGCTCTCACGCGCAGGCATCACACTGGACCACGGGGATGAAGACGTCTCCGTTGCGCCTAGCGAGGGCCCAATACTGCGCGAAGTGCAAGGTACTGCAGAAGATGATGGGGCAGCGGCCTGGCAAGCATCACCAAAGCGAGCTGAGAGAAGGAATTCGTTTACCTCGATGTACGATGTCACGGCCGAGATCGAGCGACTCTCGAAACGGAGACCCTTATCTCGCGCCTCAGTCTCACACGTACATGCTGAAAAATCGCCCTTTGAAGAGAGATTTGCATCTGAACGGGCTGCACCGGGGCCTTCACACAGGAGGTCAGATTCCAGCCATGATTATTCTTCATCGCATAAAGAACCCGTGGAAAGACCTAGGCTGAGTAGACATGAAGAACGACATCAGAGTGCACGAAGGAACTACCAGGGCCAAATTATGGCCCAAGATCAACACCATGTCTACAGCGGAACCGAGGAATCGGCGCGCTTACTGGATGGAGGTGATCAAGATCCCGGTCGAAATTCTCTTGCTCTGCCAATTATCTCTGTCTCACAGACCCAACTCGTTCGTGACTCTAGCGCTTTTGACCAAGGCCGAATTAGGATACTTGCGAAAAAGTACTTCAGAAAATGGTTCATTCAGACACACGCGCAAATCAACAAGCTCTTGGACCTCGAAGCTGAAGCTGCGCAAAGAGATCGCCTGATGCTTCAGCGACAGGCGTTTGACTCGTGGCATGCAGCGCATCGTCGTATTCAGCAAGAAGAACGGGTGAAGCTGCACTTCAATACCCTCGACAGGCGTGCGGCGGCCAACTACGATGGTTACCTGGTGGCCAAAGCATTCAGACACTGGCTCCAGATCACATTAGAAGTTAAAGCCAAAACGGAAGCTGCTCGCCAGAAATATCTATTTGTCAAGTATTTCAATGCCTGGCACCGACTGACTGTCACAAACGAGCTCAAAGCCGATAGGCAGAGTCTCAAAGCACCTTTCCAACAGCTCCGAAAAAGAGCGGCTCAATACTATCAAGACGAAGTCAACGCTCTTGAACTCTACCATTCCAACTTGAGCAAATTGATATTCTGGCGCTGGGCATTCGCGTACGCTGATCGCAAGGCACCACGATTCAGGGATACATTGTTGATTAAGCGAGCGTTGCTTACCTGGAATGGTAAGCTCAAGGACAGGTCCCAGCAGGAGCGTGAGGCGATAGCATTCTGCGAGCAAAAAATTCTCCGAAAACTCCTGCAGTTATGGTCAACGCAGACACGCATTGCCCTTGCAGGGGATCGAAAAGTCGACGATTTTCGCGCGCGAGGCCTGATGACGCCGTCTTTCAATCAATGGAGGCTGGCGACTCAGTTTGCGCCAATGGAAGGACAGGTCGCTCGAATAAGAGACTGGCGCATCGCTCGCTCGAACTTTGGTACCTGGCTTCTCAGGACGCGCATGATTTTGAGAGCCGACTCGGTCAACAATTTAAGGACTAAGCAAAATGCCTTCACGGCATGGAATGAGCGATTGCGGCGAGAAACCTTGCAAGCTCGAATCAATGACCGCATTATAGCTCAGGCAATATACAAGTGGGTGATTGCACAACGGGCTATTCTTATGACAAGGATACGAGAGGAGAGAGAGAAGCTTGTCACCTTCAGAAAGCTTTTGGCCGGTTTCAGGAAGCATAGGGATCAACTACAGAGGCAGGAATCGGAAGTTAAGAATTTGCGGTTCGCCAGACTGACAGGATCCACGCTCGAGTGCTGGAAGCTGCAGATGAATCTCACCCGAGCACGTTCTCAAATGGCTACTGAATTTTATACGCCAAAGATTCAGCAAGACATGCTAGCATCTTGGCGTAATAAACATGAACATATTCAGAAGCTCGAAAAGTGGTCCAAAGATGCGAGCTTCTACTTCACTACCATGAAGACCTTGAAGCGATGGCGCCATGCAGCAACTGAAGCCAAGAAGAGGCGGACGAATGAAGCTTACAAAAAGGTGAGAAGGCAAGTCAAGATGAACCTAGCACGAAAAGTCTTGGTCAACTGGCGGAGCAGGGTAGACAAGATCAAAAGCTTGGACGTACGGGGCGAAAAGGCTCGAGATTCAAAGGAAACCGAGCTGCTTCGTCGCCTCGTATCTAAATGGGAGAGTCAAAGCCAACAAAGACAACAGGCTATGGCTGATGCACTGGGCCGATTTAATGGACGACTGATGGCCCAGCCACTCCATGCGTGGATTGACGCCTCGAGGCAGATTATTAACCAGGAGATTCGAGCAGACCAATTCTACCATATCCACCTGTCTGAACTCTGCTCTGTCAAGCTGCGGCGCCTCAGCATGAAGGCATTTGGTATAAAGCGCCGCCAGCAAGATGCCGATGCAATGAGAGAGCGACACTGGAACAAGCATGTCCGAAATATCCTCAAACACTGGGCCATTCAATCTAAAGATGCCACTTACCAGGCACTACTTCGTGGCTCCTCAGAACCCACGGATGCCGGCTATGGCACAGCAAGCCAAGATGACCCGCCTGGAACTGGAACGGGAGTGGCGGACGCAGGCGGACCAGGTGCAACGTACAGAGCGGAAGAGTGGACAGCGTTTGACGCAGATCTAGTTGACAACGATGACTGGCTGCCGCCTGCGGACGAACATAAACATCCGCAGGCGTCATCGACGCCAATACCAACACCAGGGTATCTCAACACGCCATCGAAACGTGCAGCAAGAGCGAAGGCGCTGGTGAAGATGTCCACGACGCCAGCCACGCCTCTCACAACGCCGTTCGCCGCGCGGCTGAGGGCCGGTATGGATAATTCCCCTATATCAGGAGGATGGATCTCTACCGCAAGGAAAGATGCAGCCGCGCGAAGTGGTCTTGGTGGAAATGTTTAGCTTGCTGGAGGTGATCGGGATCTCGAGCATCAAGAAAAGCTGAGGGGGGTGAAGCTTAGCCTATGATTTATGAATGACCACGTAGCGTTTTTATGCCTTTGCTTTGGATGATACCCAACTGAGCGTTTTTGGCATTGTTTTGGGCAAGCATGATGAGTTGGGTTGCAGATTCCCCGATGAAACATATCTTGTGTTGAATTGGATAGTTGCACATAGTAAATCCTATCGTAATGCTAAGCCCAGTTACAATAACTCCAGATAAGATGCTATTCGGCGAGTTGTCAAGGCAATTTAGGACTCGAAGTTAAACAGCTTTTGTATTAGGTATCATTTGATTCATGCAGGCTCTCACTTGCGGCATCGGTCCCATCCAACACTAAACACCGGATGTAGGAGGCCTTGCTAGCACCTCATATCTCCATCTCTTCATTGCGCATAACATAACGCCTTCAGCGTGCTTTTCGATGCATCTCCTCAATGCCCGCACCCCAGAGTAAAAAAAAAGTACGAAAGACCACGAACGTATGTACGCGCCATCGAGCGCGCTGCCAACATAGCTAATCCGTAATGATAGGTTCGGATGTTGGGACAGAGGGTCCACAGTACATTGCTGCTCGTAAGTGCACGAACGCTCAGGTGAGTGCGAGTTTGTGCCGAATACGAAGTATGGACAGAGGTATCATGAAGAGGGATTTACAAGGAAGAAGTTTGGCTAGTCTGTTCCGTACGAACCAAACTTGTGTCACATGTCGAAGTTCCCCTCGTCGAAGATGTGGTCTTCGCCACCCGTCTTCTCCACGCCACTCATGCGGTGGTCCCGACTGCGAGTCTGCTGTAGCCAGTCGTCCTCCTCTTGCTGATCATCCTCTGTCCTATTCTTCACGGACGTTCCAAATTGGCTTTCCATCGTGCTTTCGTCAACGAAAGTGAAACCACGAAACGCGTTTTGCATTGTGGGAGAGAGTGGGGTGGATGCTGGCATTGCTCCGGCTAGAGCGGCAGCTCGCGCATTCAGGGATGACGAAGTGGTGAGCGCGTTTGTGAACTCAGGGTCGAAATTAGACGTATCCATCACCGATTTCAGCTTAGGCTTAAAGGGTGGAATAAGATTCTTCTGCCCTAGAGCAACCCAGTCGATATCATCAAAGAACGGGTGCTCAATGAGCTCTTGAGCATCGCGATTTGCTCCCAGTCTGTGTTTTGGATTCCGGTTCAGCAGGCCTTTCACGAAGTTGCGGCCCTCGGTGCTGAGTGCGTCTCGCGGAAATCGTACTTTGCCGAATGCAATGTTTTTGTACATCTGCTGCGTATCTTCGGCATAGAAGGGGCTCCACCCGCAACACATTTCAAACACGAGGACTCCAAGTGACCAGAAGTCTACCATCTTGGTATATCCTTGTTCGTCGAGGAGGACTTCCGGAGCCAGGTACTCAGTTGTGCCGCAAAAGGTGTTGGTGGTGTCGTTCTTGGTGAGATTTGCCTTGGACAGACCAAAATCACAGAGTGCGATATGTCCGTTTGCATCTAAGAGAATGTTTTCCGGCTTCAGGTCTCGGTAGACAATGTCATGCTGGTGAAGGTGTTGTAGGGCCAGGATCAGTTCAGCGATGTAGAATTTGGCGCGCTCCTCTGTAAAGCGGCCTTCTTTCTGCAAATGCCAGAATAGCTCACCACCAGACATAAAGTCTGTGACAAGGTAGAGATCCGTCGGCGTCTGAAATGAGAACTTAAGGCCAACGATGAATGGCGAGTCTGACATGGCTGTTCGCACAAGGATGTTTCGCTCGCCAAGCGTATGTGCAACTTCCTTCTTCTGGATTATCACCTTTTTGGACAGCACCTTCATTGCGTATATCCGCTGCGTATCCTTCTTCCGAACTTGATACACTTGACCAAATGTTCCTTTGCCTATGAGCTTCAAGATCTGAAAGTCGTTCGGACCAAACTGTCTTTTGTCCGTCTTGGTGAAGTGCATCCGTAGATGGATATCGCCGGTTATCTCTTCTGACTGAGGCCCACGAGGCTCCAAAGGAAACCATCCTTCGAGAACAGGGTTTTGTTCTGTTAAGTTTAGGCACAGCCGGACATGGCCTAGAAAAGCCTCATGGTTTCCTCGATCGTATACAGAAATGTCAATTTCCGATTGTCGGCCGAGGACGTCGCTAAACAGAAAGAGTCAAGAATGGTTCCACAAATGCAGATGGCGAGTTAGAACTTACAACATCGCTTCGTGAGCCCATTGCGGATCAGTCACTGTAGCGCCTTTGTGTTGATCATGACCATCCGCGTTACTGTTGTTGCTACTCTGACGGCTCTTCATGGGGATGGACATTGGCTTACCCATGTCACTATCGGTCCGGCGTATGGGCATAGACGACAACGCTTCTTTTCTGCCTTTCTTCGGTAGTCTGCTATCTTCATCAACGTCCATCGCGTCGTGTTTGGGCCCGTTGGAGATGTATTCGTTCCATTCGAATACGCAGACGACATACGGATCGTACGAAGGTTTCAGTTTCCGAGCCTTGTCGATCTTCACAGCAAGCTTTCCCTTTGGCGCATTGACGGGTATCCCACCGGCCTTCGACCCGTTAGTCGGCTTCTCGTTCTCGTCATTCGACCACTCCTGCGATAGACTGGCGTTGGCATTGGCATTGGAGAGTGGCGACTTCCTCTCAGGATGGCCGCCTTCGTGCGAGAGGGCTCGAGGAGTATGCGGAGGTGTAGTCTTAACACGCGACTCAGTAGCCGCGTCCGAAGTCAGCCTGCTAGATTCTCGAAAAGACTTAGAAATTGGGAGTTTATCAGAAGTCTCGGTGCTTGCAGGGGTAGGAGATCGTGAACTCTTCTGCACAGGGGATTGTGAAGCTGTGGATGGGTTGGAAATATGTGCCGCAAGTACAGGTTGTGTGGTAAGGCTTGAGATAGGAAGAGACTGATGCCGCCGCGCTTTATAACTAAGGGGCCCTCTAGACAAGACAAGATTTTTCAGCGCTTGGGCAACAGAGCTGAAGCCACTGTTGGCCAGCGATTTTCCATTTTCGGCAGATTCAGACTCTTTTTGCAATATGGAGGAAGTGGGTGAAAGTGGAGTCGGCGGTAGCCTCAGAGCTTCAGTCTCTGGCAGGTCTTGTCCCATTGACTTAGACGGTAGCTCGTCTGGTAGCCATGGTGGAGTATGACCCTCATGTCTGTCGTGCTTCACCATGACTATGGAGCCAGATGACCTCGAAGAACTGCAAGACGTCTCTGATTCGCCCATCCGCCTGCTTTGGGATTTTGCGGCATCATTGTCCACATTTGGGGTTTCATGAACAGAAGCATCCTGAGAAATGCGACTCGAGGAAGGGTTGCTACCAACCTGTCCAAAATAGCTGCCTATTAAACCTGGTAGCCGCTTATCCGACGGGTCGGGGTGGGGGGTCTCGACGCCCGAAGGGGTAGGTGAATTCGAGCCGATGTGGTCATGAGGATCTTCTTCGTGCCGCGCACTACTGGAGACATAGTCAGCTTTGCATCAACAACCTTTAGACAAGGCAATGAAAAAGCGAATCCCAAAGATCGGCGAATCCACGAACGTAATCAAAATCTGCAGGCCCAGAGAAAAATACGGCAGGACGAACCATGGATCCGCAGGCAGTCTGACTGTGTGCATTGTGAAGACATGAAAATCAACGAAATGAGGTAGTGAGATTGGCTGGGAGGCGAAAATTGTGATATGAAAGAGCAGACGTTGCAGGGTTCATGAAGTTTTGTAATGGCATGTGATAGAGGGTTTTGTAGAAATGTCACGGCAAGACACAGGAGCAATATGCCCAGAGGCTCTGGAGAAATAGCTGCTCCTTTGCACCAAATTGTCCCCGCCACTTTGCAACTTACTTTTGTGCGATAGCTTGTCTGAGAAGGTCAGCTGCCGCAGAATGCGGGGTGAGGCCATTTTGCTGATTGTGTTGAGCCATGGCGGCCTTCCCACGCGTCTCCGCAGCTCTTCAATATTGTGTATCTAATGCGAAGACACTGCAGTTGTGTCGTTCGGATGGAAAAGGGCTGCCTGCAGTTCGGGGGGAGGTAGCGTCGGCTATTTCGAGGATGCGCAGTTGGAAAGAGGGTGAAGCTCGGAGGTAGTTCGGGGGACCGAGTCGCTGGTGAAGGTTCAACCACGGCGTCAAGATAGGTCAGCAGAAACTAAGGACTAGCAGAATATCATGTCGAATCCGTTCAGATGCAATAGAGAGGAGGAAAGGCAGGGAGCGTGGCGTGAGTAAGGTTAAGTCAAGGTGGTGGGCAAATCGGTTGGAATCCCCATTTCTCTGTCGGGCTGTCGTTTATTCGTCATCGAAGCATAGCTTGGGCCCCTCCGTCCGGCACTGCCACTTTGCGGGACAAAAATTCCTGTGCAAATATTTTCCTTCCTTCGTCCTCCTGGTTTCGCAACGCAAATAATCTCTACACCACTGCATCCCTTCTTACATTGCGAGTGCCAAATTTAGTCTACTTTTTTCAGCCGGAGCTGCCGATCCCCGAACCAATATTGTCATACATACAAGGGAGCTGCTGCTTGTTATAAGATCAGGCCCCTTACAAGAGGGTTTACCTCTCACAAGATACGGGCTTACAACAAAGAAACGTCCGCTGATCCTGCTGTGGCACAGAAGCGCTCGAGGCTGAGGGAGTCATGTTGCACAGCATGCGGAGTAACAATTTGTAATGAAGGCGCTGAGTGGCCTTATTGTGCTTCGGCTCAGGTTATACGAACATCTAACATCAGACGGTAGGCCGACACTCCCGACGAAGCTACGGGCTCCGTGGCTACGTATTCATCATTCATTCCACGTAGTAAGGAATAGGCCGCAATATTGAATTCCCAGGAATCTATGTAGAAGCAACAAAATTACCTCTCGACAGAGAATTTATGATGATCTGAGTCTACAAGGGCAGTTGAATGCTTCCCGCTTTTGTCGACTTTTTCTAAAGAAGCGGCACGCCGCGGTGTTTGACGCCAAGCCCCTTGCAACGCGAGTCCCATCATTCGAACACGCTCCTTAGTAAAAATTACCTTACGTCCCTTGTGCAGTAATCAGTGACAGGTAACAAAGCCGAAGATGGCGAGAAGGCCAAGATTGGCTGCGCAAGCTGCCGCAGCCTCTTTGCGTGCGTAACCTGCCTGCTCGCGCGCAAATTCGTGCTGACAATCACAGGGACTCCGATACCAAATCTGTCGGACAACTCGGACGATGAGATGGCCGATGTCCCTCCATCCAACATCGCAACGCCCCGAGACGAGGAAGAAGAGCAAGAGGGGAATGATGATGAAGATGAAGACCCAGAAGAAGCAGAAGAGGGTGCAACTCCAGCGCGTGACTCTGCGACGCCCTCACGATCAGCCACACCTCGCCGCTCGGCCCGTTCTTCAACCCTCCTCCCTCGCAAAAGAAGACTCGGAAGACCGCCTAAGAGCAGAAATCTCGGTTCAGACGACGACAGAAATGATGCGCCATCAGATACAGGCACACCAAAGAGGAGGGGTGGGTTCCGGGGCAGAGGCAGCGGGTATGGACGCTGGGGAAAGCCAAAGGGCGGACCTTCACATGCCACCCAGGTACCAATCGACAAAGAGGGCAACATGCTAGATGTTGTGGATGACGAGATCAAACTACCAGACGACCCCGACGGCGAAACAAAGGTGGATAAGCTGGGGTATCTGCAGGACGGCCGAGAGTACAGAGTGCGAACCTTCACATTGTTGGGCAGAGGAAAGCGACTATACATGTTGTCGACGGAGCCAGCTCGTTGCATCGGCTTCCGGGACTCATACTTGTTCTTCCAGAAGCACAAACTACTCTACAAAATTATCATCGATGATGAGGAAAAACGGGATCTCATCGACCGAGACCTGATTCCTCATTCTTACAAAGGCCGCGCTATTGGTGTTGTCACAGCACGCTCAGTATTTCGCGAGTTCGGTGCCAAAATAGTCATTGGCGGCAAGAAGATCATTGACGACTATCTGGTGCAAGATGCCAAAGCAAGAGGTGACGTTGAGGGAGAGTTAGCTGTGCCAGAAGATCGCCTACCGCTTCCTGGGGAGCCGTACAACCGCAATCAATACGTCGCATGGCATGGCGCAAGCAATGTGTACCATACAGGAGCGCCGAGTGTGCCAGCGATAAGTGGCAAAGCGACTGATGGCAAGAAGCGAAGAGTGGCAGTAACAAGCGACAATTGGATGTTTGAACATGCAAGAGAAGCGAGGTAAGAACTGCATTATCACTACCTACTCCCACTTGCTAATATTTCCCAGTCGTTTCAACGGATTCTTGACGGCAGCCCGAAAACAGAATGCAAATGGTCTTTATGACATACACACCAATTCCATGCAATGGCCTTCGGCTATGCAACCTACACACGCTCGCTGGGATGTAGAAAATGATGAAAGAGACTATGAAACTGAACTCTGTGCCGAGATGGCTAAAAAATGGACTATTTTCCCCAAACTCGATGCAGTGTACGCTCGAAACTTCCGAATACATGATGTCTACCTTGAAACAGCACCCGATTCGACATTGGGTGTTCCTGGTATCGCTGATGATGAGACAAGTCTAAGCAATATCGCGACCGAAATCGTGGATGAATTGCCGCCAGAGTGCCGGGAAGCATTTGAGGAGGCCATAGACCGAGAGACAGAATGGAAGACTCGTTGGCGGACGGAGACTACCGATGGCAGGAGGGCGCATTTTCTTCCTGCCACAGCTTGGTTCCCATGATTCGTTTTGGGCTGGACGCAGTTGTCAAGGCATTTACCATTTTCCAATTTAAAGCAGAGCATTAGCGATGGAGTTTTGGTGATAATGGCCGAGACTCAAGGCAGACACACCCTTTGTTTCTGCCCTCATTGTCCTGGGCTGCTTTACTGATGAGCGCGACGATCCAAAATTCTGGTGGATTTAAGATGCAGCCACTCATACTCCTGTGAATGTTCAGCTTCCACACAAATCTACAAACCGTTTCGGGAAGAGCCAATGGGAATCTTTGACCAAGAGTTCCATGTGCTGCAGCCTAGAACCCACAGTTCCACAAGCCGCAGCCCGCGAAAGGTGGTTGAGTTGAAAGAAATGCCGTTGATATGTCACGAGGCAGACGCAGACTCCACATGGAAGGGTGGTAATCGTCATGGGCATGCATGGGCAATTGGGCTATCATAGCGCCCGGTGTTGCGGTGAAGCCAAGGCAGTGTTCGGGGCCGATGAGCAGATTCTTCTTGATCTACGAACTGTACATTACAACGTCTCGTATTCAGCCCAGAAATCGCAGCCCAGAAATCGCAGCCCCAATCGGCTTCACGATTTGTAAGACTCGGCTTTCGACGAAAACAATCCTCACACACCGCGGTGATGACACACCATGCCCACAGGAACGTCCAAGTGCAAGATCAACAATCTCAGCCCCCTTCCGAGTTTTGGACGGTGGGTGTGACTAAGTGATTGTAGACGCGGAACAACCGTTTTGGCTCGTTCGGCTGGCTCCGGCTAAATGCCAACCTGAACGGTTTACACTCCTACTGGCTAGACCGCTCGCCGGCGATGATGCCTGGTGTCCCGATTCTTGCAATCCAAGCATTTAGGGGCTTTCTGCGTGCGAGTGGAGTAAGCCATCGTTCAGGTGGCGAGGTCTCACGGAAAACTACGGTTGTCTACTCGCCAGCCGGCATAAGCTGCAAACAAAGCCGACGTGACGAACAGAAAAGGGCTTGGCCAGAGTTTACCAATGTTCGTTGCGTGGCTTGTCAGAGAGGCTTGGGGGGGGGGCAATACTTCGTAATCTTTCTCGCCAGCATCCAGAATGCTCTTTCTCACTTCCAAGGCAGACACGAGAAATGTAGCAAAATAACGAAATAACGTGGCGATGACTGACTCCCTGCCCGCTGAAGAAAACCTTGAGATGCTCCTTGATGACCAAAGGGCAATTTAGGCCCAAATCATTTGGTCAAATTGGGTAGCCAAAAAGCGTCCCGTGTGCTCTAACAAGTCGATGAAAACGCTCATACAGGAAGTAAAAAAGGCCCGAAGTCAAGGGTTGTCCTGGTCGAAGGCGGCGGACGGACAAATTACTGAGACCAGGCTGGGAAGTTGAAAAAAATGATGATGCCATGCAGGTGAGGAGACAAGGCCGTTCGATTGGCTTGCGAATAAATTTTTCGCCCTCGTGAGGGTTTTATTGGGATGACGGCAGGCTAGCTGGATTTGGCTACTGGGGGCGTCCCCAAATAATTTGGCGGTGCACGGGCTGGCAAATAATGCGACAAATCACTGCCAGGGTTTGTGGCAATCCTGCCCGGCCTCTAACCCTCGCTTCCTGCTCCTCCCGCCAGTCCGCAGAGCCTGTCGTCCCTTCTCTCACCCTCCCTCACGTCAACCTCCTCACCTCATACTCCCTCCCAACCCCCAGCCATCTCCCTTCTCACGCCCCCCCCTCTCCGCTGTCCACGAACCAAAAACAGAAGGCCACACAGGCGGGCAATTTTTCCACACGCGGCGAAGGATCAGTGGGCAACTTTCCTGGCGTTCTCGAAGTAATCTCGGGCCGGTCTCATTTAAATTGGGTTGGGAACCTTGACTCTCCGTCTCCTCCGCCAGTAGTCCACTCGAGCTCCCCTCCAGGCATCTGCAATTACAGAGTCGCCTTCGTGGACATCTGTATTCGTGGTCCTTTGTCAACTGTGTCATTTCGACGCCGCTTGCGCGCAAATTTCTTCCTAGCCTGCACCTAGACACTTTTGTGGTATCACGGTATGTGTGTTCCCGGGTTGGCACATCTCTCTACCACTTCAAGGTCCTAACATTAGATTTCCTCGCAGTCATCTTCGCCTTCACTCAAACGGTTCCACCTTTTTGTCGCCAACAGGTTCTTCAACACCGACGAGCTTTTCACTAAGTCTCGTCAGCCTTTCTGTTCACCTATTCTCACATTCTAGTCGCGCCTCTGCGCGTCCCTACGCGAAATCATCTTCCCCTTGTTCAGTTCGTCACACAGCATAAATATTGGTGTTTGGTCTACCGGCGCTGTTCAGCAAAAGAACGGTTGGGCAAAAAGCATCCGCAATTTGAAGACCCAACGCGTCTCTCAAACACCCCTACATATGGTTCACATCTAAAGGGGTTCGCTCAGCAACCCTTCGAGGCTTCGGCTTCTCGCGCCTCAGGGCAACGGACAAGTCGCACGAGTGGACAGTAAGTTGACTGCGTACAGCCCCACCGTTCGACGCTGATCAATCTATCAGGCTTGTTCTGTCTGCTCTCGACCTGATCCCTCTTTCACCTCCATCATGCCCGCCTTTCACACATGGGGTCCTTCGGCCCAAAATGCAAGACTGCCGCCTACACCGCCAGAGTACCAGACAGCATATCCAACACCGACAAGTACCATTTCCGACCAAAGTTTCTATTCCACTCACAGTTACCCACCTCGCCATGGACAGAGTGGTCGCGACTTCATTGATCGATACTCGCAGGCCCCGGCGTATGCTGCTCAACAGATCCTCAACACTCAGGCTCCTCGAATGCCCCAGCACTCTTCTGCACGAGACTTCCGCCAGATCCCATCCTACGTGCCACAACAGATCTCGGCGCAATACCAGTATGGCCCCGTTACAGCGTCAATTCTACCTCCTATTCGAGTGCAAGAGTCCCTCGACGTAGTTGCTTCGCAGTACTCCCACCCCCACCCGGAACCAAAGCAGAAGGAAGAAAAGCCCACTGGCGGGGTTGCAGCTCATCTGGACTACGACATGGATTTGATGTCGAGCTTTGTGGCAGAAATGGCCCAGGGAATGTATGCAATATTCACCTCTGGTATTCACGTGACCGATATTGACCTCATGCGAAGTGTTGCACCAGGTGTACACCCGACTGCCCAGTTCCGCAAATACGTCTCCCAAATCTTGTCCTCTACTCGACTACCGAGCTCTACGATCATGCTTGGCCTGTTCTACCTCGCATCGCGCATGAAGAAGGTTTCTGCGAGAGGCGAAGATACCAAGTCTTCCGGCACCGTCTACCGCATGTTGACAACTTGTCTCCTCCTTGGAAGCAAATTCCTTGATGACAATACGTTTCAAAATCGATCTTGGGCTGAAGTCAGCAGCATTCCTGTGCAAGACCTGAACGCCATGGAACTCCAGTGGCTCGAAGGTTTCAACTGGACCATTCATGGGCCCATGTATGACCAGGATGAAGGCTTCTTCAAGTGGGTCGAACACTGGCACGCTTATGAGGAAAAGGCAGAGATTGCCAAGGCGAAAGAGGTTCAAAAGCTCACACCCATCGATACCAACGTCCGCCACCCTCAACCTTACCAGCACAAGCCTCTTATGTCTCCAGAAGGACCTATTCCGCCGCAGTACCAACGAGCCTCGCAATACGACACGCAGTGGGTTCGACCTTTCATCTCTGAATACTCGCCGCCATCTGCTCCCAACAGCGGACCTCCTACCCCAGACTACTATGCAAATGGAACGTGGACCTTTGCTCAGGCACCACCTCCATATTCCCGTCAAGCCTGGTCTCAGAGCACTGCATCTGCCTACTCATCCCAACGGTCTCAACCACCATCTTATCACCATACGCCATCGTACGCGCCACAATATTCACATGCCAACTGGAGTAGCAATCACGGCTCAACCTGCGGCTGCACTTTGTGCGCTCGCCCTTCTGACCATTTCTTCAATCATGGCGCCTACGGTGTCCAACCGGTTGCTGGCTAGCATTTGAGCGCGTCGAAGCTTCTGAAGACTATTCTCCTTACATTTGCAACTCCATGACATTGGGAATACTACGCCAAGTCGTTTTGTCTACCTCCCTAGGTCTTCATTTGAGAGGTCATCTCTAACGTGACCACTTTCATTGATGATCAGCGCATCTCAAAAGTTTTTTGCTACAAAGTTTGCGTACTGGGGTTTACTTTTTTCGAAATTGTCCTTAATCAGCATTGGCGAAGGCGGAGGGGGGGGTCCCACAAAATTTCCTGGATTCCAAGAATCATCTGGCGGTACCATCTGGAACGAGCGAGCTTTCCACACCTTCCATACCGCTACGGCACAAACAAACTCGGAAATATGACGACAATTATCTTGTTAATTCGACTGCACTTTTACGACCTTCACGACCCGGCTTTCTCAGCATCAGACAGCGAGCGAGCGTTTTTAACGATAGACTTCTCTTTTCAACACATTTCCATTTGGCGGTTGGGGTTCGGGGGTTTCAGGGTTCGGGAGAATCGAGGTCATCTTGTATCTCGGATAACGACGGTTCGGCGTGCACGGGTTCGGAGATACCATATGGCTGCATTGCACAATTCAGATTTCCTTTATATGCTTCTATTACCCAAAAATGCTTCACGTTCGTTTTGGCGGATACATGTTCCAGCCACGTTATTACACATCACCTTGGCGTCTTACACGCGGAGTCTCCACAAGGCTCCGCCTTTTTGCTTCTTGTAATTACATATCATATTCAAGTCGATGAAGGACAACAGAAAATCTATGGCTGTGGGTCATGCTAGCTTTTGTCTCAGGTGGCGGCATTTCCAACTTCGTGGAAGCTGAATGATGATGATTGACCAGCTGGGAGACATGACGACAGCGTGGGCCTCATGAGCTTATTCCGCATATAGACCATTACAATGTCGAAATTTTGCAGCTTACTCTAGTGATCTTTCGCTCTCTCTTCCAAGTGATATTCTTTTGTGTTGGGAGTAGCGCTCCGCACTTTTAACGCGCCGATGAGTCCCCAATCAGTTGCGTCTCCTGCATGATTTTCCCAGCAAATATCGAAGAGAGCAAGGAGACAATAAAATCCAAGCATAATGAGAAAGGTTCAAATCACAATTCAGATTCGCTGAGATAAGCCAAACCACCCCAAGAAATAAGTTAATGAGTCCGAGCATGTTTCCCGAATCGACTGTGGATGGACTGACCTTCCAGCTTCTTACCACCTCTGTCATCGCAGACAAGGATTCTGTGTAAATATCCTTGTAGACGTAAATGCGCTTGCTCGCCACACAGTGGAACCCAAGAAATATAACTAGCAACATTCGTACGGCTCGTGCTATGCGATCATCAACGACTAACCAGCGCGCATGCCCAAGAAACTTTTCAGCTTCTCCTAGATGATATAAACCCTCTTGGTTTCCCAGTCACTGGAACTGTGTAGTTCCCAAGCTTTCTCCCAATCTATTGACTCTCCGGGCTTCACTCCACGAAACTCGCAGATCTCAGAATGGCTGGCGAAGATCCAAGCTACACCTAGCCGGCGGTAGCACTCCTCTTGTCCTTCGCCTCCCATGTACTCTAGAATTAGGGCCCAATGCTGAAAGGAATGTGAACTGTCTTCGATTAGAAAGATGTTTACCGCAATTCGAAGCAACCACCATCTGTCAGGGAAGGCTAGATCTGGCTCGCAGTCAAGCACACAAGTCCATAGACGGCCGCTAGGCCCGCCTCCATCGAGCAAAAAGTACACAACGCCTATATCATCTGCCAGATATCTTCTGACGGATCCACTCAGCCATCTCGGGAGTTCATACTGTCGTCCACTTTCTAGATGTTTTGCTTTGCGCATTGGACCAGAAACGTCCATCCATCCATTCTCGACTTTCCCTAGGGAGTTCTCAGGGTTGCACTTGCATTTGATCTGGTATACTGCAAATTCTCTCTCCCAGGCCTCTTCAAACTTCAAGTCATCTAGGTGACCTTTCATCCAGGGAGTAATGGGCCAAGAAGTGTCAAATGTCTTTACTTGGCCATCTAAAGCAGCCCAGCTCCATGATGGAGCACGGTACTGTGAAGGCTTAGTCATATAGTCTCGGCTTCCCCTTCTCCATAGAAGCTCTCTGGCAAAGCATGACTGCCATAAACCTGCGTGGTAGATATCTCCAGTCTTTAGGCGGACAGCATGGGCTAACCCTGACACAGCAAGTAACTTGTCCGCTTCATTAGAAAGATGGCGTGAGGTGTAGTCTTCCACAATGCTAGACCAATACTCAAAAATCATCCACCGGTTTTTGGACTGTTTTAAGAACTTTCGGTAGCCCAGATCTTTTTCACCTTCATCAGGGTTTAGGTCTCGGTTGAATTGAGGATCTTCTGAACGCAGGCATTCCCTACATTCCCAGTAAAATGTATGTAACCCGTAATGAAGAACCCGCGGCGATAGCAGTCTTTCTTGCAAGGTCCAGCCACGTTTCATGAGTGACAGTAACCTGCAAAGGCTGACACGTCGACCACTTCTCTTCCATTTCCCATCACATGACTGCCGTCATATTTCTCCGGGCCTCCGGGAGGTCATTCTTGGCGGCCACTGGGGGGAGGCATCTCCGCAGGTTTCGTATCACTTCTTCTCTCAACTTCCTGGTACTAATCATAGCTAGTCTCTAGTTGCCGAAAATACACGCTACACAGCGTGAGCATCTCTCTACAATGACGAGCGTCGACGTCCTGGCAATGGTACTGAGCAGTCAGGGCAGGTATGAGCAGGCGGAAGAGATGCTTCGACAAACACTTAGCGCGATGGAGCCGGTGCTGGGTAAAAGGCATCCTGACGTACTGATGAGCATGAGATACTTGGTGATTATGCTGAGGTGTCAGTGCAAGTATGAGCAGGCGAAAGATATACTTCGACAAGAACTCAGCCTGAGCGAGACGGTGCTGGGTAAAGAGTATCTACACTGACGAGCGTGAGCAACCGAGCGACGGTGCTAAAGGAGTCAGGGCAAGTACGAGCAGGTGGAAGAGATGCTTCGACACCACGCGGGCTGAGCGAGACGGCGCTGGGTAAAGAGCATCCTGGCGCGCTTACGAGCATGTATTGTCTCGCCTACGTGCTCTCAAACTGAGAACGATTCAGTGCAGCCGACGTACTGCAGTTGGCCAGAGCTAAAGAAGAGCTGACGGCAACTTGTGACACGACAAACTTGACGTCCGCGTCTGGGGACACAATGCTAGCACTGTTGCCACCAAGCTCCAACGTGATGTTTTTCAAAGGTCGGCTCGCTGACGCCATGATTCAATCCGCAGAGCAAAGCGATCAATTCAGGTATCTTGATAGAAATGGCAACAAAGCTAAGAGCTCTACTTAGTTATGCAGATTCGGTGGCGAGATTGCCTTGCCAAAGCGCGAATTAACTTCGTGGTTGTCCTTCGGTCCCTGGTTGTGATGCTGTACACGCTTCCGGCACTGAAGATGGTCTCGAACTCCATATCTCCACTACGAAGCCATACGTCGCCCTGATGCCTATGTTCGTTATTTTTCCAAGGATTTCTGCCTGTCTTGATCTTACGCTACTCCCATCTCGCTAAAAAGCTACCGGTTGCTGCTTTGGAATATGCGCGTCACAGCAATAACTGCTTGTTTCAGCTGTTGCGGCCGGTGAAGCAGAAGTGACTCCATCACCTCCAACCAGCTAGCGAGAGCCCATTGGTGCCTCAGCTGGGGGAAAGAAGGAGCGTTGAAAGGCTTGGGGATTGCCAGACATAGTTCAGTGTGGATGTGACTGAGCAAGCACTCCCGTCGTGTTATCCAAATCCAATTACGACATTGAATTCTAAGTCGCCCTCGAATCCGCTTGGATTGGTGCCAGACGGGCGCAATTCCCATTACAAGCGCAGCAATTCTTCATTCCGGTATCCATTGTAAACTTCCTCAGCACCTGCATCACTCTACTAGCCAGCTCCCCGATCTCTCGAGGATGGAAGAGGTTGTAGAGTGTTGTCACCCTTGCCAGGTGGGTAGTCTTCGACAGTAGGTTGCCCAACCTCTTGCAATTCTGTCCCCGTCTTTCATTTCAATATCACGCCACCTCATCCCCGTCCTTCCACGTGGGCACCCCAACCAAGATCGCAAGCGAGGAATACTACAACTTTGGGCGTCCAGCACGGTCACCCCTACCACAGGGCCCCTGGTAAATTCCTATGGTAGACAAAAAGCGACCTGCTTATTCTACGTCTCGTTCAGCCAAACGACGTCGTACCTCAAATTGCTTGGCCAAATCATTTCAAGGGACCTGTAGACATATTGGCGTCCTCTAGCGATGATTATCACGAAGCTCGATCAATTTGGGAAGTACATTGCGGCTCCTGATCCCTGATAACTGGTTGTCCCAAATGTTTTCGGGCTTAGAGCCTTGTAAGATTCGTCAAGATTTCAACATAGGTTAATGTACACCTCGAGAGTCAGTCATAATCACCAACTCAGGTCTGAGTGCATCAGAACAGCACATAAAAGCGTAAGGATTCAGCCAATGACTGTGTCAGCAGCGCAATCCAGATACTTTTCTAAGGAAGCTTATCAACGGGCGGCGGGATGTCTGATTCATTGTTGCATAGTGTCACAGAAGACGACGCATAGACACGGCACAACTTAGAATCTGGCCAACGAGTCGAACTGGCCCAGTATCCTCTGGTTATAAGAATGCCTACCCAGTTCAGGAGATTGATTGACCAAATAGACTGTAGATTGGAGCTGTAGAAGATAGAGTGAAATCCCTATTCCTTTGGGAGTCTCGAGTGTACTTTCAACCAGGCACAGCGATTGCGTGGAATGCGAGAGGCGCGCTAGCCGCTCTTGGCGTTATATCCGGGGCCGCAGCTCTAACAAAAGATGAAAGCTCGAAGATTACAATTCCACACCTCCCAACACCACAACAGCAAGTCGGGAACTGCGATCTATCCAGAAACCTGATTTCCCTCGGCCTTCGAATTCCACCGTCAAGTCCTATTGACTCAACTCATCATTCCACAGACTATCTCTAAACAACCGTCATGTCGACATTGGAGGATCTCGATAATAGGGAGCGGGAGGAGAAGGAGCAGAAGAAGGATAAAGATGACCAGGACAAGAAGCCGTCAGCCAACGGCGATGGCAAAGATACCGATATGAAAGACGCTAATAAAGACAAGAAGGAAGAAGATGACTACATAGACATGGAGATCCTCACATCAAGCACAAGAGATATCATCAACAGACGACGACTTCTGGAGAATGAGATGAAGATTCTGAAGTCGGAATTTCAACGCTTAACGCACGAGCAGAGCATGATGAAGGACAAGATTAAGGACAATAATGACAAGATCGAGAATAACAGGTTCATTCTACTGGAATAAACTTCATGGGCAGAGCTTTTGGTTGCTGATTCTACTTCCAGGCAACTACCATACCTCGTCGGCAATGTTGTCGAACTTCTTGATCTCGATGTTGAGGCTGAGGCAGCGGAGGAGGGAGCCAATATCGACCTCGATGCTACTCGCGTTGGCAAGTCCGCAGTTATCAAAACCTCTACACGACAAACCATCTTCTTGCCACTCATCGGCTTAGTCGACCACAATACTCTGAAGCCAAGCGATCTTATTGGTGTGAATAAAGATTCATACTTGGTATTGGACACTCTACCTGCGGAGTACGATTCAAGGGTCAAGGCTATGGAGGTGGATGAGAAGCCCACAGAGAAGTACACAGACGTCGGAGGGCTGGAAAAGCAGATTGAAGAGCTTGTCGAAGCCGTGGTATGGCCAATGAATGAGGCCGAACGCTTCAAGAAGATTGGGATAAAGGCGCCCAAAGGCATGCTCGAGCCCTCAAGGATCAATTTCACGCTTTTCTATGCTAACCAAGTGGCAGGTGCCCTTATGTACGGTCCTCCAGGTACCGGCAAGACGCTACTTGCTCGTGCCTGTGCTGCACAGACCGCGGCGACCTTCCTCAAACTCGCCGGTCCTCAACTTGTCCAAATGTTTATTGGAGATGGCGCCAAGCTTGTCCGAGACTGCTTCGCCTTAGCGAAGGAGAAGGCTCCCTCAATCATTTTCATAGACGAGCTTGATGCTATTGGCACCAAGAGATTCGACAGCGAGAAGTCAGGAGACAGAGAGGTGCAACGTACCATGCTAGAACTCCTAAATCAACTCGACGGTTTCGCCTCAGACGACCGCGTCAAAGTCCTCGCTGCTACCAACCGTGTCGATGTCCTTGATCCCGCGCTTCTCAGGTCAGGACGCCTGGACCGGAAGATTGAGTTCCCGCTCCCTAATGAGGAGGCTCGGGCAGCGATTCTGAGAATTCATTCACGGAAGATGACCGTGGACGATGGCGTCAATTGGGCAGAACTGGCACGATCAACCGACGAGTTTGGCGGAGCGCAGCTGAAGGCTGTTTGCGTCGAGGCTGGTATGATCGCGTTGAGGAAGGGCATGGCCAAGATCGGACACGGTGAGTTGCTCAAGTCCCTCATACATGTTCTTGTGATGATACATCCTGTGTGGCTTCTACTGATTAAAGTCGCCCTGGTTGTCCAGACATATGCTGACAAGGAACAACAGAGAACTACGTCGATGCCATTGCTGAAGTGCAAGCCAAGAAAAGTAGTATCGTGTCATTGTATGCATGAAGGTTGCAAATGCTCAGGCTCGGCGTTCAGCAAAAACGGTCCAGCATGCCACGGTTATGGCGCCATTTAGATTAGTCCATGGGTGACTCCTCCTATACAGGAAGATTATTAGCGAAGCGGTCTGCAAAGAACTATAGATACCCTACATTTGTAATCTTTATGTGCTCCCCAAAGCCATGCTTGTAGACGGAGACTGGGCCTAGCTTCTAGCGCAGTGACAGCAGACGAGAATCAAGTTTCCTCCCAGGAGTCAAGCTTCACAATTTTCTTGCCGCGCGTCCCTGATACTTCCCGCCTCCGGGGCATGCTGAAATTTATCGGCAGCCTGTTGATCAACTAACTAGCCTTTATACAGACGCGCAATAAGGCCTTATAGGCTGGCCGATTGGATCGTGGGTCAACTGATTGAGCAACAAGATTGTTGCGGGGTGGGGGTGTCCCAACACTTCCACTGGCGCTCTTCTCAAAGTACTGCCCTAACCTTTTTCCGTACATCAAAATCAGCGGTAAATCGCATATCTTGTGTGAAAATGGGGAGGAGATAAGGCGAGGTCAAGCACGGCGCAAGCCAGTCCACAAGGAAGCCTGCAAATTAATGCAC
>Ga0335072_10002704_pt1 | contig 27254 bp, 24 predicted proteins | sample Lox_Sample_21_FD_206725 | JGI IMG/M metagenome (GOLD analysis project Ga0335072, IMG submission 206725) | Soil microbial communities from Loxahatchee National Wildlife Refuge, Florida, United States - Lox_Sample_2.1 | ecosystem: Environmental > Terrestrial > Soil > Wetlands | place: USA...
CGCCGTAATCGACGTTGAAGAAGTCGGTCAGCGCTTTCATGTCGATCAAACTGTCGTGCGTGACGACGGAAGGGTTCATGCGCATCATCATCGCGTAGCCATCGGGCACCGGCAGCGCGAACAACACGATCTCGCCGTTCATATACGGCAGCGGCCAAATGAACACTTTCCAGCGGCGCTGCCAGTTATCGGTATAGGTGGTGTCTGTTGTCGGATTGCCCATCGACGTGATCTTGATCTTCTCGGGGCCAATCTGCCGATTCCAGAAACCGGTCTTCAAGATCAGATCCATCATCTGCTTCGGATTGCCGTAGAACGCCGATGCCTTCATGTCGTCCGGACGGCGCAGATGGAAGAGGAAATTGTGCCCGACGTAGCCGCCGGCGACGTAACCGTTGCCGTTCAGCGGTATGCGATTGACTTCGCGCCCGGAATAACTCCATTGGCCGCTGCGGTTGTGCACGATCAACTCGGGAAAGAAACTCAGCTCCGGCGTGTCGTGCAGAATCTGATTGGAACCGGCGCCATGCGGAAACAGATCGCTGGCATGTTGCTGCAACAGGGTTTTCAGCTGCTCGTCGCTGTTGCCGTAAAACAGCTTCAGATAGCTGGCACTGAACTGGGCATAGCTGGCCGGCAGGGGGAATTGTCCTTTGAAGACGCCATTCTGATCGTCTTCCAGCACATCCAGCTGATACGACATGCGCTTGTCCATCACGGCCTGGTTGTCGGGCGCGTTGAGCACTTCGCCGATGGGCAGCGCGTAATTGAGATTTTCGTTCGCCGATTTCATCAGCACGACGCCGATCACCTTGCCATCCTGATCGAGCAACGGGCCGCCGCTATTGCCGGGCGAGGCGGCAGCGGAAAAACGCATCCACTTCCAGCGACCGTTTTCATCCTCCGGCGTGTCCGAAGTGTACAGACCATCGCGAATCACCACGCCCGTGCCCAATGCATTGCCCACCGCGTAAACCACACTGTTCAACGCGGGCTTGGCATTGGTCTGGAACACCGCGCTGCCGCTCGGCGGCTGCTTGAGCGAAAACATCACGAAGTCCTGCTGAAGCGAGAACTTCTCGATTTTGTCGATCGCATACACGTGTCCGCTCGCATCGCGCAGCGCAGGCGGCCCGGTCAAGTCGCCGATACCGACCATCAACACGTGGCCCGCCGTGACGTAGCGGTTGTTGCCCAACGCAAAGGCGGTGCCGATCGAGAAATATTTGTCGGTGCGTTCTTGATACGGCAGCAAATCGAGCGGCAGCGGTTTTTCGTAAGTGAGGGGATCGTCGACCGCTCTGGGGATCACCACTTCAAAGGTAGCCGCATCGATTTTTGCAGCCAGCGTCGGATCGGGGCTGGCGGCACGCACGCGATCGGCCGCGCCCAGCGAAATCACCACAACACACAACGCCAACGACCACTTGTGCACAAACTCGACGATTTTTGCAGTCACGTTTCGATCCCACCCGCTGGATGCCTGCATACGTTTCCTTCGTATGGTTGCCGATCGGCGCCACGCCGAATCTCCGCATCAGATACTGACATAGCGACAGGGCTTTGGGGATGGCCGCCGACATGGTTCCAAGGCGAAAGATGGCGCGATATCGCGCCTATCCACGGCCGCTTCCGAACTTCCTTACGGCTTGAAAGGCGTCAGCGTCCCCTGGACGCGCGGATTCGGGTTCCGGCGCTTAGCGGAACCGATTGATGAGATCGCGCAGGTCCAGCGTGGCCTTGCGCGCGGCCTGGGTGAAATCTTCGCCGCTACCGGCGTAAAGAATCGCGCGCGAGGAGCTGATCATCAGCCCGGTGCCGGCCGATGTGCGGCCGTTGCGCACTACCGCTTCCACGTCGCCGCCCTGCGCGCCGATACCGGGAACGAGCAGGGGAACATCACCCACCAGCGACCGCACTTGCGCGAGCTGTTCCGGCCAGGTTGCGCCGGTGACCAGCGCGCAATTGCCGTGCGCATTCCAGTCGCGCGCGACGATCTGCGCGACATGCTGATAGAGCGGCTTGCCGCCTATATCGAGATCTTGCAGATCGGCCGCGCCCGGGTTGGAGGTGTGGCAAAGCAGAATCACGCCCTTGTCGGCGCGATCGAGAAACGGCTGCACCGAATCGAGGCCGAGGTAAGGATTGAGCGTCACGGCATCGGCAGCGTAGCGATCGAACGCTTCGGTGACGTAATGCTGGGCGGTGCTGCCGATATCGCCGCGCTTGGCGTCCAGGATGACCGGCACGCCGGGATGCTTGGCGTGAATGTGCGCGATCAGGCGTTCCAGCGTTGCTTCGGCACGCAATGCCGCGAAGTGGGCGATCTGCGGTTTGTACACGCAGACAAGATCGGCCGTGGCGTCGACGATGGCGCTGCAGAATTCGAACACGGCATCCGCGCGGTCTTTCAGATGCGCGGGGAATTTGGCGGGTTCCGGATCGAGACCCACGCAGACCAAGGAGTTGTTGCGGGTCCATGCTTGTTGCAGGGATTGCATGAAGTGCATTGAAGGCTCCTGGTTTTGTTGCACCCTCTCCCCGCGGGGAGAGGGCGTAGAGCGCGGCGTTACGCCAGCTTCTTGTACTTCACACGGTGCGGCTTGGCAGCTTCGTCGCCCAGGCGGCGTTTCTTGTCCGCTTCGTATTCGTTGTAGTTGCCGGGGAAAAACTCGACGTGCGAGTCACCTTCGAACGCGATGATGTGCGTGGCGATGCGGTCGAGGAACCAGCGATCGTGCGAGATCACCATCGCGCAGCCGGGGAATTCCAGCAGGGCGTCTTCCAGTGCGCGCAAGGTTTCGATATCCAGGTCGTTCGACGGTTCGTCGAGCAGCAGCACGTTGCCGCCCTGCAGCAGCGTCTTGGCCATGTGCAGGCGGCCGCGTTCACCACCGGACAGATTGCCGACGATCTTCTGCTGATCGGTACCCTTGAAGTTGAAGCGGCCGATATAGGCGCGCGACTGAATCTCGAAGTTGCCGATGGTGAGAATGTCCGAACCGCCCGACACTTCCTGCCACACGTTCTTCTTGGCATCGAGCGCACCGCGCGACTGGTCGACGTAGGCGAGCTTCACGGTATGCCCGATCTTCACTTCGCCGTTGTCGGGCTTCTCGACGCCGGTGATGAGCTTCATCAGTGTGGATTTACCCGCGCCGTTCGGACCGATCACGCCGACGATGGCGCCCGGCGGCACCTTGAACGACAAATCGTCGATCAACAGGCGATCGCCGAAGGACTTGCTGACGTTCTTGAACTCGATCACTTCCTGACCCAGGCGCTCGCCCGGCGGAATGAAGATTTCGTTGGTTTCGTTGCGGCGCTGGTATTCGACCGCGTTCAGTTCTTCGAAGCGGTTCAAGCGCGCCTTGCCCTTGGACTGACGGCCCTTGGACGCCGAACGCACCCATTCCAGTTCCTTCTCGATCGCTTTCTGGCGCGATTTTTCCTGCTGCGCTTCCTGCTTCAGGCGCTGGTCTTTCTGTTCCAGCCACTCGGTGTAGTTGCCCTTCCACGGAATGCCGCGGCCGCGGTCGAGTTCGAGAATCCACTCGGCGGCGTTGTCCAGGAAGTAGCGATCGTGGGTGACGGCCACCACGGTGCCGGGGTAGTCCTGCAGGAAGTGCTCCAGCCATTCCACCGACTCGGCGTCCAAGTGGTTGGTGGGCTCGTCCAGCAGCAGCATGTCGGGCTTGGAGAGCAGCAGGCGGCACAGCGCGACGCGGCGTTTCTCGCCGCCCGACAGCGGGCCGATCTTGGCGTCCCACGGGGGCAGGCGCAGAGCGTCGGCCGCCACTTCGAGCTGGCGCTCCAGGGCGTGGGCGTCGTTGACGGCCAGGATGTTTTCCAGTTCCTGTTGTTCGGCGGCGAGCTTGTCGAAATCGGCGCCTTCTTCGCCGTAGGCGGCGTAGACCTCTTCGAGGCGCTTCTGGGCATCGAAGATCACCGAGACGCCTTCTTCCACCGTTTCACGCACGGTCTTTTCCGGGTCAACCTGCGGCTCCTGCGCCAGATAGCCGACCTTGATGCCGGGCTGCGGGCGAGCCTCGCCCTGAAAATCGGTATCCACGCCGGCCATGATGCGCAGCACGGTGGACTTGCCCGCGCCGTTCAAGCCCAGCAGGCCGATCTTGGCGCCGGGGAAGAAGCTCAGCGAGATGTCCTTGATGATCTGGCGCTTCGGGGGAACGATCTTGCTGACCCCGTTCATGGTGTAGATGTATTGCATGCTGGCTCCGTGGGCGTGCGCGTGGCCGGCCCATGGGAATGGGCCGCACGCCAGGCGTGGGTTTCAAACCTCACATTATAGCCGTTTATAGGCGAGCACCGGTGACAGACAGGTGTCGTCTGCCGCCTTATTGCGAGCCGATGGCCTCCCGTTCGCCACTTTTTGCGGCCGCCTGACCACCCGGCACTGCCAGGCTTCTTTATCCGTCGGATGGGTGAAGAGGCCGATGACGAAAAGTATGGGTTACTCCGCCGTTCTGGGCGCCTTGCAGAAATGGGACGCGCGCGCAGGAAGCTGGGCAAGCTTGCGCGGTCGTGGCGCGATCGCGCTGCACGAGTTCATCTGCTTCGGGGTGAAACAGGCGTCCGCTTGTCTATTCGGCGGGAGCATGGTGTTGCTGCTCGGCTTGAGCTGGGCATTCTATCCGGCGCATGTCGCGCTGGCGCGGTATGACTTTTTGACGCTTGCGGCGCTCACCGTTCAATGCGTGCTGATTGCCAGCCGCCTGGAAACGCTTGAAGAAGCGAAAGTGATTTTGCTGTTCCACGTGGTGGGAACCGCCATGGAAGTGTTCAAGACCTCGATGGGATCGTGGACATATCCCGAGCCCTCGCTGCTACATATTGGCGGTGTGCCGCTTTTCAGCGGTTTTATGTACGCATCGGTCGGCAGCTACATCGCCCGCGCATGGCGTTTGTTCGATTTTCAGTTTACTCGGCATCCGCCCTTTGCGGCGACGGCGTGCTTGGCCGTGGCCATTTACGCGAACTTTTTCACGCATCATTTTTTTCCTGATATGCGGTACGCGTTGTTCCTCGCCGTCATGGTGTTGTTCGGGCGAACATGGGTGTATTTCCGCATCCGTCGCGTGCATCGGCGCATGCCGCTTTTGTTGGGGTTCTTTTTGGTGGCCACGTTTATCTGGATCGCGGAAAACGTCGGTACCTTCACCGCCGCATGGCGTTATCCCGCGCAGCACCACGGCTGGCGCATGGTGCCGTTGACCAAGCTGGGCGCATGGTTTCTGCTGACGATAATCAGCTACGTGATGGTGAGTGCCGTCGCAACGCGGCGAGGTGCATCTTGTCGGTAGTCATTTGGACGATTCCGGCCGCGCCGCTTCCATCAACGCGGCAAACGTACGTGTATGCAGCTGCGCGGCATCGAAGCCTGCGGGCAGCAAACCTGCGATCTCCAGCATCACCGCGCCATGCAAGGCCGCCCATACCTGATGGCCGAGGATCGACGCGTCCGCGTCGATCGAGCCTTCGTCGATCATCGCCTGCATGTCGGCGGCAATGCGGCCTCGCATGCGGGCATGCGCTTGGCGATACGCCGGATCGTCGCGGTTGGTTTCCGGATATTCGAACATCAGCCGATAGGTGGCGGTGTTTCGGCGTGCGAAGTCGATGTACGCGTCGCGTACGTTGCGGCTGCGCGTGCGTCCGTCACCTTGTGTATCGAGCGCGTTTTCCAAGGCCTCGGACAGCGCATGCATGCCGCGCGTGCGCACGGAGGTGATGATGTCTTCCTTGTTGCCGAAGTAGCGGTAAAGCGTCATTGCGCCGCAACTAAGCTCCGTGGCCAGGCGGCGCATGGTCACCGCCGCCGGGCCTTCGTTCACAAAGAGTTTCGCGGCCGCCTGGCAGATGCGGGCGCGGAACGCTTCGGTTTCGGTTTCGCTGAGAGCTTTGGGCATGCGTTGCGCAAATCGGCCGATCAGGGTGAGGCGATATGTAACGTCTTGCGGAAAAACGCCAACGCATCGGCGTCGAGCTGCGCGTGCACCTTTGCTCGGTCGACGCCGGGCGGGTCGCTGCAAATATCCGGATTTTCCTTGGACATCTCGGCCGAGCAGGGGGCTAGGAATACCCAGTGACCTGCGTTGTGCACAACTTTCACGCCCGCCAAGGTTTTCATCCACGGACGGATGCGAGCCCCATTTTCCGAAGGGGTTAGCACACGGTCCGCATCGCCGTAATACAGGAAAACAGGACGATCGACTTTTTCGATGCCTGTCTGATCGAAAAGCAGGCCCGGCGGCGCCATGACGAATGCGGCTTTGACGCGCGGATCATTCGTATTGCCCCACTGCGTCAGACTGCTTTGGAGGCGGGCCGCCCATTGTTCTAATGTCATGCTTTGGCGGCGCGCCTCGGCTTCGATCTCAGGGACGTCACGGCAAGTCCCTTCGTCTTTGGGATAACGCTGGCAGTAATCGATAACGCGAGCGAAATGAGGCACGGCGCCCACGATCAACAAGCCGGTATAACCACCGGCTGAAAAACCAGCGACGCCGATGCGGTTTGCGTCGATCAGGTTTTTCCATTGCCGATCCGCGAGCAAAGTGCTGATGATGGCTTTCACCTGGATCGGACGCCCCGCCAACACGGTTGCATGGCTTGAGCCGCTGGCGTCGTGGAAGTTGTCTTTCGGGTGTTCCAACGTGGCGACGACAAAGCCGTGGCTCGCCAGATACGTCGCCAGATCATGGTGACCCAGGTCGGACCCGCCGTGACCGTGCGAGATCACCACCAGCGGTTTGGCTCCCGCGGTAGGGGGCGCATTGCGTGTGGCGTTAATGTCATAAGGGCCGATCGCCGTGACGCCTTTCGCGCCGGCGGAGGGATAGAAGACATAGCCCGGCATGGTGCCCCCGTTGACCGGGTCGGGAATGGCGATGGCATGAAAGCCGACGCCCGTAACCGCTTGAGCGAGCAGCACAGAAGGCAGAACAAGAAGCATTAGCGCCAGCCAGCGCCATGTACCGACGGACCGGTTGCGAACGGACACCATGGAGGGACTCCCTGTAGGGTTCGTACGATGTACCGTACGTTGTACGAAACAAACCGGCAAGTGCTGAACGGTGGCCGCAAACACCCCCGCCCATTACACTTTTAAGTCTCACCCCGCAGGCAACCCCACGAGGCCCGAATGTTCCCGAAGCATCAAACGATCGCCGGCTATGACGATGAACTGGCCAAGGCCGTCGCCGACGAAGCGCGTCGCCAGGAAGACCACGTCGAGCTGATTGCCTCGGAGAACTACGCCAGCCCGCGCGTGCTGGAAGCCCAAGGCTCCGTGCTCACCAACAAGTACGCCGAAGGCTATCCGGGCAAGCGTTACTACGGCGGTTGCGAATACGTGGATGTGGCCGAACGTCTGGCCATCGAGCGCGTCAAGCAATTGTTCGGCGCCACCTACGCCAACGTGCAGCCGCATTCGGGTTCGCAAGCCAATCAAGCGGTGTATTTCGCGCTGCTCTCGCCGGGAGACACCATTCTGGGCATGAGCCTCGCGCACGGCGGACACCTCACGCACGGGGCGAAAGTGAACATTTCCGGCAAGCTTTTCAACGCCGTGCAGTACGGTGTGAACGAGCAGGGCCTGGTCGATTACGACGAAGTCGAACGCCTCGCCGTCGAACATAAGCCGAAGATGATCGTGGCCGGTTTCAGCGCGTATTCGCAGCTGATGGATTGGGCGCGCTTCCGTGCCATTGCCGACAAAGTGGGCGCGTATCTGTTCGTGGACATGGCGCACGTGGCGGGTCTTGTCGCGGCCGGCGTGTATCCCAACCCGCTGCCGCACGCGCACGTGGTCACCTCCACCACGCACAAAACGCTGCGCGGTCCGCGCGGCGGTATTGTCATCGCCAAAGATCCCGGCGAAGAGATCGAGAAAAAATTGCAGTCCATCGTATTCCCCGGCATTCAGGGCGGCCCGCTTATGCATGTGATCGCCGCCAAGGCCGTCGCGTTCAAGGAGGCGCTGGAACCGTCGTTCAAGGATTACCAGGCCCAAGTGGTCAGCAACGCCAAGGCGATGGCCAAGACGTTGATCGAGCGCGGCTACAAAGTCGTTTCCGGGGGTACCGAAAACCATTTGATGCTGGTGGATCTGATCGGTCGCGAAGTCACTGGCAAGGATGCGGAAGCCGCGCTCGGCAAGGCCCACATCACCGTCAACAAGAACGCCGTGCCGAACGACCCGCGTTCGCCGTTCGTCACTTCCGGCCTGCGTGTGGGTACGCCCGCCATCACCACCCGCGGCTACAAAGAGGCGGACGTGGTCGAGCTTACGCAATGGATCTGCGACGTGCTGGACGCGCCGGCCGACGAAAGCGTGATTACAGCCGTGCGCGAGAAAGTGTCGGCACAATGCAAAAAGTTCCCCGTCTACGGTTGATCAGCAAGGCATAATCGCCTCATCGGATGCATTGCCCTTTTTGCCAGCACGAAGACACGCGCGTGATCGATTCACGCCTTGCCGACGACGGCGCCACCGTGCGTCGTCGTCGCGAGTGTCCGCAATGCGGCGAGCGGTTCAACACGTTCGAAACGGCTGAGCTGAAATTGCCCGCCATCGTCAAGAGCGGCGAGCGGCGCGAGAGCTTCGACGAGCGCAAGCTGCGCACCAGCTTCGAACGCGCGCTGCAGAAGCGGCCGGTGGCAAGCCACGACGTCGACGCCGCGGTCCGTGCGGTGATCGACGATCTGCGCAAGAGCGGCGAGCGTGAAGTGCCGTCGCGTCAGGTGGGCGAATTGGTGATGCGCGAGCTAAAGAAGCTCGATCAGGTGGCGTATGTGCGTTTTGCGTCCGTCTATCGCAAATTCGAGGACGTGCATGCGTTCCGTGAAGAGATCGAAAAGCTGGAGCGCGATTTGCCTGGGTTGGAGAATCTGCAGCTTTCGCTATTAGGCGAGGCAGTGGCTGCGGCGAAGCGCGGGCATCGCAAGAGCTGAGTTTGCATACGCGAACGATGTTGTTCGGCGTCCCAACGGCATCCCAATTACCTACCTTGCCGTCATTCCGGCGAAGGCCGCGGCGCTTTTCAACAGCGAAGCTAGTCAATCCAGTTTAAACGCGCGTGTGCAGGACACATCAAACTTGGTTGTGTGCTTCGCACGGTTTATTTGCACTGGATTCCGGCCTTCGCCGGAATGACGGTAAGGCAAGGGAATGACGGTGAGGCAAGGGAATGACGGTGAGGCAAGGGAATGACGGTAAGGCAAGGGAATGACGGTGAGGCAAGGGAAGGACGGTAAGGCAAGGGAAGGACGGTAAGGCAAGGGAATGACGGTAAGGCAAGATCAGCGACGACGCTCAGCCAAGACCCGCCAGCCATTCATCGTCCGAGCCTTCGGCCACGCCTTCGAACAAGAAAGTGGACAAATAGCGTTCGCCGGTATCCGGCAGCATCGCCAGAATTACGCTGCCATGTTCGGCGGTTTCCGCATATTTGAGCGCTGCGGCCACGGTGGCGCCGGCGGAAATGCCGACAAAAACGCCTTCCTCCTTGGCAAGACGACGCGAGGTGTCGCGCGCGAGTACATCATCGACCGGCAAGTCGATATCGAATACCTTGCGATTGAGCACTTCCGGCACGAAGTCCGGCGTCCAGCCCTGAATCTTGTGCGGCTGCCACGGTTGATCGGCCAGCATCGATGCGCCAGCCGGTTCGGACGCGACGATTTTTACGTCGGGACGCGCAAGCTTCAGCATTTCGCCAACACCGGTGAGCGTGCCGCCCGTGCCCCAGCCGGTCACGAACGCATCCAGTCGCTTGCCGGCAAAATCGCGCAGGATTTCCGCGGCGGTGGTGCTGCGGTGATAAGCCGGGTTCGCCGGATTCTGGAATTGCCGCGGCAAGAACCAACCGTGTTTCTTGGACAGCTCCTCCGCGCGGCGCACCATGCCGGTGCCACGTTCGGCCGCCGCCGTGAGAATGACTTTGGCGCCGTACGCGCGCATCAGCTTGCGTCGTTCGACCGAAAACGTTTCGGTCATGATCGCGACGAATGGATAACCGCGCGCCGCGCACACCATGGCCAATGCCACACCCGTGTTGCCGGACGTGGCTTCGACCACGGTATCGCCCGGCTTGAGCAAGCCCTTCTTTTCCGCATCTAGAATCACCGCGATGGCGAGACGGTCTTTCACCGAGCCGCCGGGATTGAATGCCTCGACCTTCGCGTATAGCGTGACGTGCTTGGGTGCGACGCGATGCAGGCGGACGATGGGTGTGCTGCCGATGGTGTCCAGGATGCTTTCGTAGATCATGGGGGCTTGTCCGGGCAGAAAATGAAAGTACTCAAGGCTACTCCCAATATCTGCGACGCGACAAACCGGGTGCGATCCCGCACACTGACCATCATGCATATCGATATTCGGATGCTTCCATGACCTTCTCGGCCATTGATGCTATGCACATGGCGCAAGCGTTGCGCCTGGCCGAACGCGGCCTTTACACCACGCAGCCCAATCCCCGCGTGGGCTGTGTCGTCGCCCAGGGTGAACGCGTCGTAGGGCAGGGCTGGCACGAACGCGCGGGCGAGCCGCATGCCGAGGTGCATGCGTTGCGCGAAGCGGCTGAGCGGGCGCGTGGTGCCACCGCGTATGTCACGCTTGAGCCGTGCGCGCATTACGGTCGTACGCCGCCTTGCGCGGATGCGCTGATTGCCGCCGGCATCACGCGGGTGGTCATCGCCGCCGAAGATCCTTTTCCGCAGGTGGCCGGCCAAGGCATCGAAAAACTTCGCGCGGCAGGCATCACGGTGCAAAGCGGTCTGATGCGCGAAGCGGCGCGCGACATCAACATCGGATTTTTCAGCCGGATCGAACGCCATCGCCCTTGGGTGCGCGTGAAATTGGCGATGAGCCTCGACGGCCGCACCGCCTTGGCCAATGGCGAGTCGAAATGGATTACCGGCGACGCGGCGCGCACGGATGTGCAGCGCTGGCGCGCCCGCAGTTCCGCCATCCTTACCGGCGTGGGCACGGTGCTTGCGGATAATCCTCAGCTTACGGCGCGGATTGACGCGCCGCATACCTCCCCTTGGCGGGTGATCCTCGATCGCCACCTGCGCACGCCCGCCGGAAGCCACGTTTTGGACGGCCAAACGCCAACGCTGTTGCTGCACGGCGAAACCGCAAACGTCACCGACGATCGTTTTGCCCGTGTCGAGCGTATCGCCATCGCCGAAAAAGACGGTGCGCTCGATCTGCACGCCGTACTCGCCTTGCTTGCGAAACGCGGCTGCAGCGAATTGCATGTCGAAGCCGGCGCCACGCTATGCGGCACCTTGTTTGCCGCCGGCTTGGCCGACGAACTCCTCCTGTACGTCGCCCCCATCATGCTGGGCGACGCGGCCCGGCCGCTGATGCATCTGCCCACGTTGACGCAGATGGCCGCCCGCTGGCGATTGGAGGTGATCGACCAGCGTCAGATAGGGGCAGACTGGCGAATTCGCCTGCGTTCACCGGGGTGAACGCTTAAATCCGCGGCGCGCACCGGTCACAGGGCGGCCTCGGTGTTAAACTTCCCGGGCCGGTTTCCGGCACTCACACAAAACGTCTTCAGGGCGGGGTGGAATTCCCCACCGGCGGTAGGGGTCGCAAGACCCGAGCCCGCGAGCGCTTCCGGCGGTATCGGAAGGTCAGCAGATCCGGTCCGATGCCGGAGCCGACGGTCACGTTGTTTCGGTTCGCCGGAGCAACTCATAGTCCGGATGAAAGAAGACGGCGGCACGCATCGCGCAAGCGGTGCGTGCGCCTTATGCCTTGGGGCGTTCCCACAGAACTTTGCGTGGAGAACGTTCATGATCACTCGTCATTCTCAAGCTTTATCCACTCCCACAAAGGGGGTGCGCTGATGTTTACCGGCATTATTCAAAGCGTGGGCCGCATCGTGCGGCTGGAGCCGCGCGGCGGCGACGTGCGTTTGCACGTCGATACGGCGGATCTCGATCTGTCGGATGTGCAGCTCGGCGACAGCATTGCCGTGTCTGGCGTTTGTCTTACGGCCGTCTCACTGGAATCGCGGGGGTTTGCCGCCGATGTTTCCAACGAAACGCTGTCGCTCACCACACTGGGCAAGCACACGCCCGGCGATCCGGTGAATCTGGAGAAAGCGCTGCGGCTGGCGGATCGCTTGGGCGGTCACCTGGTTTCCGGTCACGTCGACGGCGTGGGCAAGGTGGTTTCCGTTACGGCTGACGGTCGTTCGCAACGCTGGACCTTCGAAGTGCCGGCGCCGTTGTCGCGATATATCGCGTCGAAGGGTTCCATCTGCATCGATGGCACCAGCCTCACCGTCAACGAAGTGAACGGCCATCGTTTCGGGGTGAACCTTATTCCGCACACGGTGGAACACACGGCTTTCCACGCACGCAAGGCGGGCGACGCCGTGAACATCGAAGTGGACGTGGTGGCGCGCTATGTCGAGCGCTTGATCGGTGGCGGCGAGGCGTCGCGCATCGACGAAGCGTTTCTCAAACAGCACGGGTTCGCGTGATCTGGGCATAAGGCTCGCAAAAGGAAGCAGACATGGCATTCAATACCATTCCCGAAATCCTCGAAGACATCCGTGCCGGGCGCATGGTGGTGATCGTGGACGACGAAGATCGCGAGAACGAGGGCGATCTGATCATGGCCGCGCAGATGGTGCGGCCCGAAGACATCAACTTCATGGTGCGCGAGGCGCGTGGGCTGGTGTGTCTTACGCTCACCGAACAGCGCACGCGGCAGCTTGGTCTGCGCCCGATGGTGGTGGACAACACGTCGCCTTTTCAGACCAATTTCACGGTCTCGATCGAGGCGGCCGAGGGCGTCACTACCGGTATTTCCGCACACGATCGCGCACGCACGATCCAGGTGGCGGTGCAGCTCCATGCAAAACCGCAGGATCTCTCGCAGCCCGGGCACATTTTCCCGCTGACTGCGCAACCGGGCGGCGTGCTGACGCGCGCGGGCCACACCGAGGCAGGCTGCGATCTCGCGGCGCTGGCGGGTTTGGAACCTGCGGCCGTGCTGATCGAGGTGCTGCACGAAGACGGCTCCATGGCGCGTCGTCCCGAGCTGGAGCTGTTCGCGAAGAAACACGGCCTGAAAATCGGCTCCATCGCCGACCTCATTCGCTATCGGCTGGAAACCGAGAAAACGGTGCAGCGTGTGTACGAAGAGGATGTCCAGACCGAGTTCGGTCCGTTCCGCCTCGTGGCATATCGCGATGCGATCCGTCACGGACTTCACTTCGCCCTGGTGCGCGGCGCCATTGACGGCAGCGATCCGGTGCTTTGCCGCGTGCATATGCGCAATACCTTGTCCGACGTTTTGCACCTGCATCGCGACGATCTGGGCTTGACGGTGACGAGCGCGCTGCGTCGCATCGCGGACGAAAATCGCGGCGTGCTGCTGGTGCTCTCCGGCGAAGACACACCCGATGCGCTGCTGCGCCGACTCAACCGGCAGCCGGCCCCGCAAACGTCCAATGACCAGGATCAGGAATGGCGGCAGCATGGCCTCGGTGCGCAGATACTCACCGACCTGGGCGTGCATCGCCTGCGCGTGCTAGGTACGCCGCGCAAGATGGTGGGGCTGGCAGGGTTCGGGCTGCAGGTTGTGGAATACGCGGAGTAAGCAGAACCTTTCGTCACAAGGCGAACGTCGCCCCGGCCTTCACCGGGGCGACGAGAAGACGTAGGTTCTGTACGGGATAGGTTCGAATCGCATCGCTTCATGGCATGCTTGCCGTATCGACTCTGCTCCACCGACGAAGGGACCGGGATGAAGCTCGCTGATCGTTCGCTTGCCCTGCCGCGCGCGCGCACGGCCTTGTTCACTGCGCTTTCACTTCTCTGCATCGCGCCGGCATTCGCGGCGCAGACCGCCTTGTCGCCGGATCAGCGCGCGACGAAGCTGGAAAAGCGCATGTCGCTGAAGGATATGCGGCATTTGCTGCAGAGCTACAACACCATGGTGGCCCAGCAACCGCCGGGCGGTATCGGTACGGCCGGCTATGTGTCGGCGCTGCCCAAATGGGGCATTCCTGCGCAACAGCAAAACGATGCGGGCATCGGCGTGCATAACTATCCGCTGGATGCCGGCCCTGGCAAGCAGCCGAACCATGTGCGCGGCGAAGCGGGCAACACCACGCCGTTGCCGTCGCTCATCGGCATTGCCGCCACCTGGAATCCGCAGATCGCTTACGACGGCGGTCGCATGATTGGTGACGAAGCGTTTCGCCAGGGCATCAATGTGCTGCTGGCCGGCGGCATCAATTTGACGCGCGAGCCGCGCGACGGGCGCACGTTCGAATACCTCGGCGAAGATCCGTTATTGGCCTCGCGCATCGACGGTGCGGAAATTCGCGGCATCCAGTCGCAGCATGTGCTGTCGACGATCAAACACTACGCGTTGAACGATCAGGAAACCAATCGCACTACCGTCAGCTCGAACATCGACGAGCGCGCGATGCGCGAATCGGATCTGCTTGCGTTTGAAATGGCGATCGAAGACGGCCATCCGGGTTCCGTGATGTGCGGTTACAACAAGGTCAACGGCATCTGGGATTGTTCCAATCATCATTTGCTGGTGGATATCCTCAAGGGCGATTGGAAATATCCCGGCTGGGTAATGACCGACTGGGGCGCCGATCACGGCCCGCTGGATGCGATGGCCGGCACCGATCAGGTGTCGGGTATCGATCTGACGACAGGATTGAGCATCGGCAGCATGTCGAGCAGTTTCGGCGCGCCGCTGACGCAGGCAATCGCCAAGGGCGAGGTCACGCATGCCCGTGTAGAAGACATGGTCCATCGTATTCTGCGTTCCATGTACGCCGTGGGTTTGTTCGATCATCCGCCGGTGACCAAGCCGCTGGATGTCGAGGGCGATGCGTCGGTGTCGCAGCATGCGGCGGAACAAGCCATCGTATTGTTGAAGAACCAAAGCCATGCGCTGCCGCTGAAGTCCGATATCAAAACGGTCGCGATCATCGGCGGCCATGCCGATGCAGGCGTGCTGTCCGGTGGTGGTTCGGCGCAAGTGTGGCCGATCGGCGGTCCGGCCATTCCGGCAGTGAAGGGGCCCGATTGGCAGTGGAAGGTCTACGATCCTTCCTCGCCGATGAAAGCGCTGCAGAAACTGCTGCCGAACGCCAAGGTGACGTACGACGACGGCAGCGATCCCGCCAAGGCGTCGGCGTTGGCCAAGACGTCGGATGTGGCCATCGTGTTCGCTACGCAGTGGACCTGCGAAGGCGCGGATGTACCCAACCTCGCCCTGCCCGATAAACAAGACGCGTTGATCGATGCGGTGACGGTGGCGAACGCGCATACCGTGGTGGTGCTTGAAAGCGGCGGCCCGGTCACGATGCCGTGGTTGTCGAAAGTGAGTGCGGTGGTCGAAGCGTGGTATCCGGGCGCACGCGGCGGGGATGCCATTGCGAACGTGCTCACCGGCAAAGTGAATCCGTCCGGTCGCTTGCCGGTGACGTTCCCCAAAGACGAGCAGCAATTGCCGCGTCCGCAGATCACCTCTGCGCAGGAAGTCGATTACAACATCGACGGCGCCGCGGTCGGCTACAAGTGGTACGACAAGAAAAATCTGAAGCCGTTGTTCCCGTTCGGTTTCGGTCTTTCGTACAGCCGCTTCGACTACAGCGATCTTCATATCAACACCGACGGCGACCATGTCACGGTGAGCTTCAAAGTCAGCAACACCGGCGATCTCGAAGGCATGGATACGCCGCAGGTCTACGTCGGCATGCCGGCCGATAGCGGCGAAGCGCCGCGTCGACTGGCGGGCTTCCAGAAGGTGTCGTTGCAACCAGGACAAAGCCGCACGGTGAGCGTGACGATCGATCCGCGCTTGCTTGCCATCTTCGATGTGCCGGGGCATCGCTGGCAGATCGCGGCGGGCAGTTATCCGATCAAGGTCGGGCATTCGTCGCGCGATTTCGTGTTGAACGGCGATGCGGAAGTCGCGGCTGCAACCCTTGCGCCTTGAACAAGCGCCTACGTTTGCGTCGTTATCTGTGCTGAGGACCCAATGGCTACAACAAGGATCATGCAATGCAGGCTTTTGATTCCTGTCGCGTTCGCCTGATCGCGCCATCCGGCTATCCGCACGATCGCGACGCCATGACGCGCGGCATCGCACGTTTGCGCGATGCCGGTTGCGCGGTGGAAGCGTCCGAGGTGATCGATCGCACTGAACTGCGCTACGCCGGCAGCGACGCGCAACGCGCGGCCGATATCAACGGCTTGGCGACGCTAGACACCTTGCCGGATATCGCATTGTCCATTCGGGGGGGCTACGGTGCGACGCGCTTGCTCGATCGGCTGCAGTACGACGCACTGCGCGAACGTCTCGGCGGGCAGCCGCTCGCACTCGTCGGTCATAGCGATTTCACGGCGTTGCAAATGGCGTTGTATGCCAAGAGCGGCCTGGTGACGTTCGGCGGCCCCATGCTCGGTCCGGATTTCGGCGCGCAACGGCTCAGCCCGCTCACCTGGCGACACTTCTGGCGCACGCTCAGTGCGCCGCAGGGCAATGCGAGTTGGGATTGCGGCGAAGCGACGGAACTGGCCGTGGAAGGGCCGCTGTGGGGTGGCAACCTCGCCATGCTCTGCAGCTTGCTGCAGACGCCTTACTTTCCGCGCATCGAAGGCGGCATCTTGTTTGTCGAAGACATTGGCGAGCCGCCGTTTCGCATCGAGCGCCTGCTTTATCAGCTGCATTTGTCGGGAATTTTGAGCCGGCAGCGCGCCCTGATCCTGGCGGACTTCACCCAGTGCCGTTCGGCCCCGTACGACAACGGCTACGACCTGGACGATGGTTTCGACCAGATTCGCCGCGTGGCGGGCATCCCGGTGCTTTCCGGCATGCCGTTCGGACACGAAGCGGACAAATTTACCCTGCCGTTCGGCGTTCCGGCGCGGCTGCGCGTGGTCGGGCAGCGAGCCAGCCTGGATTTCCAAGGCTACCCGCACCTGCGCCGTCCGCACGAACCGTCGATGGGCTAGGCCCCAGACCAAGCAACCCCCTCCCTAAACCCGTAAAATAGCGCGCTCGCCGCGGGTGAGCGCCGCACACAGGAAGCACGCAACATGAAGACCATCGAAGGCGATTTCGCCACGCCCAAAGGCCGTTTCGCCATCGTCGCCGGGCGATTCAACGGCTTCGTCGTCGAACCGCTGGTCGCCGGCGCTCGCGACGCGCTGGTGCGCCACGGCGTCGGTGACGACGCCATCGATCTGATCCGCGTGCCTGGCGCGTGGGAAATCGGCCTGGCCGCGCACAAGCTGGCGAACTCGGGCAAATACGCCGCCGTCATCGCGCTGGGCGCGGTGATTCGTGGTGCGACTCCGCATTTCGATTTCGTCGCCGGCGAATGCGCCAAGGCGCTGACTCAGGCCGCGCTGGGCTCCGGCGTACCGGTAGCGTTCGGCGTGCTGACCACCGACACCATCGAACAGGCCATCGAACGCTCCGGCACCAAGGCGGGCAACAAAGGCGCCGATGCCGCCATCGCCGCGCTGGAAATGGTCAATCTGTACGGAAAGCTGTAATGAATTCACGACCCGAAGGCATCGATCTGGCCGCACGCTCGCGTGCCCGCCGCCGTGCGTTGCAGGCGGTCTATGCCTGGCAGATGAGCGGCAGCGCGATGAATGCGGTGATCGAGCAGTTCCGCCACGAGCAGGATATGGAAGTGGCGGATCTGGAGTACTTCGAAGATCTGCTGCGCGGTGTGGAAAAAAATCTCGACGTGCTCGACGAAGCACTCAAGCCGTATATCGACCGTGACGTGGCGCAGATCGATCCGGTCGAGCGCGCGGCGCTGCGTTTGGCGGCGTACGAATTGAAATATCGGCCGGATGTGCCTTATCGCGTGATCATCAACGAGGCGATCGAAGTCACTAAGCGCTTTGGCGCGGATCACGGGCACAGTTATGTGAATGGCGTGCTGGACAAGCTGGCCGCGCAACTGCGTGTTACCGAGAAGCAGGGATAGTTCTCAGGCGCGTCGTTCCGGCGAAGGCCGCAATTGAGTACGCACGTGCTGTGCGACGCACGCAAAACAAAAAAAGTTGAGCGTGCCTTGCGCGACGTATTTGGACCGGATTGCGGCCTTCGCCGGAATGACGCCGCAGCAAGGCAGACCATGGCGAACAAGGGATAGGAACAGCCCATTCATGGAATTCTCCCTTATCGATCGCATTCGCGAACGCACCGCGCAAGCTCGCGACGATGTGCGCCTGGGCATCGGTGATGACGCTGCTTTGCTGGCCGTACCGCCCAGTCAGGAATTGGCCATGGCCATCGATACCATGGTCGAAGGCGTGCATTTTCCGCGCGGTACCGCGGCTGCCGATATCGGCTGGAAGTCGCTGGCGGTCAATCTGTCCGATCTCGCGGCGATGGGGGCGACGCCGGCATGGGCGCTGTTGGCGTTGACCTTGCCGAGCGCGGATGTCGCATTCATCGACGGCTTTGCTGCCGGTTTTGCGCAATTGGCAAGGGCCTATCGCCTTGCGTTGGTCGGAGGCGACACCACGCGCGGTGCATTGACGGTCAGCGTCGCCGTGCACGGTTTCGTGTTCCCAGGCAAGGCATTGAGGCGCTCCGGTGCGCAGGTTGGCGATGCGGTGCTCGTAACCGGCACACTGGGCGATGCGGCGGGCGGCTTGCAGTTGGTGCAGCAAGGTCATGGTGGTCAAGCGCAAGGCGCCTACCTTATCGAACGGCTCAACAAACCCACGCCGCGCGTCGCCGCAGGTCTTGCATTGCGTGATCGCGCGACCGCGTGCATCGATATTTCCGACGGCTTGCTTGCCGATCTCGGTCATATCTGTGCAGCCAGCGGCGTCGGTGCCGAGCTGGATGCCGAGTTGCTGCCACGCTCTTCCGCGCTGCTCGATCTATTCGATGACGCCGCATCGCGCGAGTTGGCCTTAAGTGGCGGGGACGATTACGAACTGTGCTTCACCGTGCCGGCGCGGCACGTCGGCGCGGTGCAAGCCGACCTTGCAAAACTGGGCTGCGGAGCGACGCGAATCGGTCGCATCGTGGAAGGCGACGGCATCGATGTCCGCGATCGCGAAGGACATCGGCTCGAGCAAAGCCGTCAAGGCTGGGATCATTTCGGCGCATGAGCGAACGCAAAGTACTTACGCCCCCGCAACGTCGCGCTTTGCTTTCCACGCCTGCGGGCTGGTTGGCGTGCGGTTTCGGTTCAGGGCTTGCACCCTTCGCCCAAGGCACGTTCGGTTCGGTGGCGGCGATTTTACCGTGGCTGCTGCTGCGCCAATGCTCGTTGTCGATCAATGTACTGGTGATCGTGGTGGGTTTTGCCGTCGGCGTGTGGGCGTGCGAGGTGGCTGGGCGAGCGCTGGGCGTAGACGATCACCGTAGCCTTGTATGGGATGAGTTCGTCGGCCAGTGGATTGCGCTGCTGCCCGCGTTGGCGGCGCCATGGTGGGCCGTGGTCGCCGGCTTCGTGCTGTTTCGTCTGTTCGATGTATGGAAACCGTGGCCGATCCGTTATCTGGACAGGCATCTGAAGGGCGGTTTGGGTGTGATGGTGGACGATGTCGTCGCAGGGCTGTTTGCCGCGGTGCTGCTTAAGCTTCTGCTGGATGTTGTGTGATGCCGCTCCGCAAGATATGGCGATGCGTCGCATACCATGAAGGTTTGGCAACGGCGATTACCGAACGCCGAGTGGCCTTGCTATCGTAAGGGGTACTTACACGTAGAGGCTGGTCTCATGGCACGGGCGAGAAGTTGTTTTGCATCGGCGATTGTTTCGTTGCTCATCGCGGCCCCTCTCGCGCACGCAGGCGGTTTGCAAGCGATGGGCAACAATACTCTCCCCGATGCCGGCGCGCCGCCGAGCGCGGCGGCATCGACCGGCAGTTATTTCGCACAGCATTTCACCTTCGATGCGCTCAATGTCGACGTCAGGGACGCGATCACGCGCGCAAATCTCGCTCCCGTTTCGTTCAACCAGATCGTTATGCATACGCGCGATCAGGTGACTTCCGAAGGCCAAGCGCAACCCTCCACCTATACGGTGATCGACACGCTTGAAAATGCTGGGCACGGCTTGGTGCGCCGCCTGGAGATTGTGCAGGACAACGGTGCCAATATCGCGACGCAGTTGAGCCTGACGTACCGTGGGTATTTCTCGTTTCTGACGCAGAGCATCTCCGCGCGCGCCGACAATATTCCTCCGGTTCAAGGGCCGCGCAAGATCCTCAAGTTCGATACGGATACCGGCGCGCATGCCGCATTTGCGTATTTGTACGGCGATCCGGGCAAGGATGCTTTCCCCGATCCCGGCCAGTTCCTGTGCGACAGCGGAAAAACCTATAACGCCGCTCAATTGAATCCGGCGATAAATGGCCAGGCGCGCGAATTGAATTGCCGTGCCATCGATGCCAACGGCATGGAAACGGAGAAAGTGACGCTGGCCTATCTGGAGAAATATGGCGTTGCCGTGACACTGCGCGTGCACAACGACCAGCGCACGATCGATACCACGATCCTCGATTTCAACGTCCGTTGAACGTTGATGGGTAAAGGGGCGGGCGAGCGAAGCAAAGTGTGAGGTCTTTCCTGATAAGCGTGATCGCTTTAATCACCCGACCTACCGTATCCTGATGGCTGGACGTGTCCTCGCTCCCGAGGGCGAAAAGCGAACCAGGAGATCTCCATGCAATACCGTCGTCTTGGCCGTACCGGATTGCAGCTGTCTGCGCTTTCCTTCGGAGCATGGGTCACGTTCGGCCGCCAGGTAGGCCGTTCGGAGGCGCGCGACATGCTTGCATTGGCATGGGACCGCGGCATCAATTTTTTCGACAACGCAGAAACCTACAACCACGGCGACGCAGAGCGTCTGATGGGCGACGTGTTGGCCGATCTGCGTTTTCCGCGCGACAGTTATTGCGTATCGAGCAAGGTGTATTTTGGCGCGGTGGAAAAACCCAGGCCCACGCAGCGGGGCTTGTCGCGCAAGCATGTGATCGAAGCCTGTCACCAGGCATTGGAACGTTTGCGCGTGGGGCATCTGGATCTTTATTTCTGCCATCGCCCCGATCCGGAGACGCCGATCGAGGAAACCGTCGCGGCCATGGATACGCTGATTCGCCAGGGCAAAGTGTTGTACTGGGGCACCAGCGAATGGACGGCTGCCGCCATCCATGAGGCGCACCGCATCGCGCAGGCGATGCATATGTACGCGCCGGTGGTCGAACAACCGCAATACAACCTGTTGCATCGCGAACGTGTCGAGCAGGAGTACGCGCCGCTGTACGCCAGTTACGGCATGGGCACCACCATCTGGTCGCCGCTTGCATCGGGCTTGCTGAGCGGCAAATACAACCAAGGCGTTCCGCAAGGTTCGCGCCTGACCCAGCCGGGCTACGAATGGCTGCGCGATATGGTGCTAGGGGAGGGCGGCGAGCGCGTCGAAAAGGTAAAACGCTTGCCGGCCATTGCCGCGGAGGTCGGTGCTACGCCGGCACAGCTCGCCATCGCGTGGTGTCTTGCCAATCCGCATGTGTCGACGGTGATGCTGGGTGCGAGCCGAAAAGAACAGCTGGAGCAGAATCTGGGCGTGCTGGATGTGTTGCCGCGCTTCGACCTGGCCTTGAAGGACCGGATCGAGCAGGCGTTGGCCTGATCCGGCTCTCAGGTTTTACACAACGGGCCGGCGCTTGACTCACAAATGAGAATCATTATCATTCAATCGTCACTTCCCTGACGATTGGAGTCTAGTCATGTCTACGACCGGCACGCTGCTCACGCTTACCCGTTCGTCGCAGCCGCCCAGGCCATCGCATTTGGCTGAAGAGAGCGGTGACGGCGCGATCTCGGCGATTCGCCGCATTTCCAGTCAGCGCTTGCTGGCCGGCGAACGCGAGTTGGTGATCCAGCACATGGGCAGCGAATATCACCTGCGTTTGACGCGCAACGGCAAACTGATTCTCACCAAGTAGAGCCGCTGCGGCATCGCCGTAGCGCTTTTTTTCATACCTCTCGCCAGCGAGCTCACGCTTACGCCAGCCAAGTCCTCCACCAGGAGATCGCCATGTTCGGCTGGTTGGCCGCCCGTTCCCCATCGCTATGCCGCCGCGCGTCGCGAAGCCATGCTTCTCGGCGCGTGCGACGCATCACGCCCCATGCATTGATCGGCTTGTTGCCCGGATTGGGCAGCGTGCTTTATCTGCATGCCGCATCCCGTGGCGAAAAACTCACCGCGTTGCCGCCCGGCTTGTTGATGGGACATCCCGCCTTGGTTCCGCTGCTGGAGGTCCAGTGGCTGGTGGTCGTCAGCGCCATAACAAACGATGGCCCACGCGAATGGTGCGAGTGTGTGGATCGGTTCGGCCGCATTCGTGCGCGTTGGCATCTGCTGCCCGATACCGACTATCTCGCCTGGGACGCATTGACCGCTTCGTGCGAAGCGGCATGCGACGGTTCCCCCATCGTCGATACCCAGCCGCTGCGCCCCGACCATGCGAGCGTCGTGAACTTTCATCTGCGCGAGTGGGCCGGCCTGTGGGTGCTTGAGCACGCGCTCGCCACGCCCTTGTCGCCGCTCGGGCATCAGGTAGCGGCGACCATCGCGCAGATCGAATCGGCCATGCTGCGGGTGTGACCGCGGATCGCCGTCTGTCCGCTGTCCGGCCAGTGTCCGCGGACAGTGCGCGATGACCTCGTTGCGCGCATAAGTGCTTGATTAAAGGCCTATAAAAATCTGCTCGTGGGTTGGCATGCGGATTGCTGAGCATGGTGTGGGGCCGCACTGTCCGCGGCTAAGGACTGCACCATGATTCGTGACACTTCAGCCCAGGATCGCTTGATCGCGGTCAAACCCAGTCCCAAGAAAAAGCTCTTGTGGATCGGCGGGGCGGTGCTTGCCGTGGTCGTGCTCGGCTTCTTTGCGCCTGGCATCGCCCGGTTGTTTTCCGCCGACTCCTCGGTCAGCGCTTCGCGGCTCGCGTTTGCCACGGTGGAACGCGGCCCGTTCGTGCGCGACATCGCGGCGGAAGGTCAGGTGGTCGCCGCGGTGAGCCCAACGCTCTATGCCACTTACGGTGGCGCCGTCACATTGAAAGTGCATGCTGGCGACACGGTGAAGAAAGGGCAAGTGCTCGCGGTGATCGACAGTCCCGAACTGGTCAACAAGCTTGCGCAGGAAGAATCCAACGCCGATGCGATGGAAGTGGACTATCTGAGCGCCCAGGTCGATGCGCGTCAGAAGAGTTCGCAAATGCAGAACGCGTACGACAGCGCCAAGATCGACGAAGAAACCGCGGCGCGCGATCTGGCCCGCTACGAAAAAGCTTACAGCTTGGGCGGCGTGCCGCAGATGGAAGTGGACCGGTCCAAAGATACCCTGGCCAAGGCGCAAATCACGTTGGCGCATGCGCAATCGGATCGCAATCTCAACGCCGATAGCGGTAATTTCGCCATCAAAGCCAAAAAGCTTGCGCACGATCGTCAAGTACTGCTGGTGCAGGATCTGAAGCGCCAGGTCGACGACCTCAACGTGCGTTCGCCGGTGGATGGTCAGGTCGGCCAACTCTTTATCGCCGAGCGCGCCACCGTGGCGAAGGATGCGCAATTGCTCAGCGTGATCGATCTGTCCGCGCTCGAAGTGGAAGTGAAAGTGCCGGAAAGTTTCGCGCGCGATCTTGCCGTGGGCATGGGTGGCGATATCAGCGGCAACGGCAACGACTGGAAAGGTCTGGTCAGCGCGATCTCGCCGGAAGTGGTCAACGGCGAAGTGGCCGCGCGTGTACGCTTCGAAGGTGGCACGCCCAAGCAGCTTCGTCAAAACCAGCGGCTGTCGGTGCGCATCCTGCTCGATCATCGCGAAAACGTACTCACCGTGCAGCGCGGGTCTTTCGTGGATGAATCCGGCGGTGCCTATGCCTACGTCGTACGCGACGGCATGGCGACCAAAACGCCGATCCGCGTGGGCGAAAGCAGCATCGACAAAGTGGAGATTCTCGATGGTCTCAAAGAAGGCGACAACATCGTGATCTCCGGTACCGACAACTTCAAAGGCGCGCAGCGCGTCGTGATCAGTCGCTAACGATTACTCCCTCTCTTGCTTGCAAGAGAGGGCTGGGGTGGGGTGAGCCGTCACGGCAAAACCTTCACCCCCTCCCAGCCTCCTCCTGCGAACAGGGGGAGGGGCATAAAACCTAACGAAGGAACCAACCATGCTGAAGATGACGCACCTCTCCAAGGTCTATCGCACTGAAGTGGTGGAAACCTATGCGCTTCGCGATTTCAACATCGACGTGAAAGAAGGCGAGTTCGTCGCGGTAACCGGTCCGTCCGGTTCCGGTAAAACCACCTTCCTCACCATCGCCGGTTTGCTGGAAACCTTCACCGGCGGCGAATACCTTCTCGACGGTCAGTCGGTCAGCAATCTCGACGACAACGCGCGCTCGAGGATCCGCAACGAAAAGATCGGCTTCATTTTCCAGGCGTTCAACCTGATTCCGGATCTCAACGTGTTCGACAACGTGGAAGTGCCGTTGCGCTATCGCGGCATGAAGGCGCCGGAGCGCAAAGAGCGCATCATGAATGCGCTGGAGCGCGTAGGCCTTGCGTCGCGTGCGCGGCACTATCCGGCGGAATTGTCCGGCGGTCAGCAGCAACGTGTCGCTATCGCGCGCGCGTTGGCGGGTAGCCCGCGTCTTCTGCTCGCTGACGAACCGACCGGTAACTTGGATACGCAGATGGCGCGCGGCGTGCTGGAGCTGCTGGAAGAGATCCATCGCGAAGGAGCCACCATCGTAATGGTGACGCACGATCCGGAACTGGCGGCGCGTGCACAACGCAACGTGCACATCATCGACGGCCAGGTGGTGGATCTTGCGGAGGATCCGCGCTTCCACACCGCTTACACCGCTGCCGCCGGTCAGATTCGCGGCTAAGCGCTTTACCCCCTCTCCCTTCGGGGAGAGGGTTGGGGCGAGGGGTGACCTCGCCACGACTTTCATCCAGAGGACGAACACGTTTCCCATGTTTGCCTACTACCTACAGCTTGGCCTACGCAGCCTCCGGCGCAATCCCATGCTCACCGCGCTGATGGTGATGGCGATCGGTTTTGGCGTCTCCGCGTCGATGATTACGTATTCGGTGTTTCGCGCCGTATCCGGCAATCCGATACCGGAAAAGTCGTCGCAATTGTTCGTGCCGCAGATCGACAGCTGGGGACCGGGGCTAAACGAAAAAGGCGAACCGCCTGGCGCGCTCAATTATGTCGACGCGATGGCTTTGATGAGAGCGCATCAGTCCTCGCGCATGACGCTCATTTACCAGATCGTGTTGTCGACCTTGCCCAGGGATGCCGACAGCGTGCCGGTCTCTTCCACGGGCTATGCCGTAACGGCCGATTTTTTCACGATGTTCGATGTGCCTTTCGCCTACGGCGCCGGCTGGAGCAATGCCGATGACGACGCCCGTGCAGGCGACGTCGTGCTTAGCCAGGAATTCAATCAGCGCCTATTCGGCGGCGCCAACAGTGTCGGGCAGAAAATCACGCTTTCCGGTCACGATTACCGCATTGTCGGTGTGACCAAGCACTGGAATCCCGCGCCGCGCTTTTACGATGCGTGGGGCGGCAGCGGTTTTGGCAACCCACCCGACTTTTATCTCGCGCTCAACCGCGCGCTCGATCTGAAAATCGATAATGCCGGCAGAAACAGTTGCCGCGGTGCGATTACCTACAACGGCTGGGATCAATATCTGCAAAGCAACTGCATCTGGCTGATGCCGTGGGTGGAACTGGACACGTCCAGCGACGTCGAACGCTATCACCGTTTTCTCGAAAGTTATTCCGCCGACCAGCAACACGCGGGCCGTTTTGGCTGGGCGCCCAATGTGCGCTTGCCCGACGTGATGAAATGGCTGGATGTCGAAAAAATCGTGCCGCCGGAGAGTCGCATTTCGCTGATCGTGGCGCTGAGCTTCTTTGTCATCTGCCTGGTCAACACCATTGGCTTGCTGTTGGCGAAGTTCATGCGCAGGGCAGGAGAGATCGGCGTGCGGCGTGCACTTGGCGCGACCCGACACGAAATTTACGCCCAGTATCTGGTCGAAGCCGCTGCGGTCGGATTGGCTGGGGGATTCATTGGGTTGCTGTTGACGGCGGTTGGCATGTCCGGTGTCGGCGTGTTGTTTGCGCCCGATATCGCACGGCTCGCGCATCTGGATTTTTCGCTGATTGGGCTGACCTTGGCGCTTGCCATCTTCGCGACGGTGGCGGCCGCGTTTTATCCCGCCTGGCGTGCTGCGCAAGTGCAGCCGGCCTGGCAACTGAAATCCAATTGAGGCGAGGGAGCACACATGCAAATTCAGCCCATTCTCGCTGCGTTGCGCCGACACAAGGCGGGCACGATCTTGATCGCACTGCAGATTGCCTTGACGCTGGCCATCGTCTGCAATGCGTTGTTCATCATCCATCAACGCCTCGTACATATCAGCGAGCCCAGCGGCGTCGACGAAGCCAACCTGTTCGTGATCGGAAATCAGTGGGGAGAGCAATACTCCACACAGGAAGCGGCGGAAAGAATTCAGCAAGACGTCGCCACGCTGCGGCAGGTGCCGGGCGTGCAGGACGTTACGACTGCCAACAACTATCCGATACGGGGCATCAGCGACGACAACTTCATCACCATGACGCCCGAACAGCGCGCTCCCACGAGCGATGCGGCGTTCTATATGGGAGATGACAATTTTGTACGCACGCTCGGCCTCAAACTGATCGCCGGGCGCGACTTCAGACCCGAGGAAGTGCAGAACGAAGGGCTGAGGCAGACCGTCGTTCCATCCGTCGCCATCATCAGCAAGGCGATGGCCGACAAGCTGTTCCCGCACGGCGATGCGTTAGGCAAACACTTCTATGCCATGACCCCCAATCCGATTACGGTGATCGGCATCGTCGACGTGTTGCATCGCGGCGACGTAGGGACATGGAGCGCACCTTATGTGGGCGAATCGATGGTGGTGCCGACTCGGCCCGCCGAACCGTACGGGCTTTACTACATCGTGCGCGCCAAGCCCGGACAGCTCGCCGCCGCCATGCGCGAAGCGCCCAAGGCGCTGTACGCGGAAAACCGCATGCGCATGATCGACCCCAAGGACGGCTTGCTCAGCTATGCGGAAATACGCCGCCGCGCCTTCGAGAGCGATCGCGGCATGGCGATCTTGA
>Ga0335072_10002705_pt1 | contig 27240 bp, 29 predicted proteins | sample Lox_Sample_21_FD_206725 | JGI IMG/M metagenome (GOLD analysis project Ga0335072, IMG submission 206725) | Soil microbial communities from Loxahatchee National Wildlife Refuge, Florida, United States - Lox_Sample_2.1 | ecosystem: Environmental > Terrestrial > Soil > Wetlands | place: USA...
GTGCGTCGTTGCCGCCGTACTGGAGCACCTATGACCCGAAGATCGTGCGCAGTGCGTTGCGGCGTCTCGCAGCAGAGCCGGCCGGCACAGGAGCGTCTTGATCGATGTGAGTTTCGGGGGGTCATAGCACCCCCGATTCGACATCGATCAAGGACTCACGGCTGCGACTCGTGTCACCGGGTCGGACGGGCCTGGGCGAATGTCCACCTGCGGCCCTCCAGGTCGGCTGCCTCGTATGCCCGGTAGCCGTGCTGGGTGATATCCGAGATGATCACTGCGCCGCGGCTGCGCGCGTGCGCTAGGTGCGCGTCCAGGTCGTCGACGAAGACCCAGGGTTGGTGTGTTACCGGCGGCGCGTCGCCCGGCTCGCCATCGAGCGGGAACAGCATGACCGAGCTGTTGCCGATCTTGAACTCGATCCAGCGATGCTCATACTCGTCTCCGCCGTACCGCCCGGGCGGGACGAACCCGAACGCGTCCGCCAGCCAGTCCGCTGCTTCCTCAGGCTTGGCGTAGTAGATCGCCAGGCCGAGACGGTTCACGTCGACTGGCGTTCGCGGTGCAGTCTCGCGGCACTGGAACCAGCCCCCCAGCCAGCCTGGCACGACGCGTACCCACGCGGTGCCGCCCTTGTCGGCACCGCCAGCTGGGATCGTCGCGTTGACAGCGACCTTGGTGCCGCCCGGGACCGATTCGAACCGGACCTCAACGGTGACGTCATCAACCGCGCTGTCCCAGGCCAGCAACTTACCGGGCTGCCAACGTGTGATGCGGCCCAGGACGAGCGCGTCGCTTCCGTCGAACGCATAGAGCTCCAGCAGCCTGCCGCCGACGCCGTGCTCGCAGCGCATGCCGACGGCGCGCGCTGAGTCGTGAAAGTTGACCGGCCCGCGGACCCACCACAAATCCATCTCATCGGTAAAGACGGCGAATGCGGTGTCCGGCCCGGCGCTGACAGTCACCTCAGACGAGACGGTTCGCGCCTGCTGCATCTCAGGCCTGCTCATTGTGCCCTCTCTTCCATGTGTCGCCGGAACGAAGCGAGTTGCTCATCCCAGTTCGCTTGCAGCTGGTCGAGCCAGGCCTGCAGGCCGACTATCGATTGCGGTCGCAGCCTGAAGTACCGCAGCCGAGCGTCGGCGACGGTGCGCTCGTCGGTGACGATGCCGGACTGCAAGAGCACCTTGAGATGCCGGCTCATCGCCGGGGCCGACATGCCGACGGCTGCCGCGAGTTCTCCTGCCCGGCGCGGAGCCGTCCCGAGCAACTCCACGACCTGGCGCCGGGTGGGATCAGCTAGCGCGCCGAGTACGACGGAGACGTCCTCGCTGGAGCCGCGCTCATTCTGCATGTAGACAATAATTAACGCTAGCGTTAACGATGTCAAGCGGTCTGTCCACCCGGCGAGACCGCGAACTTGCCGTCGTGATCTCGCCAGCAATGCTCGTTCCCGGCCTTGATTCTGGGGTTATGACATCGCTGACCCAGGTATCCACAGGCTTTGAAGTGCGCGCGATTGCCCGGGGCGTGCTCGCCGAGCTGCGCGTGAGCGACGACGCCGGCAATGCTCCGGTCCTGCTGACCGACGCCGATGGGGGCGCCCCGCTGCGCTGCTGCCTGCGGCGGATCCGGCCCGGCGAGCAGGTGGCGCTGGTGTCGTATGCGCCGCTGCGCCGGTGGGCTCGCGAGACCGGCGCGAAGCCCGGCCCGTATGACGAGGTAGGGCCCGTGTTCATCCATCCGCGCGAATGCAGTGGCCCGGACGGGTCCGGCTATCCCGGCTCGTTCGCGACGAGCGCTCGCGTGCTGCGTGCCTATAACGCCGGCGGTCGCATCCTCGGCGGGCGGCTGGTCGATGCTGACCCAGACGGAAGCCCGGTGCCGGTCGAGTCCGCGCTGGCGGAGATGTTCGCGGATCCGGCAGTCGCTCTTATACACGGCCGGGCGCTCGAGTTCGGCTGTTTCACTTTCGAGGTTCGCCGGGCAGGAAACTGATCCGCGAGCTGGTACGGCGAAATAGGACGGCGGGCCGCGCTGCGCCACCGGCAGGAGGACGCAGCGCGGCTCCGCCAGCTTACGGGGCCTTGCTCACCAGCTCGGAAGGCCCGGTCGCTCGGTTACAGGACGTCGTGGCCGGGATGCGGCTCGTCAGGCAGTGGTGTGCGCACCGCTGGGATTGAACCAAGCCGCCCGGCCTGGTAATCCTCGAACGCCTGCACCAGTTCGGCCCTGGTGTTCATGACAAACGGGCCGTAGGCCGCGACTGGCTCGCGGATCGGCTGGCCGCCAAGCACGAGCACATCCAGCTTTTCGCTCGGGCCGTTCATGTTCCGCTGCGCGCCGAGCGTCAGCACGTCACCGGGGCCGAACACGGCCAGCTCGCCGGTCTTGACCGGGCGCCGGGCAGCGCCGACGGTCCCTGAGCCAGCAAGTGCGTAGGCCAGAGTGTTGAAGTCGCGCCGCCAGGGCAGCCGGAATTCAGCTCCGGGCTCGACTGTCACGTGCAGCAGGGTAATCGGCGTGTGCGTCACGCCGGGGCCCGCGTGCCCGTCAACCTCGCCGGCGATGACGCGCACCAGAGCACCGCCGTCGGCGGAGCTGAGCAGCGCGACCTGGCCGGCGCGGATGTCCTGATAGCGCGGCGGCACCATCTTGAGCCGGGACGGCAGGTTCACCCAGAGCTGGAAGCCGTGGAACAGGCCGCCGCTCATGACCAGGTCCTCGGGTGGTTCTTCGATGTGCAGGATGCCGCCGCCGGCCGTCATCCACTGGGTGTCGCCGTTGGTGATCAGGCCGCCGCCGCCGCCCGAGTCCTGGTGGCGGAACGTCCCGTCGATAATGTAGGTCACCGTCTCGAAGCCGCGGTGCGGATGCCAGGGGGTCCCCTTCGGCTCGCCCGGCGCGTAGTCGACTTCGCCCATCTGGTCCATGTGAATAAACGGGTCCAGGGCGCGCAACTCGACACCGGCGAACGCCCGGCGGACCGGGAAGCCCTCGCCCTCGACTGCGGACGGGGCTGTCGTGACCGACAGGACTGGCCGGTCCTCCGCCGTGGCCGGATCCGGCTCGCTGATGCGCGGCAGCACCAGGATGTCTTCGACTGTCACAGCTGGCATGACTTCCTCCTCGGCGCTTGCTAGTGTGCCCGGCCAGCTTGCGCCTGCTCTGCGCCGGCCTGTCGCCAGAACAGTAATTGAACGCGCAACATTCCCCGCTGCGCTCAAGCCCTCACATGCGCCTGACCTCCCGTAGTGGCCTGGTCAGGACCTGCCGCTGTGATCTGCGTCTCATAATGAAACCGAAGGAGATAACGCTGCGTCAGACTCTCGTAACACCTCGTGACACTCGCCGGGACGGGTTCCCTGAGATTGCCACCCGATTGAGGTAGTTACCCATTGACCTCCGGCTGGTCAGCCGTCCTTGCCGCCTGGCCAGCCGGATTCCACCAAGTGGAATAACCGAGCGCAGCGTGCCCTGCCCCTTTCCCCCGGGGGGCGGGGCACGCTGTGTTGTGCTGCACGCCAAATGCCGCACGTCAAAGGGGCAGGCCCTGCTCCAGATGCGCCAGGGCCATGTCGATGCGCGCGAACAAGCCGGCGACGTCCGTCATGGCTTCGGCCGTCCAGGTGCCCCCGCCGTAGGTGGTGGTGACGGACATGATGACGCCGATGATCGCGCCAGCCATGTTGCGCACTTCGAAGTCGTCGGGGTCCCGGCCAGTCCGCCTGGCGATCGCGTCCGCTATCTGGTTGATAGTCCTGACGAACTCGTCGATTGCCCGTGCTCGCACCTCGGGAACCGTCGCGGTCAGCTGCGCGGTGTCCCTGAACCGGCGCAGATCCTCCGGGCTCAGTGACGCCAGGGTGGCAGCCGACGCGGCACGGAACGCAGCGATCGGGCTCAGCCCCGGCGGCTGGGCGTCGAGTGCCTCCACTGTGATGATGTCGAGGTCGTCCTGCAGTACGACGTCCTCTTTGGTCGGGAAATAGCGGAAGAACGTGGCCGGCGAGACTTCAGCCGCATCGGCGATTTGCTCGATCGTGGTCGAGCCGTAGCCCTGCTCCCGGAAGAGCCGGAGCGCGTGCTGCCTGATGGAGGCGCGCGTCCTGGCCTTCTTCCGTTCGCGGAGGCCGGATTGACTGGCGGGCACGTCGGTCATGCCAGTCATTCTGCCCCGGCAGTATCAAACTCAGCGCTGGCCGACGCGCGGGAGGCCGGCGGCTTACCGTCCGGGGCTGGCCGGGCCGGCTGCCGCGGCACGAACAGCGCGGCGAGGATGGCCGCTGCGGCAGCGATCGCAGCGCAGACCCACAGCATGACGTCGACACCGCTGGCGTACGCGCCGTGCACGGCAGCCAGCAATGGCGCCGAGCCCAGGCTGGCTGCGACGTGGACGCCGGCCCCGACGCTGCTCCGTGCCGCCGCGGCGACGGACGCAGGCACCGCGGCGAGGCTGAGGTGGCTGCGATAGACCGAGCTCAGCACGGTGCCGAGCACGGCGACCCCGATCGTCGCGCCCACTTGCCTGGCGGCAGTCAGCAGCGCCGAACCGGACCCGCTCCGCTCTGGCGTCAGGGCGCTCAGCGCGGCATTGAGCATGGTCGGCATCGCGAGGCCCAGGCCGAGTCCGGTCACAGCGAACCACCACGACGTGAAACCCGTTCCGCTGGCCGCCGAGGTTGCGGTCCCGACGGCGAGGGCTACGGCCATGATCGCGAATCCGCCGGCCCCGATCGGTCGTGCGCCAATCAGCGGAGGCCGGTCCGGGCCGCCGTCGGCCGACTTGCGCGGACTTTGCAGCCGCTGCCCGATGCCGAGCCCGGCCGCCAGCCCGCCGATCAGCGGCAGCAGCCGGATACCGCTGGCCATCGAGTCAAGACCCTTGACATCGAGAAAGAACTGCGGCATCGCGAACGTGATGCCGAACAGCGCGAACGAGATCATCGTCGACAGCGTGGTCCCCCAGGTGAAGCCTCCGGAGGAGAACAAGCTCAGGTCGATGAGCGGCTGGCCGCCAGCGCGCCGGCTGACAATTCGCTCCCAGGCGACGAACAGCCCGAGCGCTACTACTCCCGCCGCCATCGTGATCACGGCCAGCGCGTCTGACCAGCCGTCCTGACCGGCACGGATGACGCCGTAGGTCAGCGCGACCAGGCCGGCACTCGAGATGAGCACGCCGATGAAGTCAATCGCGGCTCGGCCCGCGCCGCGGGACTCTGGCATCAGGAAAGTCACCGCTGCCAGCGCCAGCACAACGATCGGGACGTTGATCAGGAAGACCGAGCCCCACCAGTAATGGTCGAGCAGCCAGCCGCCCAGGATCGGGCCGAGCGGGTAGCCCACGAACGTGGCGCCGCCGACGATCGCGATCGCCTTCGGGCGCTCCTCCGGCCTGAACATCACCGGCAGGACGGCGAGTGCGAGCGGCAGGATGACCGCGGCGGCAAGCCCCAGCACGGCGCGTGCGGCGATCAGTTCGCCGGTCGAGGAAGAATATGCGCAGGCCAGTGAGGCGATTCCGAACAGCGCGAGTGCGCCGGTCAGTAGCTTCTTGCGGCCGATCTTGTCGCCGAGCAGGCCGGCGGGCAGCAACGCTGCGGCCAGGACCAGGCTGTAGGCATCAACGAACCACTGCAGGTCAGCAGTGGAGGCGTGCAGATCCACGGCGAGCGTCGGCAAGGCAAGCGACAGGACGAAAAGGTCGAGACCGACTACCAGGACACTGATCGCTAGCGCTCCGAGCGCCCACCAGCGGCGCCTGTCGGGTACGGCCACGAGCGGAGCATCCTGCATTGGAGCACCTCCCGGTGATCATGCGATCCAGTTGTATAAGAGAGAGACTATCAAAAGACATCCTGCATCACAATTCGCTGGCGGGGCGGTAACGGCCGGTTTCGTATGAATGCCGTTTGCTATCCCAGCCCGGCCGCATGGAGGCTGTTAGTGGCTGACTCGTGGCGAGATTCCGGCGATTGACTGAGAACCTGAGCGCGGGAAAGGAGCCTGAGGTGTACGTGCGGAGAGTGGTCGTCGGTGTCGGCGGATCAGCGGGAAGCCTTCAGGCCCTGCGGTACGCGGCCGAGATGGCCAGGGACAGCGGCGCGGTGCTAACTCCCGTGCTCGCCTGGGCCCCGCCGGGCGGCGATCTGGCGGATCGCCGGAGCCCGTGTCCGCCACTTCGTCAGATCTGGAAGCAGGCTGCCTGGGACCGGCTATGGAAGGCCATAGACCTGGCGATCGGCGGGCCGCCGGCCGATCTGCCTTTCACCCCAGCGGTCATCAGGGGGGAGGCGGGCCTTGTCCTCGCTGACGTGGCCAACCGGCCAGGCGACGTGCTGGTCATCGGCGCCGGCCGGCACGGCGCACTGCGACGTCTGCTGGCCTGCAGAGTCAGCAGGTACTGCCTGGCGCACGCGGACTGCCCGACGATTGCCGTGCCGCCGGCGCAGCTGGCGGATCATGTGCAGGGCCTGCACGGGTGGGTGTTCAGGCATCGCATAAATCCCGAAGACTGGCACACTGGTGTTGCGACGTAAGGAGTCAGCCAATGCCAGAGCCACAAGGCGAGGAGCTTGCCCGTGTCAGGGCGCGCCGGGAAGACCTGCGCAAGCGGTATCTGCGCCCGCTGGCCGACCGCCCGGCGACGACCGTCAGCGGTGTGCATCACCTCGCGCTGATCTGTTCCGACGCCGAGGAGACGATCAAGTTCTACCAGGAGTTCCTGGGCTTCCCGCTGGTCGAGCTCGTGGAGAACCGCGATTACGCGGGCTCTAACCACTTCTTCTTCGACATCGGCAATCACAACCTGCTCGGCTTCTTTGACTTCCCCGGGCATGATCACCCGGCCTGGCAGGAGACCATCGGCGGCGTGCAGCATCTAGCCATCTCGGTATCGGCCAGCCAGTTCGCCGAGGCGAAGAAGAAGCTCGATGCCGCCGGGGTGGACTACCTGGGCCCGGACCGCGGAGCCGACGACAGCATGTACTTCCGTGACCCCAATGGCGTGGGCCTGGAGCTGTACCGGGAGGCCCTCGGCAGGTTCGAGGGCGAGCTGCTAGTCGAGTAGGTGTCCTGGCGGGTGTTCGCCTGGTGGGCGCGCCGGTCAGTCAGGCTTGCGCTGGGTGTTCTTGACGAAGCTGCCGACGATGGACTGGTCGCTGCCCTCCTCGGGAATCAGCAGCCAGCACGCGAGATAGAGCGGGATCCCGCCGAGGTACAGGGGCAGGCTGCCCAGGTAGGCCAGCCCGGTGAAGCCGACGATCGTCAGCACCGCGAAGACCACCCGGACGATCGTCACATCGACGTTGAAGTGCCTGCCGATGGCGGCGGAGACGCCTGCCACCATCCGGCCCTGGGCCGGCCGCCTCAGCTGCGGTCGCTCGGTGTTGCTGTTCATGTCAGCTAGCCTGCGCTCCGCGGTGGTCGCAGCACATCGGGAAGCACCCGGAACTAACCCTGATTCAGGCCCGGTTCTCCCGGCGGATCACCACGCGCAGGCCGGACCAAGTGTCGTCGATGGCACACACCTTGTTGTCCACCAGCCCGGTCGGCAGCACGATTTCCCGGATGACCTGGTCGGTGACGTCGGTCGGCACTCTGCTGGCTCGCTTGGGCCAGGCGATCCACAATCCGCACGCGGGAGCCATCCGGGCCCGGAGTCTCGGCAGCTCTGCCTCCAGCTCAGCGCGCTGGGTGACGAAGGCGACGATTACGTCGTAGCGGGCGTCGTCGGCCAGGTCCGTGTGCAGGCTGGCCACGTCCGGCAGGTCCCCGAGCGTGTCCTCGAACCGCTCGGGCGCGCCGATCAGGGCAACCTCGTCGCCTTCGCCGATGCCGAGCTTGCGGGCCAGCGGCGTTCCCGGATATCCGGCCTCCGAGTGACCAGCACCGTCAGGCATTCGCCCCCCGGGGGTTTCTGGCGTGGCAGGTCAGAACGTAAAACCGCCGGGCTTCCCGTTGCGGTCCGCGATGAGCCCGGCCATGGTCGCGATGGCAATCTCGGCCGGAGTCCGTGAGCCGATGTTCACGCCGATTGGACGGTGAACCTTGGTGATCTCGCTGGCCGGCACGCCAAGCTCGGTGAGCGCGGCGACATGCGGCCCCTCGTGCCGCGGGTTGCCCATGATGCCCACCCAGCGGACTTTGGCCGCAAGCGCGTCGCGCAGCAGAACTCCTAGCTCGGGCCGGTGGTGATCGGTGACTACGACATCGGCGCTGTCCGGGTCGATGCCAGCCAGGCTTTCGGCCAGCTCGAAGCCGTCAGCCGTCAGGGACTTCGACCGCTCGGGGTCCGGTTCCACCAGCACCGCCCGGTAGCCCGCGTCTGCTCCGTATCGCAGCAGGTAACTCGCGACCGGTGAGGCGAAGACCGCAGCCAGCACCCTGTCCTCGGCTGTGCCGCGGGCCGTCCCGTGGGCTACCGCGCAGCTGGCATCGTGAACGTGATCCTCGTGCCCGTCTGTCATGGCAATGAGCTTGCCACCCGCCCGGCGGCCGGGCAAATATGCCATCGAGGGCTATGCCATCGACGGCTTCAATGACAGCAGATCGGAGCAGCCATGCGACTCAGTGCGCGCAACAAGATCAACGCAACGGTCACGGGCGTGACCAGAGGTGAGGCAACGGCGAACGTGGCGCTAGACGCGAGCGGGGTCCGGCTGGTGGCTTCCATCACCGTGGAAGCTGCGGACGAACTCGGCCTGAGCGAGGGCACGCAGGTGATAGCGATCGTCAAGGCGTCCGACGTGATAGTCGCGGTCGCCGATTAGCGCGAGGTTCACCACGCCGCCTGAGGGCACGTGTTAGACATGAAGACGATCGGAGACTGGTCGGTCATTTTGTCTGTTTCTGCGCGCAATGACAGCACGGACGCCGAAGCCCGGCTGAGCGGCGGCAGCGATCTGACCGGCCATGGAACAGCGCGTCGCAACCCGGCCGATGACAACGTAACGAAGATCGGTGAGGAACTCGCAGTCGCGCGTGCCTTGTCAGATCTAGCGCACCGGCTGCTGCGCGAGGCTACTGCCGACGTTGAGACAGTCACCCATGGGCGCGCGAATCTTCATATGTAGGCCAGTCTTCATAGGTAGGCCAGATCAGACGTCCAGGGAGAGCGTGCCGCCGGGGTCGAGACTGATCCCTGCTCCGCCGGCCCGGCTGATCTTGCCGAGTATTGCCGCGAGCCACCTGCTGTCCGCCGGCCCGGCGTGGCGCAGCCGCATCTTGCGCACCTGCATCGGCACCATGCGCAACTCAGTTAGCTGCCCGGTGCTGCGCCGTAGCGTGGCGAAGTACAGCAGCCGCAGGTCGTCGCGAAACTGCTCGTAGCCACTGATCCCTTCGTAGTCGTCGATGCAGTCGCCGCACCCGTAGAGGATGAGCTTGCCGTCGTAGGTCTGGATCGGGCGGGGGTGATGCGAGGAATGGCCATGGACCAGGTCGGCGCCGGCATCGATGAGCAGGCGGGCGAAGCGGGCCTGGTCGCCATGCACCTCGTATCCCCAGTTAGAACCCCAATGGATGGAAACGACGGCTACGTCGCCCGGCTGTTTGGCCTCGCGCAGCCGGGTGGCGAGACTGCCTGCGGCGGCGTCGTCAAGGCTGGTCACCAAGTCCAGCCCGGGTCGGCCGGGAGCCGCAGCCCAGGACGCGGGGATGCCGCTGCACGCAGCCCCGCAGGCGAAGACCAGGACGCGGCCGCCCTGGGGTAGCGGGATCGCGGTGGCCCGCTGCGCCTCGGCCGGATTGCGCCCGGCACCGACCGGGCCGAGTCCGACGCCAGCCAGCCAGTGCAGTGTGTCGGTGAGACCCGTGCGGCCGAAGTCCAGCGCATGATTGTTGGCGAGCGAGCAGGCGTCCGCCTTGAAGGCGGTCAGGCAGGGCAGATTCGCCGGTTCCATCCGGTAATGCACAGCCTTGCCTGACGCGAAATCATTGCTACGGGTGACCGCGCATTCCAGGTTGAGCACTCGTACGTCCGGTGCCATGTCGTCCGCCACGCGCAGCGCATCGCCCCACGGCCAGTCGAAGCTGACCGGACACCGGATAGGCCCGTTGACACGCTCGGCCAGGCGGACATAAACCCCGGCATCACTGGTACCGGGTTCCCGCAACTCAGGGGAGCCAGGATGCGGCAGTATCTGATCGACGCCCCGGCCCGGCATCACGTCGCCGCAGAGCAACAATGTGACCTTTTCGCCTGCCATCGCAGCCCCTCAGCGATCGCGCCGAGTTCGCTTTCCCCGCTACCAAGTCTGATCCCCAGGCAGGAGTGGGTAAGGCGCGGCAGGTACGGCTTCGCTCATCCGTGACTGTGTCACCGGGTGGGGACCAGGCATTGATCTGCGAGTAGGACGGAAGGTCCGGTCGCACAGCGAGGCCGTCGCGGACCGCCAGGGCTGTGTCTGCGCAGGCGGCGAGGGCAGCGCGGAAGAGCAGGGAACCGGTGCTGATCCGCCGCACGCCCAGCTGTGAGAGGTCGGCGATGGTGTGCTGGCCGGGCAGGAACAGGATGTTGACGGGTACGTCGACGGCCGCCACGACGGCGGCTATGTCGGTGGGCTCGGCCAGGCCGGGAACAAATACCCCGTCGGCTCCCGCGTCGGCGTAGCGGCGCACCCGGCGCAGGGTCTCGGCCAGATCGCCGGGCCGCTGCCAATAGGTATCGGTGCGGGCGTTGACGAATAGCTGCGGCAGTTCCCGCTTCACCGACCGGAGCAGCGCGGCGTGTGCCTCGGCCGGGCCCATGGCGTCTTCCATGTTGACCCCGGCAGCGCCGGCCTCTGCCACGGCGACCGCGGCACCGACCGAGCCGGTTTCGATGTCCACGGTGAGGTGAACGGGCAGCTTGGCCAGGTTGCGGGTAAGGCGCAGTGTTTCCGCGGCGGTGGCGCCGGCACCGTCCGGCAAGCCGGCCGCGGCCGCGACGCCGAGGCTGGTGGTGCCCAGCGCGCGGAAGCCGGCCTCGACCAGGCAACGGGCTGAGGCGACGTCCCACACGTTCGGCAGGATGAGCGGATCTCCGGCGCGGTGAAGAGCACTGAAGTCGCTCATGGCCTGTCTGCTGCCAGTGCTGCGTCGACAAGGGCAAGGGCGTGTGCGCGTCCGGGACAACAGTGGGGTCCCGCTCCGAACGCCAGACCGTCAGCCAGGCACACCTGCACCACCTCGCCGGCTTCGATCGTGACATCACTCACGGCGGTCGCGGCCAGAGCCTGCCGCTTGGTCGCCAGGACCGGCGGGTTCTCGCTCAGGACTTCGTGGACCGGGCAGTGCCTGGCGCGTTCGATCAGGATCGCCGTGGCCTCGCACGCCTGTACGAGCAGCCCGATGCGGGCTGCGGTCGGCTCGTCGAAGACGCCACCGAAGACCGCCACCAGCCGGTCGACGGCGACATCGGCCCGGGATTCGTCGCCGGTACCTGGCTGGTACGCCTGTGCGACGTCCCGCACCAGGTCAATGACAGGTTCACCGGCGCCGATCGCGCGTCCCAGGATTTCCTCCGGGTGCTGGCAGCTGCTGGCTCGAACAGACTCCAGCGGAATCGCGTCCAGGAGTGCGACGACCAGCGCGCGCCTGCGCTCGTGATCCGTTCCGCTGCTGAACCGGGCAACTGTAGCGCGCAGCCAGGCGACTCCAGCGGATGCGGGCGGAACCGGTGGCACCGTGAATGCCGGGTCGGTCAGGACGGCACGTGCGGCATCGCGGCCACTGATCTGCTGCATGCGGCCAACGCTACGATCGGAACCGTTCGGTCTCGGCCGAACAGTGTCCGGCCGAGAATGGGAAGATGAAATCGGCCTCCGACCTGGCGTCGCTCGCAGCTCTGCTAGCCGACGAGACGCGGTCGGCCATATGTCTCGCGCTGCTCGACGGGCGCGCGTGGACCGCGGGCGAGTTGGCGGCTCACACGCGCGTGGCGCCCTCCACCGCAACCGAGCACCTGCACCGCCTCGTCGACGGCGGCCTGCTCGCCGAGCACCGGCAGGGTCGTCACCGTTACGTGCAGCTTGCCGACCCCTCGGTCGCGCACCTTCTTGAGGATCTGTCGGCGCGGCTCGCACCTCGGCAGGACTCGGCGCGCGGGCTGCGGGCGGTGACCGCAAACGAGGCCCTGCGAAGCGGCCGCACCTGCTACGACCACCTGGCCGGACGACTCGGCGTGGCCGTGACCGACGCGATGACCGAGACGGGACTGCTGGACCAGACCCGCGGCTTCGCCCTCACCCAGTCCGGCCTGGGCTGGCTGACCGACACGCTCGGGCTGGAGCCGGAGGACCTGCGTCCTGGCAAACGGCCTCTCGCTCGCGGATGTCTGGACTGGACCGAAAGGCGCCAGCACCTCGCGGGGACAGCCGGGGCGAAGCTATGCCAGAAGTTCTTTGACAACCACTGGGTGGCACGCGTCGGATCCGGCCGGGCAGTACGCCTCACCCTGGCCGGCAAGGCGGCCGTGCGGGACCTTCTGGGACTGTCAGGTATCGATTAACGCACGCGCCAGGGCTTCCACCGTCGTGACATACTGGCGGAGCAGGACGAGGGGCGCTGCGACGGGTCATCCCGCCACGCTCGTCCTGTCGTGAGCTGAGAAGGGCGCCTCCGGTCAAGGAGGTGCTCGTGAGTAATCTCGGTGTGCGTGCTCCCGCTAGTGCTACCGGTTCCGGGGCGTTCCCGAAGATCGAGCTGCATGTGCACTTGGAGGGCACTGTCCGGGCTGGAACCCTGCTGCAGATCGCCCGGCGCAACAGCGTGACGTTGCCTGCCGACACGGTCGAAGGGCTCGCCGCACTGTATGAGTTCCGCGACTTTCTGCATTTCCTCAACGTGTGGCTGATTACGACCGGCGCGCTGCGCACGGAGCAGGACTTCCGCCAGGTGGTGGTCGACTATGCAGCCGAGGCGGCCAGGCACGGCGCGGTTTATCTCGAGGGCATCTTCACTCCCGCCGAGGCGGCCAGCCGGGGGACTGGCTGGGATGAGGTGTTCTCCGGGTACTGTGATGGCGCCCAGCAGGCCGCTGAACAGCATGGCGTGCAGGTGCGGCTTACCCCGGACATACCCCGCGGGTTCCCGCTGGAGGCCGCGGAGCAGACCGCTCGTTACGCAGTCGCATACCGTGACCGCGGCGTGGTCGCCATTGGCCTGGGCGGCGCGGAAGCGGAGCATCCGCCGGCACCGTATGCGCGGGCGTTCGCGATTGCGAGGGACGGCGGACTAGCGTCAGTGCCGCACGCGGGCGAGGCGGCCGGCCCGGAGTCGATCCGCGGTGCGCTGGACACGCTGGCCGCCGACCGCATCCGGCACGGCTTCCGGGCTATTGAGGATCCCGGCCTGGTTCGTGAGCTGGCGGACCGCGGCGTGGTCCTGGACGTATGCCCGATCTCGAACCTGCGAACAGGCGTAGTCGGCTCACTTGCCGAGCATCCGCTGCCTGCTCTTGTGGCGGCTGGTGTCGCCTGTTCGGTATCGACTGACGACCCTGCGATGTTCGGCACCGACCTGACTGCCGACTATGCCGCAGCGCGGCAGCTGGGAGTGACAGCCCGGGACTGCTACCTGGCCGGCCAGCGCGGCGCGCTATGCGACGTGCAGACCGCGCGCGAATTGCAGCACATCGGTGGGGCATTCGACTGGGCCGGCATCGACGACGTCCGCCTTTCCTCTGGCTGACTACTTCCCGATGGGGAAGATGCGGCAATCCGCTATCGAGCATTTAGCGCAGTGTTAGGCTGCTCGCGACCTTGCATGTGGATGCGGCCATTATCGCGGCAATTGCAAAATTCATGTGCATCGGGCCACCCGCCAGTCACCTTGCGTAAGCACGGAGGGGAGGCGCTGGCGTGACGGACGAAAACAGCTCGGCGGCGCCCGCCTCCTTGCCGGAGCCTGGTCCCCTGCGCGACGGCGTGGCGCACATAGCGCTGCCGATGCGGAAGTTCACAACGCAGCTCATCGATGCGTTAGTCGAGCACGGTGAGTGCGATCTCATCACCGATCTAGCCATTCCGCTGCCATCCGCGGCATCAGTCAGGCCGGCTGGGCTCATTGGCATCGGCAGCCTCCCTCTGATCTTCCCGGCGGAGGTGCACGCGGCTCACTAACAGCCATTGCGGAAGGAGAGTTATGCCCACGGAGTTGCGCAGGAAGCGTCAGCGGTCGATCCGGGTTCTGCTTGCGCTGATCTTCATAGTGCCGCTTGCCTCGCTCTTGGGTCTTTGGGGCTTCGCTGCGAGCGTTACCGCCTCGAATGCTGTCGAGGAGCACAACTTCAACACCGAGAACCAGAAGTACGGTGGCTGGGCGCAGAAATCGTTCACGCAGCTGGCGCAGGAGCGGGAGCTGGCGTTCACGTACCTGAGTAGCGGTCGTCGCCTGGCGATCCAGCCATATGTGGCTCAGCAGAAGGCGACTAACCAGGCCGTGACCGCGTTCCAGCGGGGCCTGGCCACCAACCTGGCAGGTCTGGCGCGAGAGGCCAGGCCCGCGCTCACGGACTTCACGAAAGAGCTGGCATTGCTCCGCGGCGGCCCCGGCAACCCGGGGGTGCGGGCCGAAGTCGCTGCCGGGTCGGTCTCGGCGCTCACCGCGTTCCAGGACTACGACGCCGTCATCGACGCTGAGTTCCGGCTGTACGCCAGCCTGGTCGTGGTGAACAACACGTCGCTGTACATTCAGGCGGCGGCGAGTGTCGAAGCCGGGCGTGCGGTCGAGATGGCCAGCAGGGAGGCAACGCTGGTCGCCGGGTCCTTCTACGCAGGCGGTCGGATGCCAAAGGCCGAGCGCATTCTGTTCGCGCAAACTGCCGCCAACAGGCAACTGCTGATGTCTGACGCGCTCAAGCAGCTAGATCCGAGTCTCGGCTCCGGCTTCCAGCGGATCGCGACGTCCGGGGACGAGAAGAATTTCGCCGCGATGGAGGCCGTCGTCATCAAGAGCATCGGCAGCAAGGGCAAGGTCCCCGTCTCGCCGCTGCAATTCGCCGCTGACACTATCCCGCTGTTCAAGGCCTACCAAGCGGCGGAGAATCAGGACCGGATGGCGCTAAGCACCATGGGCACCCAAGTGGGTAACCACCTGCTGGAGGAAGTGGGCCTGGCCGGCGGCGCAGGCCTGCTGGCAGTGGCGCTGTCGGTCGTGCTCATGCTGGGGCTCGGCCGGCGTATCAGCCGCGAGCTGACGGGCCTGCAGCGTGCTGCGCTGACCTTGGCCGAGGACCGGCTCCCGAGCGTCGTGACCAGGCTGAGCCAGGGCGAGGATGTCGACGTCGCGGCGGAGGCCACCCCGCTCGTGCCAGGCCGGATCACCGAGACGGCGCGGGTTGCCGAAGCTTTCTCGTCCGTCCATCGCACCGCAATCGAGGCGGCCGTCGGCCAGGCCAGGCTGCGGAAGGGAGTCAGCCAGGTCTTCCGCAACCTGGCGTGGCGCAGCCAGTCGCTGCTGCACCGGCAACTGGCGCTGCTGGACGCTATGGAGCGCAGGGAGACTGAGCCGGAGGCCCTCGACGAGCTGTTCCAGCTTGACCACCTCACCACGCGCATGCGCAGGCACGCGGAGGGCCTCATCATCTTGTCGGGGCATGCGCCCGGCCGCGGCTGGCGAGAACCGGTGCTGGTGAGCGAGGTGCTGGGCGGCGCGGTCGCGGAGGTGGAGGACTACAAGCGAGTGTCGGTAATCTGCGAGTCGCAGGACGCCGTGATCGGGTCCGCGGTGGCCGACGTGATCCACTTGCTGGCCGAGCTGATCGAGAATGCCGCCAGCTGCTCGCCCGCGAGCACCGAGGTCACCGTACGGGCCGAGCGCGTGGCCAACGGCTTCGTGGTGGAGGTCGAGGACCGTGGCATCGGTATCCCGCCGGCCGAGTTGCTCTCGCTCAACGAGCGATTGCAGGATCCGCCCGAGTTTGACCTGGCGGACAGCAACCAGCTAGGGCTGTTTGTGGCGGCCCGGCTCGCGGCCAAGCACCAGATCCTGATCACCCTGCGGCGCTCGCCTTACGGCGGGACGACGGCTATCGTCCTGCTTCCGAGCACCATCATGGCGAGCACCGACCGGCCTGCGGTGGATGCGCTGGACGTCTTCCTCGCTGAACAGTCGGCCAATGGCACGCGGGCGCGGGGAGCGCTGACCACGACCGAGCAGTTGGCGGTGCTCACGCTGGGGCGTCATGCGGCGGAACTGTCGTCGGCGGAGCCAGCGTCGCTCGGAGACGCCGGCACAGTCATCGACCTGGCACCGGTGGTCGAAGGCATCGTGCCCACGCCTGGACTGCCGCACAGGCGCCGCCAGGAGAGCCTGGCACCACAGCTCAGGGACGACGGTCGCGGTGCAGCCGACGGCCAGTCCGATGCGGAAGACGGTCTCAGTCCTGGCGGCAGCCGGGCGCTTGCTGAGTCGCTGCAGCACGCGTTCGACCGTGCCAGCGCGGCGGAGGGGTCCGCGGACGGTTCGCTGCCGTCGGCCCGTGCCTGGCCGTCGGATTCTCTCTGGCCCGCGCAGTCGTGGCCGGACCGAGACTGGCGAGCAGCCGAGCCATCCGAGGTAGTCGGCCCGCCGGAGGAACCCGAGGCGCAGTGATGGAGGAGGCAGGCCTTACAACCACCATGAACTGGGTCCTGGATGACCTGGTCCGGCGGGTCGACGGGGTCAGCCAGGCGGTCCTGCTATCCCGCGACGGACTGACTCTCGGTGCCTCGGAGGGCCTCAGCCGGGAGGACGCAGAGCATCTGGCCGCAGTCGCGGCCGGCATACAGAGCCTCGCCCGCGGTGCCGCACTGCGGTTCGACGGCGGGCAGCCTCGGCAGTCGATCATCCACATGGACAGGGTTCTCATGTTCGTGATGGCCGCCGCGCAGGGCAGCTGTCTCGCCGTGCTGTGCGGGCCGAGCACAGACCACGGGCTCGTCGCCTATGAAATGGCGATGCTGGTCAAGCGACTTGGCCAGTACCTGTCAGCCAACCCGCGTGCCACGGTCCTGCCCGATGTCGGGAGGCTGGCGGAATGACCGGCGACGAGCAGTGGCTCGACCGCGAAGCGGGCCCCGTGGTGCGTCCGTATGCGGTGACGCGCGGCCGGACCCGGCCGCCGGGCGTGACCGTCGGCCTGATCGACCTGGTCGTGTCGGCAGGCCGCCACTCGGCTGACGCGCGCGGCCTAGGGCCTGAGCACAGGCGCCTGCTCGGCCTGTCGGGCTCGCCCATCACGCTGGCCGACCTGGCCTCGGAGGCCGACCTGCCGCTGGGCGTGGTGCGTGTGCTGGTCGGCGACCTGCAGGAGCGGGGCCTCGTCACGGTCGCGTCTTCGGCCGGCGGAAGTAGTCAGGATGAGAAGGTGCTGAGGAGCGTGCTTGATGGTCTACGGACGCTATGAGCGACCACCGGCCGGGCCACCGCCGCCTCCGGTCGTCAGCAAGCTCCTCATCGCCGGCGGCTTCGGCGTCGGCAAGACCACGCTCGTGGGCTCGATCAGCGAGGTCCGCCCGCTGCGGACCGAAGAGGACCTGAGCGAGCTCGGTGCGGGCGTCGACGACACGACGTCGGTCGAGCTCAAGCGCACGACGACCGTAGCCATGGATTTCGGCCGCATCACCTTCCCCAGCGGCGTGGTGTTGTACCTGTTCGGCACGCCTGGCCAGGAGCGCTTCTGGTTCATGTGGGACGAGCTGGCTTTCGGGGCGCTCGCCGCGGTTGTGCTGGCCGACACACGGCGCCTCCCAGACTGTTTCTCGTCGATCGACTACTTCGAGCGGAGGCACACGCCGTTCGTGGTGGCTGCCAATCACTTCGACGGTTCGCCGGTGTATGGCCTGGCCGACATTCGGGATGCCCTGGACCTTGACAGCGACGTGCCCGTACTGCCGTGCGACGCGCGCAGGCGCGAGTCGGTCAAGGAGGTGCTGATTGCTTCGGTTGCGCACGCGCTTACCCGCCACCAGGCAGCCACGCGCCGCTGACGGCTACGGGTTAGGCGCGCGCAGCACGCGCCAGCTGCCGCCGTTCCACTCCTCAGCCAGCGGATAACCGATAGCGCCAAGCCCGCCGTTGGTCCGCGCGCCGACCGCGATGCATCGGGTGGCGGTCGGGCATGAGACCTGGTAAAGGCCATCGACTGACCCGTCCGCGATGTGCGCGGTCGGTACCGAAGTCCAGCTCGCCCCCGTCCACTGCTGACTGACCGGGCGGGTTGCGCCTGACCCGACGGCGATACAGCGGGCCGAGCTGGAACACGAGATGCCGAGCAGGATCTGACTGGCTGCACCCGACAGCGACTGCCACGTCCAGATCGACCCTGTCCACCGCGCCGCGACGGCAGTGTTGCCGGCGCCCTGCGACTGGCCAACCGCCAGGCAGGAGAACCGATTACCGCACCAGGTGTCATAGAAGATGGTCAGGCTCGAGCCCGGTAGCACCGGGGCAGCGACTCGGTGCCAGGCACCCTTCGTCAGCTCCTCAGCCATGGCAACCTCGCCAGACTGGCCTGGACTCGCGATCTCCCCGACGGCCATGCAGAAGCCGCTGGCGGTGCAGTGCACGCCGGTAAGTGCGGCGGATCGCCCGAGCCTGGCCGCTGTCATCAACCTCCAGGAATGGCCGTTCCAGTGCTCCGACAGCGTCAGGTTCCGCGTGCGCCCCTGCCACATGCCGACGGCAACGCAGTTGTCTGCGCGTGCGCACGAGACGCTGTAGAAAGTGCCTGCAGCGACGCCGGCTGGATCGCCGGTCTGCGTGACACGCCAGCGATGGCCGTTCCATTGCTCGGCGAGTACCCCGAACTTCTTTGCTGACGTGGCCTGGCTCCCGACAGCCGTACAGTCCCTAGCACTTGGGCACGACACGGAGACGAGGAATGCGTCGCTTGCCTTCGGGGCTCCGATGGCCTGGATTGCCCAGGAACGACCGTTCCACCGCTCGGCAAACGGAGCCTGGCCGTGGGGCGTGGCCCGGCGGCCGACCGCGATGCACAACTTCGGACGCGGGCAGGACACTGCTTCGAGCGCGGCCTCGTGCACTCCCGCAGCGGCCGGGCGGACCGATGCAACAGCCGCGGATTGCACCGTCAGAGCGGTAAGCGCACTGAGCGCAGCAGCGATCTGTACCGCACGCCGTCCGACCATGCCGTGCCCCTCCCGCGCCGGATTGCAGTCGCGAGAAAAGCGTAGTGACGCAGCGGCCGAAAACGTAGGCCCTGTCGCCGGTTAGCTCAGCCCAGCAGGTCGCCGATAGCAGTCCGCAGCGCTGCCATTCGCTGCCCGGCCGTCTGCCGCGCGCTCGCCAGCGTGCGGCCACCCACCTGCTCGACGATTTCCAGGTACGCGTTGATCCCCGCCTCAGCCTCAGCTGGCCTGATCACGACCCGGGCTCCCGGCAACTCGTAACCGATCATGTCAGCTGACGGCAGCTCCCAGCTGCCGCCGGTGTAGTCCGTCAACTGGACTACCGGCTGGCCGGCCAGTTCGGCCGGACTGGTTGCGCGCAGCCGGGACATCACGTCGATGGCCGCCGGGACTGGCACGGCAAGCCGGCTGGTCAGGTGCACGCCGTGCGTAACCTCGAGCGCGTCATAGGCGTCCGTCAGCGATTCGCCGACGGACCGGGCAACGGCGGCAAGGCCCAGTACGGTAAGCGCGGCGCCGATGCCATCGGCGTCCCGCACGGCGCTGCCGGCGGCAAAGCCGAGCTCCTCGGAGAATCCGAACGCGAATCGGACGTCCTGCCGGAGATCAGCGGCGCGGACCAGCCACTGGAACCCGCTCAGCGTCTGCGTGTGCTGCGCGCCCGCCGCAGCTGCGATCTTCGACAGCAGTGAGCCGCAGACAACAGTGCTGACCACGAGCTGCTGTGCCATAACGGTGCCGGGTTCGGCTGCCATCCTGCCGAGCAGGAACGCGCCCAGCAGAGCGCCAAGCTGGTCAGCGGTCAGCTGCTGATAGCCGCCCGGCGCATCCGGGTCCGGTACCGCGACCGCCAGGCTGCCGCCGTCCGCATCGGTAGCCAGGATCAGGTCGCAGGCCGATCGGCGCGCCTGCGCGATCGCCAGGTCCAGCGCACCGGGCTGGCCTGGGTCCGCGAACGGCCCCGTGACCATGTCCGGGGCCGGGTAGCCGGCCTGCTCGAACGCCCGCACTGCCAGCGCCCCGGCCGGGCTATCGCGCGGCGTGTACGCGAACCGGAGCCAGGCCGCGCTCTGCGGCGCCCGGCCGGCATTCGCACAGACAGTGTCGAGGTATGCCTGCGCTGCCTGATCGCTATGCCGGGTGATCAGCGGACTGTCGAGCGGCGCGATCGCGATCTCTGGCAACGGGCCGAGCGTGCTCATGGCAGCCTGAATGTCGGTATCGGCAGGCGGCATGAGCGGCGCCCCGTCACCGGAGTACACCCGGTACGCGCTGCCGGCCCCAGGGCTATGGCCAGCGGTAATCATTACGCCGGCCGCGGCACTGAAAAACCTCACTGCAAAGGCCAGGAACGGGGCTGGCACCGCACTGCGCATCCAGTGCACCCGGATTCCTGCTCCAGCGAAAACCCGAGCCGCCTGCGCGGCGAATTCTTCGCTGCGGTGCCCCGCGTCGCAACCAAGCACGACCCCTGCCTGGGCTGCGCCGGGTTCGCGGTCAAGCAGCCAGCGGGCCACCGCCGCGGTCACAGCCGTCACGGTGGCGCGGTTCACCCGGCTCGGCCCGGCTCCGGCAGGTCCGCGCAACCCGTCCGGGCCGAAGCGCAGCCGCCCGGCGAACATGCCAGCAAGTTCGGCTGCTGCCTCCGGCGACTCGTCGGCGAGGAGCTCGGCGAGTTCGGCCTGGTCCTGCCCGTCTACGTCGGCCGCGATCCATGCCAGTGCCTGCTCGCGCACATCGGTCGCGATCGTCATCAAGCCGCTTTCTATAGGCATTACCGATGGTGAACCGGCTGATGCTACTCCTCGGCGAGGAGGTGCGCGGCAGGGAGGTGGCGTAGTGCTTGCGCGGGCAGCAGCGCGGAGCCGGTGGTGACGAGCACGCCGGCGGCGACGGCGGCTGCGGCGATCAGGTAGAGGGCGGCGGGCAACTGGCCGGCGAAGCTGGCTGCGGCGGCCAGCCCGAGTGCGGCACCGGCTAGTGATCCGGCCAGTCCGATGATGGCGCCTTCGGTGATGACCAGACGGCTGAGCGCGGATTCTGGCCAGCCGAAGGCGCGGAGGGTGGCGAGTTCGGGGGCTCGTTCGCGGATGTTGAGGAAGACTACGTCGGCCACGGCCAGCACGCCGAGGGTGACGGTGGCGGTGACGGCAACATAGTCGACGCCGCGGACCTGGACTGCTACGGCGTTGCCGAGTAGCGAGCCGACGAGCACGCCGCGAAAGGCGAACGTGAGGGCGGCCAGCACGGTCAGGGCGGTGACGCCAATGGCGAGGCTGATCGCGCCGATCAGCGCCCGCCCGGGGGTGCGCAGCACGTTCACAGCCGCGAGCGCGGTGATTCCGCCGGGCTGGCGGGCCCGGCGGACAGCCAGGACCGGCGGGCGGACTGAGGCAACGGGCTCCGCGCTGGCGGCGAGCCAGGCGGGCGCCAGCCCGGCGACGAGAGCGACGGCGACTGCGATCGGCATGGCCAGCGCCGCCCGCCCCGGTGAGGCGTGCAGGCCAAGTGCCGATGACAGCGGCAGCGCCGCCGCGGCGCCCAGCAGCCCGGCGGCCAGGCCGATTGCTGCTAGTTCGCCGAGTACCGCGCTGAACAGCCGGGGCCGGGTCCAGCCCAGGCAGGCCAGTACCCCGAGCTCGCGGCGGCGGGCGCGGATCGCCGCCGACGCGGAGTTGGCGACGAACAGCACGCACACGACCAGGATCAATACGAACAGCACCAGGCTGTTCTTGTCGACCGCGGTCAAGATCGCGACAGCGACGCCTTTCTTGACCCAGTCCTCCGACAGCGTCAGGGCTGGCTGGCCGAACTTGCCGGCGGGCAGGTCGATCGTGGTCGGCGACGGCGACGATCCGGCGACGATGTCGACGTCGAGGTGTGTGCGCAGCGCGATCTGCTGCGCCACCTCCCGGATCCGCGCCAGCGACACTGGATTCGGTCCGGTCACCCCCGCCACCCGGACCCGGATCACGCTGATCGGATCACCAGCGTCCACGCCCGGGCCGTAGTAGCCGGCGTTCTCCAGAGCCGGCAGCGCGGACAGGCTCGTAATGAGGTCCGCCGGCTGGCTGACATACCCGCCCAGGTTCTGATTCGGCAGCAGATCGCTGTCGTGCAGCGCTTTCCGGCTAGCAGCGTTCGCCGGCGCCGCCGCGGTCGGTTGGTAAGCGCCCAGCGGAACCTGCGACAACGGGTCGAACGACTTCACCTTGGCCGGATTAAAAGTGCCGACTAGCCGCGGCACGGCCACATCACCAGTGAACGGAGTTGTCGGAGCATGGAGAGTGACGACACGGTACTGGCTGTCCTCGTTGTCCATCGAGACAGCGATGCCGGTGACGTTGCCGAGAGAAAACTTCGCCACCGGATTGCGCACGAGCAACGGCGCGAGAGCGCCGTTCGCGGCCCGTCGGTAGTTCGTCGGCCCAACGGTCCAGTAGCCCCAGACAGCGGGGTGCGCGGTCGGATTGCTGATCCCTCTGAGCAGCTCCTGATAGGCCTGCTGCGCTCCGGTCTGACTTGTCACCAGCGTGCGGCCAGCTACCGCCGCCTCGCTGGCCAGCCAGCGCGCGTTCATCGAAGGCGGCGCCGTCGGTGCGGGGAGCTCCTGTAGTTGAGTTACTGCCGTCTCGCCGGTGACCGTGGTGGAGGCGGCCAGCACCGGGAAGGCCTCGCCGATGTTGCCCGATGGTGTGTCGCTGCCGTTCTCAGCCAGATAGCTGCCCGAAACCAGCGCCCGATTGAGCCCGTCCAGCTTCGCTTCGGCTACCGGATCAACCGCCGCGATCAGGACCGGGACCTCCCAGTCGACTGAGTAACCCGGATTGGCAGGCTTCGTTTCGCCCGAACCGGATCCCTCGCCATTGACCTTGGACCAGCAGCCGGTCCCGGTGGCTTGCGCAATAGGCCCGAACGGGTTGCCGCCTGGATTGGCGAGCAGCACCTCGCAAACATCGGCGTGCGCGCCGTCGGGCAGCAGTTCGCGGGTCACTCCGGAGGAGTTGACGTTATGGAGCGGGCGCGGTGTTACGTAGACATAGCTTGGCGGCTGCTTGATCCGGCTGGTTCCTCCGTCGCTGACCCAGGCGGTGGCGATCCGGTAGAGCTGCCGGCCGGGCCTGGCATAGTCGGCAGCGGGCAACGGCGATGTCACGGCAGTCACCAGAAGGGTGTAGCCGACCATGGCGATGGGCGCCGCGACGCTGACGCCGGGGATGGCGGCGATCTGGTGGTACTGGGCCAACGTGATGCCGCCGTAGATGCCGGACAGGAAGTTGGGCTGGACGGTGCCGGTTTGTCCTTCTAGTTTCGTCCGGGCGCCCTTCGGCCGGATCAGGATGTCGTAGGCCGGCTTGAAATGCGCGGTGACCGTGCCGACAGTGCGCAGCTGAGCGGTCCGTGACGCGGCTGTCAGCACGGTGAACGCGGTGGTCGCCAGCAGCAGCCCGACCAGCAGCGCGAGCGCGCGGGTCGTCCGGAAGCGCAGCTGTGACCAGGCCAGCCGTCCCATCGCCGTGTCCTCAGCCGAGCTGCCCGACGCGCCGGATGACGTCATCGACCGGGTAGTCCCCGGTGAGCGCTATGTCGTCGATGACGGCTCCGTCGCGAAGGCGGACCAGGCGCTCGGCGTGCGCCGCGACCTGAGGATCGTGCGTCGCCAGGATGATCGTCATGTCGCGCTGTTTGCGGAGCGTCACCAGGAGCTGAAGGATCTCGGCGGCGTTCCCGGAATCGAGGTTGCCGGTCGGCTCGTCGGCGAGCAGCAAGGCAGGTGTGTTGATCAGGGCCCTGGCGATCGCTACCCGCTGCTGTTCACCGCCGGACATCTTCGCTGGCAGTGATTGCTCGCGACCAGCCAGGCCGACGGCCGCTAGCAACTCCTTGCCCCGTTCCCGCTTGTTAAAGGTCGTGCGGTAGGGCAGCAACGGCGCGATCACGTTGTCAAGCGCGGTAAGCGCCGGAAGCAGGTTGTAGCGCTGGAACACGAAACCGGCAGTCCGCCGGTAGGCCGCTAGCGCAGCGCCGCGCAACGCGGTGACGTCAGTTCCAGCCGCCAGTATGGTGCCCGAGTCCGGGCGCTCGATAGCACCGATCAGGTGCAGCAAGGTCGACTTGCCGGAGCCGGATGCGCCAGTCAGCGCGACGAAGGCGCCCTGGGTAATGCTCAGGCTGACGTCGTCGGCGGCCCGGACTTGCCGGTCGTTGCCGATCCCGTAGCTCTTGCTGATGCCGAGAAGCTCGATCGCGGCGTGACCGCCGGGGTGAGTCATGTGGTTGCTCCTCGGGGAGCTACTGTGGTCCGATACCTAGTGACAATGCAAGACGATCCCGGGTTCCTTAGCTAGTGACAATGCAAGATGAAACCGTTTCGTTACGGGACTCCTTGCGACCGGAGACTGACGAGATATGCCGCTGCACCACGCCGTCCTCGCACTGCTGGCCGACAAGCCGGCCCACGGTTACGAACTGAAGAGCAGCTTCGAGCAGGCCGTCGGCGACCAGTGGGGCGGCCTGAACATCGGGCATCTGTATCAGATACTCGACCGGCTCAGCCGTGATGGCCTGATCGCGTCGGAGCGACAGCCGCAGCCGGTGAAGCCCGACCGTGTTGTCCATCACCTGACGGCGGCCGGGCGGACCGAGCTAGAGCGCTGGCTGTCAGAGCCGAGTACGCGCCAGCGCGGTTACCGGGATGACTTCTTCCTCAAGCTGATGGCCGCAGCGCAGGCGAAAGACCAGCGAACGCTCGACGGCGTGCTGCGGCGTCAGCGCACGCACCTGCTGCGTGAGCTGCGCGGCCTGACCGAGGCCAGGGCTAAGTCGCCGTCAGACGTCGTGGCGTTGCTGATCACCGCGGCTGAGCTGCACGTCCGGGCTGACCTCGGCGTTGTCGACGCGGCCGAGCAGACGCTGACTCGGGTACGTCCCGCTGTGCCGACAAGGAAGGAGGCCAGCGCAGTCACCGAGGCCACCGAGGTTGCGGCCGGCTGATCGCGCTAACTCGCGTGCCCGCTAGCATTGCCGCTCGTGCGTTTCGGCATCGTCATCCTTCCTGATCAGCGGTGGACGCAGGCGGCCCGCCGCTGGCAGCTAGCTGAGGAATACGGCTTCGATCACGCCTGGACCTACGATCACCTCGGCTGGCGCTCCCTCGTCGACGGACCGTGGTTCGACGCGGTGCCGACGCTGACTGCGGCGGCGATGGTCACCTCGCGGATCGCGCTCGGCACCCTGGTGGCCTCGCCCAACTTCCGGCATCCGGTCAGCTTCGCACGCCAGCTCACCGCGCTGGACGACATCAGCGGCGGCCGGTTCGTGTTCGGCGTCGGCGCTGGCGCGGGCGGTGAGAGCTTCGATACCAAGGTGCTGGGCCAGCCGGAGCTGACCAGGCGCGAGCGGGCTGACCGGTTCGCCGAGTTCGTCGGCTTGCTCGACCAGTTGCTCATCACTGACCACGTCACCTGGTCGGGTCGCTATTACTCGGCAGTGGACGCGCGTAACCTGCCTGGCTGCGTGCAGCGGCCGCGGATCCCGTTCGTCGTCGCGGCGAACGGCAAGCGATCGATTGCGATGGCAGCGCGCCTCGGCGAAGGCTGGGTGACGACGGGGGATCGATCTCACGGGCTGACCGCATGGTGGCAGTCAGTGGCCGAGGCATCCCGGCAGCTGGACGAGGCGCTCGCGGCAGTTGGCCGGCCCGGCGCGGAGGTGAGCCGGTATCTGTCCATGGATGCCTCCGGCACGTTTGCGCTGACCAGCAAGGATTACTTCGATGACGCGGTCGGCCGGGCCGGGCAACTTGGGTTCACCGATGTCATCACGCACTGGCCGAGGCCCGAGGGCCCGTACGCGGGCAGTGAGTCGGTGCTCGAGGCGGTGGCCGCCGGGCTCGGCTAGCTGGCCCTGGAGACGATCACCCGGTGCGGATGAGGCAGCGGGTTTCCCTGCTGCGCACACTGGGTTTGTGCACGTTCAGCCGGAGGAAGGGACTCCGGCGACCCGCCCGCAGCGTTGGCTCGCGCGCCTCAGCTTCCTGTGGGCACTGGCGGCTGTCGCGATACCGGCCGTATTCGCCGGCCTGACGAGCTTCGCGATGCTGGGCCTGGGCCTGGGGGCGGCTGTGGTGACGGTGGCAGCGGCCTACCTGTTCCTTTCGCGCCGCGGTATCCGTCGCTGGCTGTCGCTGGTCGTTTGCGTGGCGGCGCCGGTCGCGGTGATCGTCGTGTACGCGATCGCGGCCCTGCTCTGGGTGGCGGTCGCGTCAGCGGCAGCGTGGCTGTTCGCCGCCGTCACCGCGCGGTCTGCACTGGCTGGCGACCGGGGCCGGTGGCGGATGCCCGAACGCAAGACAGTCCCGGCAAGGCACCCGTTCCTGATCATGAACCCGAGGTCAGGCGGCGGGAAAGTCGGCAAGTTCGACCTCAAGCGCAAAGCCGAGGAGCTTGGCGCGGAGGTCTTTCTGATGGGCGGGCCTGAGCCAGTGGACGTCGCCGCCGTGGCTGAAGAGGCGGCGGGCCGGGGAGCCGACCTGCTCGGCGTCGCCGGAGGTGACGGCACGCAAGCACTCGTGGCGGGCGTGGCTGCCCGGCACGACATCCCGTTCATGGTCATCACGGCCGGCACTCGCAATCACTTCGCGCTCGATCTCGGGCTTGATCGTGACGACCCGCCGGCCTGCCTTGACGCACTGCCCGATGGCGTCGAACTGCGCGTAGACCTCGGGCTGATCGGCTCCCGGACGTTCGTGAATAACGCCTCGTTCGGCGCTTACGCCGACGTGGTCCAGACGCCCGCCTACCGCGACGACAAGCTGGGCACCACCCTGAACCTGCTGCCTGACCTGCTTCAGGGCCATAGCGGGGCGAGGCTGGAAGCGTACGCGGATGGCACCGAGATCAGCGGGCCGCAGGCGCTCCTGGTGGCCAACAACCCCTACGGAAGCGGTGACATCGCCGGTCTCAGCCGCCGCCTCCGGCTCGATCGCGGCACGCTCGGCGTTGTCGGTGTCCAGGTGGATAGCGTGCAACAGGCAGTTGGCCTGCTGCGGGGCAGGCGGGCGCGCGGCCTGAGCCTGCTGACCGCGACGAACGTCGAGATCACCGCCGACGCTCCGCAGGTCCCGGTTGGC
>Ga0335072_10002706_pt1 | contig 27236 bp, 18 predicted proteins | sample Lox_Sample_21_FD_206725 | JGI IMG/M metagenome (GOLD analysis project Ga0335072, IMG submission 206725) | Soil microbial communities from Loxahatchee National Wildlife Refuge, Florida, United States - Lox_Sample_2.1 | ecosystem: Environmental > Terrestrial > Soil > Wetlands | place: USA...
TTCGCCGGCTTCGCCGAGGGCTGGCGGACCGATCCGGGTGAGCGGCGGCCGATCTCTTTGCAGACCGTGTGGCGGATGACCAAGGCGGGCCGGCCGCCGGTCATCTGAGCAAGCACCAGCTCCGGGGCCGCCACGCCCGACACCGCAGTTGTTCGGCGGCTAAGGCCGGGGTGATTCGTGCCTTATGTACCCATCGAACCACTACGGTGTAGACCCGGAAGGCAGCCGGTGCGCGGTTACCGTAGCGGACCGGTTACCGATTCGGCCGCCTGCACGGCACTGCCGTCCGCTAGGTAACCGATCGCGGCCTCGATCTCGGGTGCCAGGTACCGGTCCGGCCCGGGGCCGGGCGCAACTGCGCGCAGTCCGGCCAGAACCGCTCCGGTGGCGGGCGCGGGCGCCAGCGGCGCGCGCAGCTCAAGGCCGCGCGCGGCAGTCAGCAACTCGATTGCCAGCACTCGCCGCAGGCCGTCCAGAGCGCGGCGCAGCTTCCGCGCCGCCGACCAGCCCATCGAGACGTGATCTTCCTGCATCGCCGAGCTCGGGATCGAGTCCACGCTGGCTGGCACCGCGAGCCGCTTCAGCTCGGACACGATGCCCGCCTGGGTGTACTGCGCGATCATGTGGCCGGAGTCGACGCCTGGGTCGGCCGCCAGGAACGGACTGAGCCCCTGGTTCCGGGCAACATCCAGGAACCGGTCGGTGCGGCGCTCAGACATGCTCGCCACGTCAGCGGCTGCGATCGCGAGGAAGTCAAGCACGTACCCGAGAGGCGCGCCGTGGAAGTTGCCGTTGGACTCGAGCCGGCCGTCCGGCGTGATGACCGGGTTGTCGATGGCCGAGGCCAGTTCACGCCCGGCCACCAGAGCGGCGTGGTCGGCAGTATCCCTGGCCGCTCCGGCGACCTGCGGAGCACACCGAAGCGAGTACGCGTCCTGCACTCGGGTGCACTCAGGCCCCCGGTGACTGGCCATGATCGCGCTGTCGGCCAGCAACGCGCGCATGTTCGCCGCTGCTGCCGCCTGGCCCGGATGGGGGCGCAGCGCCTGCAGATCCGCGGCAAAGACCGCGTCGGTGCCGAGCAGGCCCTCGACGCTCATCGCTGCCGTGATGTCGGCGATCCGCAGCAGGTCGCGGAAGTCGGTGATGGCCAGCACCAGCATTCCCAGCATGCCGTCGGTGCCGTTGATCAGCGCCAGGCCTTCTTTCTCACGCAGCTGGACCGGCGTGATCCCGGCTGCGCCGAGGGCCTCAGCAGCCGGGTACTCGCGGCCGCTGGCATCGGTGAGCACCCCCTGCCCGGTGATCGCTAGCGCGCAGTGAGCCAGCGGGGCGAGGTCGCCGGAGCAGCCGAGGCTGCCGTACTCGGGTACTGCCGGGGTGAAGCCAGAGTTCAGCAGCGCTGCGTAGGTCTGCACAGTGATCTCGCGGACACCGGTCCGGCCGGTGGCCAGAGTGGCCAGCCGGAGCAGCATGAGCGCCCGGACCACCTCGGTCTCCACCGGCGGCCCGGAGCCGGCCGCGTGGCTGCGGATGAGGCTCGCCTGCAACTGAGCGCGCCGCTCGGCCGGGATGTGCCGGGTGGCCAGCGCACCGAAGCCAGTGGAGACGCCGTAATGCGGCTCGGTGTCGTCGGCCAGCGCGTCGATGATCTCGCGGCCGTGCCGCACCGCTGCCATGGCCTCGGCGGCCACAACGACCTGTGCTCCGCGCCGGGCGACCGCGACCACTTCCTCGGCCGTCAGCGGGCGGGCCCCGACGGTTACCGCCGGGCCTGCGGCTGTTCCGCCGCCGTCGACGTCGGCCGTTCTGAAGGTGGTCATGCTTTTCTCCCTGTTTCGGGCACCGTCCCGTGCCCCAGCGAACACCGTGCCCTAGCGAACACCGTGCCTAGCGACCACTGTGCCTTAGGAAACCCCGTCTCCACCCTAGGGAACCTGGGTCGCCTGACGGGCCAGCAGCCGCCGCGGCGTCGTCGTCGTGCACCTAATCCGTACTTGCGACTAATTTGCAACTAGATTAGCCTGCGAACAGTGACGGCCCCGACCGCAGCCCGCAAGCCCCGCGCGGGCCACCTGATCAGGCAGTCCTTCGCAGCTATGACCCCGGCCGAACGGCGCCGGGTAACTCTGATGTACGCCTCGATTGTCGCCATGCACCTGGCCGGGTTCGGCGTCTTTGTCGCGTTCGTGATACCCGCGCATTACCGCGGCCTGGGAATCGGCGTCAGCGTCCTGGCCTACACGCTCGGCTTGCGGCACGCGTTCGACGCCGACCACATCGCGGTCATCGACAACACCACCCGCAAGGAGATGAACGAGCGCAAGGGAACCGGACGGCCGCGGCCATTCTGCTTCGGCTACTTCTTCTCGCTCGGCCACTCCACTGTTGTCGTCGCGATGGGCGTGGGCATCGTGGTGGCCGAGAAGGTCGTTTTCAGCCAGGTCCTGCACGCGGGCTCCGGGCTGCAGCAGTTCGGCACCGTGTTCGGCACGCTGGTCTCGGCCGGGTTCCTGTTCCTCATCGGCGGGCTGAACCTGGTCATCCTGGCCGGCATCGTCCGCGTTTTTCGCGCGATGCGGCGAGGTGCATTCGACGAGGCAGAGCTTGAGCGGCAACTCGACAACCGCGGCTTCTTCTACCGGTTCTTCGGCCGGTGGACGCGAGCGATCAGCAAGGAATGGCAGCTCTACCCGGTCGGGTTCCTGTTCGGGCTGGGCTTCGATACGACGACCGAAGTGCTGCTGCTCGGCACCACGGCGTTCCTGGCCTTGCAGCACATCCCCTGGTACGCGATCTGCTGCCTGCCTGTCCTGTTCACGGCCGGCATGGCCCTGATGGACACCAGCGACTGCATCTTCATGAACCTGGCCTACGGATGGGCTTTCTTCAACCCGGTGCGCAAGGTGTTCTACAACCTGGCGATCACCGGCTTGTCCGTCGGTATCTGTTTCCTCGTCGGCGGGATCGAGACCCTCGGCCTCATCTCCACTGAAGTGAAAGGCCTCAGCCAGGCCGGCGGGTTCTGGGGCATCATGCGCGACTTCAACATCAACGTGGCTGGCTTCGCGATCGTTGGCCTGTTCATCGTGACCTGGATAACAGCCGTCCTGGTCTGGCGGTATGGCCACATCGAGGAGAAGTGGAGCGCGCGCCTGCTGACCAAGACCGAAGAGTCCTAGCTGGCCTAGCGTCCTCGCTGGCCTAGCGTCGACGGACGGATCCCGCCGCGTGCCATCGTGACCAGGTAGCCTGGTCAGCCGGGCGGGAACGAGCTGTGGGAGGCCGAGCCGTGACTGTGCCAGCTCGACCTGTGCCAGCTCGGCCAGGATCAGATCCGACTGGATCAGGTCCAACTGGGCCAGCTAGTCCCAGCACGCAGCGCCTGATACCGCTGCGGTTCCGGCTTGCCGCCCTCGCAATCCTTGTTGTGTGCGGCGTGACAGTCGGCGTGCTGAGCGCACTTTTCTACCACGGCAGTACTCCTGACGCCCTCGACAAGGCAGTGTTCCGCGCGGTCTGGCCGCACCGGGCCGGGCTCGATCCGCTGGCCGCCGTGGGCGACACGGTTCCGATGGCACTGCTGACGGTGGTGTTGTGCTACTGCTGCCTGGCCCTGCGAAGGTACCGTGGCGCGATCATGGTGGCGCTCGCGGTGCCGGTGGCCGCTGGCATCACTGAGATGCTCAAGCACGTCATCCACCGGGTCTATATCGACTTCCTGAGCTTCCCGAGCGGACACACGACCGCCACGTTCGCGCTGATCACCTGCGTCGCGGTGCTGCTGATCGATCCGCCGGCCACGAGAGCCCCTGCCTCGCTGCGCATCGTCCTTGGCGTGCTAGCTACAGGCTTCGGCATAGCCGTCGCACTTGGCCTGGTGGCGGCAAAATATCACTATGTCACTGACACGATCGGCGGCGCCGCGGTCGGCATCGGTGTCACGCTTGCGCTTGCGCTCGCGCTGGACGTATCAGCCGCGCGCCTCGACCGGGGCGAGGCCGCGCCTGTCAGGCCGGCTGAGCCCGCCCGTGGGGTGCAGGACAGTCCATATCCCAGAGCTAGCGCTGCGTTGCGGGCGGCTGCGCGGTTTACTGTGAGCCGACGGGAGATGCGCCGTCAGTCAGCAGCAGCCGGGCGGCCTTGGGGACGTCGGCCACCGCCTGCCCTGGAGAAAGGGTCGATGCAATGACCTCGAGCTCGTTAGTTCCGCTGGCCGGAAGCCATCGTGAGCCACTTCCCGCTGCCGTTCCGGTCGGACCGGTGGATCCGCAGGAGCGGATCGAGCTCACGCTGGTGACGCGACGCGCCGCGAGCTTGCCGCGCGATGCCAACGGGGCTCCGGCCCGGCTGTCACGTGCCGAGTTGCGCAGCCGTTACGGTTCCGATCCCGCGGATCATGAACTGGTCGCCAGCGTCCTGACAAGCCATGAGCCCGCCATCCAGGTGACTTCGCGAGACCCGGGATCGCGCCGGCTTACCGTCGCCGGCCCGGCCGGAGCGCTAGCTGAGGCCTTCGGCACTGAGCTGAGCATGGTCACTAGCCCCGGCCCGCACGGAGAACTCGTCACCCACCGCTACCGCAGCGGCAGCCTGCAGATCCCGGCCGAGCTGGCGGGCGTCGTCGTCGCCGTACTCGGCTTTGACACCAGGCCGCAGGCTAGTCCGCACTTCCGGATAGCCAAGCCGGAAGCCGCCCAGGTGTCATACACCCCGCCGGAGGTGGCTGAGATCTACCAGTTCCCGGCAGGCACCGACGGCAGCGGCCAGACGATCGGAATCATCGAGCTTGGCGGCGGCTTCTCCACCGCCGACCTGGACAGCTATTTCAGCGGCCTCGGGATCCAGGTCCCGTCCGTTACGGCGGTCGGGGTAGACGGCGCCAGCAATGTTCCGGACCAGGCGCCTAACGGGGCCGACGCCGAGGTGCTGCTGGATATCGAGGTCGCTGGCTCGGTGGCACCGGGCGCGACGCAGCTTGTCTACTTCGCGCCTAACACCGACCAAGGCTTCGTCGACGCCGTCACCAACGCGGTGCAGGCCGAGCCGACCCCAGCCGCGGTCAGCATTAGCTGGGGCGGGCCGGAGAGCTCGTGGACGGCGCAGTCGATGACAGCGCTGGATGGGGCGATCGCGGATGGAGTCGCGCTCGGCGTGACGGTGACGGTGGCGGCCGGGGACAACGGCAGCGGCGACGGGGTCAGCGACGGTAACCCGCACACCGACTTCCCCGCGTCCAGCCCCCACGCCTTGGCCTGTGGCGGCACCAGCCTGCAAGCAGACCCGGCGACCGGCACCGTGACCTCGGAAACCGTCTGGAATGATGGCAGCCAGGGCGGCGCGACCGGCGGCGGAGTCAGCGAGACGTTCGCCCTGCCCGCCTGGCAGGCAACCGCTGGCGTCCCGGCCAACCCGGCCGGGAATACCGGCCGCGGCGTGCCCGATGTGGCCGGCAACGCTGATCCGGCAACTGGCTACCAGGTGCTGGTCGACGGACAGGACAGCGTGATCGGCGGCACCAGCGCCGTCGCGCCGCTGTGGGCCGCGTTGACGGCCAGGCTCGCGCAGTCGCTCGGGACGCGGCTGGGCCTACTGCAGCCAGCCCTGTACGGCGGTATCGAGCCCGGCGAGCCCGTGGCCGGGTTGCGCGACATCACCAGCGGGAGCAACGGCGCCTACAGCGCCGGGCCCGGCTGGGATGCGTGCTCTGGGCTTGGCGTTCCGGTCGGCGCGGCGCTGCTGACCGGGCTGTCCGGGGCCTCGACAGGCGGCGGCCCGGCTGGGATCGATTGACTCGGCCGGCCCAGACGGCTCGGGCGACGCTGAGTTGTGGCTTTAGCGGGCCGCCGTCTTAGCTGGCGGGCGTCCCTAGGGTGGCCGGAGCGCCAAACCGCCGGAGTACCTCGGGCACTGCCACAGTGCCGTTCTCGTCCTGGAAGTTCTCCATGATCGAGAGCAGCGCCCGCGCGGTCGCGCCCGTGCCGTTCAGCGTGTGCACGTACTCGAGCTTCCCGTCGCGGCGGAACCGGATGTTGAGCCGTCGCGCCTGATAGTCGGTGGTATTCGAGCACGAGGTGATCTCGCGGTACCGCTGCTGGACCGGGAACCATGCTTCGATGTCGTACTTCTTCGCGGCTGGCGCGCCGAGGTCGCCGACAGCGATGTTCATCACTCGGTACGGCAGGCCCAGTTCTTGCGCGATCTCCTCTTCAATGGCCAGCAACTGGTCGTGGATCTCCCGCGATTGCTCGGGCGGGCTGTAGACGAACATCTCTACCTTGTCGAACTGGTGCACCCGGAACATGCCCCTGGTGTCCTTGCCGGCCGCTCCGGCTTCCCGCCGGAAGTTCGTCGTGAACGCGGTGTACCGGGCAGGCAGATCCGCTTCCTCGAGCCGCTCGTCGGCGTGGATGCCCGCGAGCGCGACCTCGGAGGTCCCGGTCAGATAAAGGTCGTCGTGCTCCAGGTGATAGAGATTCGACGCCTCGGTCGGCAGGAAGCCGGTGCCGTACATGGCTCGCTCGCTCACCAGAATCGGCGGTAGCACAAGCAGGAAGCCGCGATTGGTCAGCTTGTCGATGACATACCGGTAAAGCGCCATTTCGGTCAGTGCGACATCGCCGATCCGGTAGGCGAACCTGGAGCCGCTCAGCCTGGCGCCGCGCGCCATGTCAATCCAGCCGCGGGCCGAGACAATCTCGGTGGAATCCTTCGGCTCGAACTTGAAGTCCGGGAGCTCGCCCCACGTCCTGACGAGCTGCGCGTCTTCCTCGTCCATGCCGTCGGCCGCAGTGGGATCTGGCAGGTTCGGGATCCGGGCCAGCAGCTCATCACGCTGCCGCGCGGCATCGCCGAGCTCAGCCTGCGCTTGGTCGAGCTCTTCTTTCAGCGCCCGCAGTTGCTCGATCTGCTCCAGCGTCGGCTTGCCTTTCGACGAGCTTCGCTGGGCAGCGCGCAGGGCTTCAGCTCGCTCGGTGAGCGATCGCCAGCTGGCATCGGCCGCTAGGAGCGCATCAAAGTCGTCTGCCGCGCCACGCCTGGCCAGGGCGGCACGATAAGTCTGCGGATCTTGCCTGGCGGCCTTGAGATCGATCACCCGCGCGAGTCTAGTCTGGTGGCCCTCGGCGCGCGCTCTGATAACCCGCCGGCTGTCGCCTGGCCTGCGGCCGCAGCAGTGTCTCCGGCAACACTGTCCGCGGCGGGCCGCTCGCCGGCAGCCCCGTCCGCGCCAGTACTGCCAGCCTGGGCAGCGGGGCGGCTCGTCCTGGTTGCCAGCACCGATCCGCCGAGGATGGCCGCGAAGGCCACGCCCATGGTCACGGTCAGCCGCTCGCCGAGCACCAGCACGCCGAGCACTACCGCGACCGCCGGGTTGACGTACGTGATCACTGTGGCGCGCGCAGGCCCGGCCTCAGCGATCAGGGCGAAGAATGCCAGGAACGCCACCGCGGTGCAGACCACCGCAAGGCCCGCAAGCGCCCCCAGTACCTTGGGAGCCGGCATGGCTGACGGCCAGGTAAGCGCCGCGATTGGCGCGTAGACGATCGCTGCGAAGCCAAGACTGGCCGCCGTCACGCCGAGCGACGGCAAATCGCTCAACTTGCGAGCAACGACCAGCGGTCCGATCGCATAGCACACAGCGACCAGGAGCACCTCCGCGACCTGCCCTGCCTGCCCGCGTGCCCCGCCACCTGCGACCAGCAACGCGACGCCGCCGAGGCCGACCAGAAGGCCGGCCCATCGGACTGCAGTGAGCCGGTCCTGGCCACCGGTAGCCCGGCCGATCACTGCGACCAGAATCGGTACGGACGCGATCAGCAGCCCGCTCAGCGAACTGGACAGTTTCGTCTCCGCCTCCGACAGCAGCAACCAGGGCGTGATGATCTCCACAATCGCGAACAGCGCCACCCATGGCCACCGCGGCAGCAGCGGCGCGAGCTCGCGCCTCCGGATTGCAATCGGCAGCAGGAGCGCGGCCCCGATCGTGACCCTGGCCAGAACGAGCACCGGCGGCGCCACTCCACCGTCAGCAACTTTGATCAGCAGGTACGGGATGCCCCAGATCACGCTCATTGCTGCGAACAACCACCAGCCGCGGCGGCTCACCATTTCCTCCTGTGCCCTGGGGCCGGGCAAGCTTCAGATCCTGCATCGGCCAGCCATGCAGCCGGATCAGGTTTGTCGGGTTCGCTTCATCGCTATGATGCCGTGCGGTCTTCCCGGACGTCTTGAACGCAATTGCGGCGAGCCGCACTGCTGCGACGGGCCGCACGGCTGCGACGACTGGCCCGCTTGACGGCAGAATCTATCCGCCCGCTTACCGGCCCAGGCGGGCAGGCTTACTTCAGGCAGGGGTCAGTTGCCGCACAGCGAGTTCCGGCACAGTCAGTTCCGGACCGGTCAGTTCCGGCACAGTCAGTTCCGGACCGGTCAGTTCCGGAACTGACAGTAATGACCAGCAGGTCCAGCGCGGGTAGCTGCGCCACATCCGGGTGATGTCGCGGTCCGCCAGGCCCGGCTACGCTCACAGGCACCGGGAACATTCACAGGCGCCGGAAATACGGTGTTTGTCCGGAGAGGAACACATGCGGCTGCTTACCGCGGGCTCGGCCGTCTCGACGGCCGTCACCGCCGCGCGGCCGCAGTCAGGCTCGCACCTGCGCCCAGCGCTGGCACTGGGCACGGCAGTGGCTGGCGGCGTCGCGCTGGCTGCTGCCTTCCCGCCGGCCGGCATCTGGCCGCTGGCCGCCGCCGGGCCGGCTTTGCTGACGGTGGCACTCTGGCAGCAGCGGGCCAGGGTGGCGCTCCTGGCCGGCTTCGTCTTCGGCCTGGCCTTCTTCTTTCCGCTGGTGTCCTGGCTGGTCAACCTCGCGTGGTATGTCTGGACCGCACTGGCCGTGGCGGAGGCGGTAATCTTCGCAGCCCTCGCTGCCGGGCTATGGCTGCTCCTGCGCCTGCGAGCCTGGCCGGTGGCAGTGGCGGGCTGGTGGGTGGCGGCGGAGGCGATACGCGACCGGTGGCCATGGGGCGGATTCCCCTGGGGCCGCCTGGTGATGAGCCAGGCAACTGCTCCCACGGTGCGCTGGGTCGCCGTCGCCGGACCGCCGTTCCTGACCTTCCTGGTTGCCCTCGTCGGGGGATGCCTGGCCTGGGTGCTACTCGGCCCGCTGTCGACGCGACAGGGCCGGGCCTCGCGCCCGGCAAGTTCGGCACGGGCGGCGTTGATGTCCGTCACTACCAGGGTCCTGGCGCCCTGGGCCAGGGCGAGGCTGTGGCCTGCCGTGGCCCTTGCGGCCAGTGTCGCGCTGGCCTGCTCGGGCGCCCTGCTACCCGCAGATCAGGCGACAGCCGGAGAGCGGACCGCGGTGGTGGCCGCCATCCAGGGCAATGTTCCGCACGCCACGAACCTGCCGGACTTGTGGCGCGCCACGACTGTCACCCAGAACCACGCGGCCGCCACTGAGCAACTCGTGGCACGTGTCCGCAGCGGTGCGGCACCGGAGCCCGACGTTGTCATCTGGCCGGAGAACTCGACTGACCTGGATCCCGCCCTCAACCCGCCGATCTACAACTCGATCGCGACGGCCGTGGCCGCTATCGGGCGGCCCGTTCTGGTCGGGGCGGTGCTACAGGATCCGGTCAGGAACGCCGGCCAGCTGTGGTTGCCAGGCAGGGGTCCGGTCGCGGTCTACATCAAGCGCAGGCTGGTGCCGTTCGGCGAAGTGATCCCGTTCCGCAGCCTGATCAGCAAGATCACCTCGCTGCCGTCCTCATTGCAGCCAGTCAACTTCACGCCCGGACACCGCGCTGTCGTGTTTCACCTCGGCAAAATCCGGCTGGGTGACGTGATCTGCTACGAGGTCGGCTTCGACGGCCTAGTCTCGTCCGAGATCGCGGCCGGCGCGAACCTGCTCGCCGTGCAGACGAACGACGCCGACTTCGAGATCGACGGGCAGACCGGCGAAACGCTGCAGCAACTGGCCATGGCCCGGATCCGGGCCATCGAGCACAACCGTGCCGTCGTCGTCGCGTCGACCACCGGCATCAGCGCCATTATCGCGCCGGATGGCCAGTTGCTCACCAGCACGCACACCTGGACCAGAGCCGAGATCGAGGCGACGGTACCGCTGCGCAACTCGACCACACTGGCCGACCGTCTTGGCGGCTGGCCCGAGGCGGTGATCGCGTGGGGCACGGTCGCCGTGCTTGGCTGGGTGATCGTCCAGCAAATCCGGCGCCGACGGCAGCGCAGATCTCCCGCCGGACCAGCACAATAGGGAACCGTGCGAATCTGGCGCAGCTTGCGACAGCCGAGCCGGTATGCCGCGCTGGCAACGGGAGGCATCCCGGTCCTGGCCTTCCCCGCGTCGAACCTGGAATTCCTCGCCTGGGCAGGGCTGGTGCCCGGCCTCATCCTGATGCGCTCAGCGCCCACCAGGCGCGAGGCAGCGGTCCGCGGCTGGTGGTACGGCGCTGGCTATCTGCTGGCCGCGATGTACTGGCTCGCGCCCAATATCGGCCCTGGCTTGCTGCTGGTTGCCATCGTCATCGGCTTCCTCTGGACCGCGGTCGGCGTGGCCACCTGGTCATTCCTGCACCCGCCGGTCACTTTCGCACGGGCCGCGGCCGCCTTCGCGGTCGTGCCGAGCTCGTGGCTCATGACCGAATGGATCAGGTCCTGGCAGGGCATCGGCGGGCCGTGGGCAGTGCTCGGGGCAAGCCAGTGGCAGCATCCGGCGATACTCGCGCTGGCTGCGGCGGGCGGCGTGTGGCTGATCACCTTCGCGCTGGTGGCGTGCAACATAGGCGTGCTGATAGCCCTGATCGCACGGCGGCCCGTCGTCCGCCTCGCCGGGCTTGCCGGGGCGCTGGCTGCGGTCGCCGCGGGCCCGGTGGCTTTCGCGCTAGCCGGACCTGTTCCAGCCGGCCAGCCGCTCACGATCGCGCTGGTACAGCCCGGCCTGACGAGCGGCCCCGCGGTCCGGGTCCAGCGGAACGAGCAGCTGACCGCCGGTCAGTCTGGCCGGGCTGACCTGTTTGTCTGGGGCGAGAGCAGCGTCGGTTACAACCTGCCGACGGATCCCGCCCTGCTGGCATCGCTGGAGCGATTGTCGGGCAGGACCAGCGCCGAGATCCTGGTCAACCAGGACGCGTCGAACGCGGCCGGAGCCCAGTCCAAGCAGGCCACCCTGATCAGCAGGACCGGGATCAAGGGCAGATACGTCAAGACGCGCCTGGTGCCGTTCGGCGAGTACATCCCGTTCCGTTCGGTACTCGGCTGGCTTACCAAGATCAGTCGCGCCGCACCCAAGAATGTCGTGCCGGGCACTGGCGCACATGTACTGCGGGCCACGCTGCCCGGCGGCCGGCGGCTGACGATTGGCGTCCTGATCTGCTTTGAATCCGCCTTCCCCGACATGTCCAGGGTGGATACCGATCACGGCGCCCGGGTGATCATCTACCAGACCTCCGACTCCACTTTCCAGACCAGTTGGGCGCCGGCCCAGCACGCCGCGCTGAGCGCCGTCCGCGCCGCCGAGACGGGCAGGCCGGTCGTGCAGGCGGCGCTGACCGGCGACTCGGCCGCATTCGACGCACGGGGCCGGGTCCTGGCCTGGGCCGGGACTAGCTACCGCGGCGTGCTCCTCGTCCACCTCGAACTGCCGCCTGCGGGATACCGGACGCCGTTCGACCGGATCGGCGATGTTGTCCCGTGGACCGCGGTCGCGATTGCGGTGCTGGCAGCTCTGGCCGGGCTCACACGTGGGATTGCCGGCCGTCGGCGGGCCCGCGATCAGAGCGGGGCACGTTCCGCCGAGGTCCTGACCGATACGCCGCTGTCAGGCTGACGGACATCATCGCTCCCGACTGGCCCGAATAGGCGCCGGGCGCCTCACTGGCCGCAACCGCACGCGCTCGAACGCCGGCCGCTGCCGCAGAGGACGCCGCCGTGTGGCGGGCGTCACCGCAGAACTGGTACCTACGGCCCGCTCATCACCCTCGATGCTGTAGAAACTGTCCATGACGACGTTCCTGACCGACGCCGGTTACTGGGCCCTGATTATCTTTGCCTTCGTCCAGGCCTGCTGTATCCCGATCTCGTCCGAGATCACGTTCGGATTCGCAGGCGTGCTGGCCTATCAGGGTCACCTCAGCCTGGCGCTGGTGATCGTCATCGGCGCGCTTGCCGAACTCGCCGGCTCGTCGGCCGCTTACGGCCTCGGACGGCTAGGCGGGCGGAGCACCGTCGAGCGCTACCGCAGGTACCTTCTGATGACCAGGAAAGACCTTGAGCGCACGGAGCGCTTCTTTGCCGGGCGGGGTTCCTGGGCGGTCGCTATCGGCAGGGTCATCCCGCTCGTCCGTGCGTTCACCGGCCTGGTATCGGGCTTCATGGAAGTTCCCGCGCTCCCGTTCGAGGTCTTCAATCTGCTCGGGACCCTGGTCTGGGCAGCGGCTCTGTCCGGGCTTGGCTACGCCTTCGGCAGCGACTGGAACAAGGTGTCGAAGAACTTCTCCCAGGCCAGCAACGCGCTGGCGGTGCTGGTAGTGCTCATGCTTGTCGTCCTCATCGTGCACAAAGGGCGCCAGGTGCGCAGGGAGCGGCTGGCCGATGAGGCAGCTGCCAGCGCGGCGGCGGCTCAGGGCATCTCCACTGCGACAGTGACTACCGGGCTGAGCCAGGACGCGCACACAACGGCGCCGACCTCCGGGCCGGCCGCGCCAGGCAAGCCGCACAGCCACCGCCGGAATGCCGAATCCTGACCTGAGCGCGGGACAGCCGCCAGTCGGCGACCGGCCGCCGGTCGCCAACCAGTTGCCGGACACTGAGCAGCTACCGGACACTGAGCAGCTACCGGACACTGACCCGCGACGCAGCCTCCGCCGGGCAGGCGCGTCCGAGCCGGCCTGGCATCACACCGCCGTGGTCTACCAGGTCTACCTTCGCAGCTTCGCCGACGGCAGCGGCGACGGCATCGGGGACCTGGCCGGGCTGGCCGCCCGCCTGCCGTACCTGCGCGACCTGGGCGCGGACGCGATCTGGCTCAATCCCTGGTACCGCTCGCCGATGGCAGACGGGGGCTACGACGTGGCCGACTACCGGGACATCGACCCCGTCTTCGGCACACTGCCGGAGGCGGAAGCACTCATCCAGGCCGCGCACGCCGAGAAGCTCAAGGTCATCCTGGACATGGTGCCGAACCACTGCTCTGATCAGCATCGGTGGTTCTCAGCAGCGGTCGCCGCGGGTCCTGGCTCAGCCGACCGGGCCAGGTTCTGGTTCCGGCCGGGCCGCGGCGATTCGGGTGAGCTGCCGCCCAACGACTGGGGGTCGATGTTCGGTGGTCCTGCCTGGACACGGATAACCGAGCCAGACGGCAGTCCTGGCGAGTGGTACTTGCACATGTACGCCCCGGAGCAGCCGGACCTGAACTGGGACAACCCCGAGGTAAGAGCCGAGTTCGAGGAAGTCCTGCGGTTCTGGCTGGACCGCGGCGCCGACGGATTCCGCATCGACGTGGCCGACTTCCTGGTCAAGGATCCCGCGCTCCCGGATGTTGCCGGGCTGCCTGCGGGCACCCGGATGCCGTGGGAAGACCAGGACGGCCTGCACGACATCTACCGCTCCTGGCGGCGGCTTATCGAGTCCTATCCAGGGGACCGGGTCCTCGTCGGCGAGATGTGGCTGAAGCCGCTGACGCGGTTGCGGCCTTACCTGGCCGGCGACCAGCTACACACTGCGTTCAACTTCGACTTCCTCGGCGCGCCCTGGGATGCTGCCCGGCTGCGGCAGGTCATCGACACCACGCTGAGCAGTATCGGCGCGGCGGCGCCCTGGGTGCTGTCAAACCACGATGTGACCAGACACCTGACCAGGTACGGGCGAACCAGCACCGGAATGGACTGGCGGCCGCAGCCGGACGCTGCCGACGTGGCTCTTGGTACCCGCCGCGCCAGGGCTGCGGTTCTGCTGTCGCTGGCGCTACCCGGCAGTTCTTATCTCTACCAGGGCGAGGAACTCGGCCTCTGGGAAGTCGAGGACATCCCGGATGAGCTCATCGCAGACCCGATCTTCCTGCGGTCCGGGCGCCGCATCCGTGGCCGCGATGGCTGCCGGGTGCCGCTGCCGTGGCATCCGGACGCACCCGGGTTCGGTTTCGGTCCGGCCGCGGGCGCCGCGCCGTGGCTGCCACAGCCGGCGGCATGGCGGCGGCTTGCCGCAGCCGCGCAGGCCGAGGACCCTGGCTCGATGCTGGCGCTCTACCGGGCCGCGCTGCGAGTGCGAGCGGGCCGCGACTTTCTCGACGATGACTCGCTGACCTGGCTCGCCGCGCCGGACGGCGTGCTGGCGTTCAGCCGCCCCGGCGGGTTTGCCTGCGTGGTCAACATCTCGGCTGCGCCGGCACCGCTCCCCCCGGCCACCGAGGTACTGCTTGCGAGCGAGGCGCTGGACGACGGCAAGCTGGGGGCAGATTCCGCAGCCTGGCTGCGGACCGGGGCGGACTCGATCGCTGACCGTTAACCGACCAGCGCCTGGTAGACCATCTGCCGAAGTTGCGGCCGGATCGGGTAAGCGCTAGAGGGCATCAGCTGGGTGAAGAAAGTGGCCGTCAGTTGCTCAGCCGGGTCGACCCAGAACGTGGTCGAGGCCGCCCCGCCCCAGTTGAATTCGCCGGCCGAACCGAGTGACTTAGTCGCCAGCGGATTGATGACGACGGCGAAACCCAGACCGAAGCCCACCCCCGCGAACGCCGTCTCCGCGTAGAGCGGCCGCCCGAAGGTGTCCAGGTCCGCGCCCCCGGGCAGGTGATTGCTGGCCATGTAGGCGACGGTGCGCGGGCTGAGCAGACGGACGCCGTCCAGTTCGCCCGCGGGGCTGTCCGGCCGGTGCAGCAGCAGCTGGGTGAACCGGTTGTAGTCACCTGCCGACGACACCAGTCCGCCGCCGCCGCTCAGGTAGGCCGGCGGATTCAGCGCCGCGTTGCCCATCGCGTCCATCCGGGTCGCGGTTCCGTCCTGCGGACTCCGGGTGTAGAGCGCGGCTAGCCGGGATTGATCGTCAGGGCTGGCGAAAAAGGCCGAGTCGGTCATTCCGAGCGGCCCGAAGATCCGGCTGGCGAAGAATTCATCCAGCCGCTGGCCGGACACGACCTCGACCACCCGGCCGAGTACGTCGGTAGCGACCGAGTAGCTCCACTCGGTACCGGGCTGGAACAGCAGCGGCATCGAGGCGAACGCATCGCAGATGCTGGCCAGGTCCGCGCCGCGCGGCGAGCCCCACTCGAAACCGCGCGCCCGGTAGATCGCGTCCACCGGGTGATTGCGCATGAAGCCGTAGGTCAGGCCCGATGTGTGACTCAGCAGGTGCCAGATGCGGACCGGCTCGGTGGCCGGCACCGTCTTGTAGCTGACGTCGCTGCCCCCGGCGAACACCCGGACGTCGCGGAACGACGGGATGTACCGGTCCACCGGGTCAGTCAGCTCGAAGCCGCCTTCCTCGTACAGCATCATCGCCGCGACGGAGGTAACCGGCTTGGTCATCGAGTAGATCCGCCACAGGCTGTCCGGCTCCACCGGCAGCCCGGCCTCCATATCTCGCTGCCCGTAGCAGGAAACGTGCGCGAGCTTGCCGTGCCGGGCAACCGTGATCAGCCAGCCCGCGAGCTTATGCTCGTCAACGTATCCGGCGAAATGCTTGTCGATCCGGTCCAGCCGCTTCTGATCGAATCCGACCTCGGCCGCCTCGACTTCGACCTGCAGTCCGCCCATGTATCGCTCCGCTCCCGCTACTTCGTGCTTACCAAGCCTCTAGCCGATCCTGCCAATCAGAACCCGGTTCGGTCTAGAGCCCGGCCGGCCCGCGATGGCCTACCTGCGCAGGATACGGCGTGCCGCGCTGGCCGTGAGCACGCCGCTGGCGGCGGACCACGACGGTGCTGCCGGGCGATGTCGTCCTGACCCGCACGCCGGCTGGAGTCAGTGCCCCGAGGCGAGTTCCTGTTCTCGGCTCGACACCGTTATCGTCGGAATCGAGGGGATTGGCGTCCTGCGGAATCGGGTGAGAGCAGCATGAACGGCGACCCGTCAGCGCTGGCGGGAGCACGTAGCTGCTGGCCCGCCGCCATCCTGCCGCCGGCAACGATGCGCGCGGTCATCCTGCCTGAATTCGGCCAGCCGGACGTCCTTCGCCCGGCAGTCGTGGCGACCCCGGCCCCCGGAGCGGGTGAAGTGCTCGTGCAGGTCGCGGCGGTGAGCGTGGGGCGCGTGCTCGACCTCGCCGCGCGGGCCGGCCAGCATCCGTACCCCGGTTTCCGGTTCCCGCACGTGCTCGGCGCCGAGCATGCCGGCATCATCGCGGCCCTCGGCCCGGCGGTCACCGGCTGGCGGATCGGGGAGCGGGTTGCCGCGTTCCCGGTGGTTACCGACGGCACGTGCTACTACTGCCTGCGCGGCTACGACGAGGTGTGCGAGAACCTGAGGCTGATCGGCATCCACCGGCCAGGCGCCTATGCGCAATACGTCGCTGTGCCGACCCGGAACCTGCACCCGGTGCCTGCCGACATCACGCCTGCGCAGGCAACCGGGCTCGCGCTGTCCGGCGCGGTGGCGATGAACCAGTTGCAGCGCTCCGGGTTCGAGGCAGGCGACTGGGTGCTGGTGCAAGGCGCCTCGTCTGCGCTCGGCTCGCTGACCGCAAGTCTGGCCATTCACTTGGGCGCCCGCGTGATCGTGGCATCGCGCAGCCCAGGCAAGCGAGACCGCCTGGCCGCGTTGCACGCGGACGCCGTCCTTGACCCCGCGGCCCCGGACTTCGCTGCCAGGGTGCACTCGCTGACTGGCGGCCGAGGCGCCGACATCGTGATCGACAACCTCGGCGAACCGGGCGTCTGGCAGACCTCGCTGGCCAGCCTTGGGCCGACCGGGACTCTCGTCAGTTCCGGCGCGTTCCTCGGCGGTGATGTCCGCATCGACCTGTCCCGGCTCTACCAGCAGGCACAGCGCATCATCGGAGTCAGGACCGGCAACCAGGCCAGCATTGCCGCCCTCTGGGCCGAGGTCGACAGGGGCTTTCGACCGGTCCTCGACACCACGTTCCCGCTCGACGAAGCAGCGGGCGCCCACCGGTACCTGGAGGACGGGCAGAACGTGGGACGGGTCTCGCTGATCGTTCCGCAGCCAGAGAGGGCACAGCCAGAAGGAGCGCAGCCATGGACATGACGCCGACGCCTGCCGGTTTTACCGCGAACTGGCTCGGCCAGCGAGTCGTCTTCGCCGACGGCGCGCTGGGTCAGCTCACCGCCGAGGTCGCCGGGCTCGGCGCCGAGCGTGTCCTGCTGATCGCAGGCCGGTCAGGTGAGGCATCCGACCGCGCGGCCGACCTGCTGACTGGCCGTCTGGCTGCCCGGTTCGGCAACGTCAGGCAGCACGTTCCCGGTGACCTTGCCGCGGCAGTGGCGGACGAGGCACGCCGGGTGCGGGCGGACGCGATCGTGAGCATCGGCGGCGGCAGCGCGACCGGCCTGGCCAAGATCTGCGCACTGGAGACCAGGCTGCCGGTGCTGGCCATTCCGACGACATTCGCAGGGTCTGAGATGACACCGGTCTGGGGTCGTACTGACGGCACTGTCAAGCGAACCGGCCGGGACACCCGGGTGCTGCCGCGAACCGTCATCTACGATCCGCTGCTGCTCGCTGGGATGCCTGCGACGCTGGCCGGCCCGAGCGGCGTGAACGCACTCGCGCACTGCGTCGAGGCGCTCTACGTCCCGGCCGCGGATCCGCTCACCAGCATGTCCGCGCTGCAGGGCGCGCGGCTGATCGCGACCTGGCTGCCGGCCGCGTGCCGGGTGCCGCGTGCGGGTGCCACACCGGATGCGCGTGCCGTGCCGGATGTCGGCCCGGACGCGGCGCGCGCGCTGCTGTGGGCATCATGCCTGGCTGGCCGCGCATACGGCACTGTCGGTGGCTCGCTGCACCATAGCCTGTGCCACCTGCTCGGCGGTTTCGCCGCGCTGCCGCACGCGCCGCTGCATGCGGTCGTGCTGCCGCAGGTCGTGGCGTTCCTGGCGCCATCGCTGGGACCCGAGCTCGGCCAGCTGGCCGACGCGCTCGGCACTTCGGCAGACGACGTGGCGGGCGCGATCTGGGATCTTGGTGCTCAGTGCGGGGCGCCGGCCGGCCTAAGCGCCCTCGGACTGGCCGAGGCGAGCCTGCCAGCTATCGCCGACGCACTCTGCGACCGCGATCCGGCCAGCCCGCGGCCGGTCGCCCGGGCGGACGCGCTTGCTCTGGTGACCGCGGCCTGGCACGGCGCCCGCCCGTTGCATGCCGCCCCATCACCTGCCGCCCCGTCACCTGCCGCCCCGTCACCTGCCCCACTGTCACCTGCCGCCTCCGGCCCGGTGCCGGCCATGGCCGCCGTCGCTGCCGTCGCTGCCGCAAGTGAACCCGTGACTGCGGCTGACCTGACCCAGGCTGTGCTAGCGCGGCTGCAGGCGACGCCCGATCCGCGGCTTCGCCGCATCATGATCTCGCTCATCCGGCATCTGCACGGCTTCGTGGCTGATGTGCGGCTGACCCAGGAGGAGTGGCTGGCCGCGATCCGGTTCCTCACCGCGACCGGGCAGATCTCCGGTGACCGACGGCAGGAATTCATCTTGCTGTCGGACACACTCGGCGTATCGATGCTGGTCGACCTGCTGGCCGGCCCGTCTGGCGCGGGCGCAGCGGGCAGTGCGACCGAGTCCACCGTGCTCGGCCCGTTCTACGTGCCGGACAGCCCGGAGCGCGAGTATGGCTCGTCTATCGCCGAGCGCCCGTCCGGCGAGCCGGCCTGGGTGACGGGCCAGGTGACCGACGTCGACGGCAACCCGGTCGCGGGAGCCACGCTGGATATCTGGCAGAACGCGGACGACATGCTCTACGCCGTGCAGAACCCGGACTCCCCGCCCGACAACCTGCGCGGGCTGTTTCGTGTCAGGCAGGACGGCAGCTTCGCCTTCCTCGGTGTCCGGCCAACCGATTACCCCGTTCCCGCTGACGGCCCGGTCGGGAGGCTGCTCAGCAGCACCGGCCGGCACCCCTGGCGGCCAGCGCACATCCACGTCATCGTCAGCGCGCCCGGCTACCAGAGCGTCGCAACGCACATCTTCGATTCCGCCAGCAAGTACCTGGACAGCGATGCGGTGTTCGCGGTCAAGGCAAGTCTGGTGCGCGACTTCGAGCGCCACGAGCCAAGTGCTGACGGTGTGACGGCTCCCGACGGCGCTGAAGTGCCGGAGGGTGTGCCACCCGGACAGGCGTGGTACTCCCTCCGGCACGATTTCCTGCTCGTTCCGGTTGATGGCCAGGCTGACAGCCAGGCGGCTACTCCGCCCGGAGCGCAGTAGCCGTCTTCGCGCCTGCCGCCCAGCTAGCCGGCAGCAGCGCGCCCGCTGCCGCGATGACCAGTCCGGACAGCCCCAGCAGGACGATTTCGGCAGGCCGGTAGACGGCCAGGAAGCTCGCCGGCAGCCCGGTGTATGCCGCTCGTGCCATCGCGTCCGCGGTCGCCGTATGCAGCAGCATGCCGACCGGGATGGCGATGATGGCAGCGACGACAGCCGGCCCGGCCACCCAGCACAGCACCATCGCGATCGTCTGCCGCGGTGTCATCCCGACCGCCTTGAACACACCGAGGTCGTGCACCCGGTCCCTGGTGCCAAGCAGCACCGTGTTCAGCACGCCAAGGCCGGCGACCACGGCCATCATCAGCGTCAGCATCGCGATCAGCGAGTCGGCGACGAGGTAGAAATCCCCGCTCTGCGGACCGGATACGTAATAGTCGGTGCCGAGCGACTTCGTCAGCCCGCCCACGTAGGACGACGACGACACACCGCGATTCAGCCCGACGTAGTACTGATCGAGACCGAGGCTCGCCGATGTCCCGCCGAGGGTCTGCACGCTGGTCAGCAGGGCAGGCCGGTTCCCTGGCACGAAGACCTCGCCGACAATCCGGGCGGTGACAGACTTCGTCGCGGTGCTGACCGTTGTGGTGTCGCCGACCGCCAGGCCGGTCTGGTCGAGGTAGGCCGTGTTGACGACCACTTGCCCGGCGGCGCGGTACCAGTGCCCGCTGATCACGCCGTAACCAAGCCAGCTCGCGCTGCCGTCGAACGCCTGCGCGTCCACTCGCAGCGCCAGACCGCCCGCGCTGAGCTCCGTCTGTGCCGCTGCCACGTACCGCGACGTACCCGGCTGGGCACGCAACGCCGCCAGGATCGCCTGGTCCTGCCTGCTGCCGGGCTGCCATGCGTTGCCGCTGTCGGCGGACACTTGCACCGGCGCGGTCGCCGCGAGCGACTGGCCTTCTTCGGCTCTGGACAGTGTCGAGTCCAGCCCCACTGCGAAGACCACGGCGGTGACGCCGAACATGATGGCGGCAAGTGTCCCGGCCGTCCGCGCCGGGCGCGCGACCGGCGCAGCCAGGCCGATGCTGACCGGGCGGGGCAGCCGGAGCCGGCTCGCGAGCCGGTACGCAGCGTACCCGCGGCCCTGCCTTGGCGCGTGCCCGAGCGCGATGGCCTGTACTGCCGACATCCGCCCGGCCCGCAGCGCGGGAACGAGCGCCGTCAGCGCGACGAGCACGCACATCACGACCGGCGTGCCGGCGTTCACCCACAGCGGTACTTGCTGGTGACCGACGCCGAACGCGGCTGCCGACTTGTGCAGCACCGGGATCGCGAGCAGGTTGCCGAACACCAGGCCGACAAGGCAGCCGGCAACCGCCGGGACACCGACCCTTGCCACGTAGGCCAGGACTACCTGGACCGGGGTGAATCCGATGCTCTTGAGCACTCCGATCCGCCGGTAGCTGGCCACCACCGCGCCGCTCACCACGTTGCCCACGATGAGCACCGACATGAACAGCCCGATCAGCGCGAACGCCTCGACGAACGGCGCAAGTATCGTGCTGTTACCGTTCGCTTGCTGCTGCGCGGTCAGCCAGGACGAGAAACCGGCGACCGAGCCAGCCGGCAGCGCTCCGGCGACGGCCGCCACGTCGCCGCGGATCTGGGCGGCCGTTCCCGCGCTGGTGAACCGGTAGAGCATCTCGGCGGTAGCGGGAGTGCCAGCGGGGCGGAGCGCGCTGATCTCACTCGGCAGCACCCAGGCGTCAGCGGTGTTGGTGATCGACTTCGCCAGGCCAACCACGGTCAGCACGGGCTTGCCAGGCGCCGTTGACACCGTCAGCTTCGCGCCGAGGCCAGGGAAGAATCCCGTGTTCTCGGAGAGCACGATCTGATCCGGTCGCTGCGGCCAGTGTCCTTGGACGACAGCCAGATCGTCCAGGCGGCCACCGGGCGAAGCGCGGCCGACGAGCACCAGCGATGGCAGCGAGAATCCCTGGCTGCTGATCGAGACGGTAGCGGCGCCGAACGGCCCGGCAGCATCCGTCACACCGGACAGCCGGTCCGTCGCCGCCAGCTGCGCACGGCTGGCGCGGCTGGCGTTAACCGCCACGGCCGCGTCCGCGCCTCGCTGCGTGGCGAATGCATGGTCGAACGGGCCGCTTGAGGCAGCGAGCAAAGCCAGGCCCAGGGTGGCAGACGCGGTGGACACCAGCAAGACCATGAAGAGCACGAACGTCTGGGCCCGGTGCCTGGTCACACCGCCGGACGCAGCTCGCAGTACCGGCCGCGCCCTCATGACTGCCACTTCGCTGAGTGCGCTCCGCTTCCCCGCGCCGTTGCGTCCGTTCCGATGCCGGCGCCCAGCCCGCCATCAGCCAGCTGCCGGTCAGCATGCCGGCCATCAGCATGCCGGCCACCAGCGAGCCTGCGCTCAGCGTGCCGGCCATCAGCGAGCCTGCCCTCAGCGAGCTCGTCGTCACCGAGCAGGCCTTCAGCGAGTCTGCCGTCGACGATCTGGATGGTGCGCCTGGCGTAACGGACAGCCAGGTCGGCGTTGTGGGTAACCATGATCATGCTCTGGCCGGCCTGGTTCAGCTCTCGCAGCAGTTCCCCGATCTCCTCACCGGTCGAGGTGTCCAGTGCCCCGGTCGGCTCGTCGGCCAGCAGCAGCTCTGGCGAGTTGACCAGCGCTCGCGCGATCGCCACCCGCTGCCGCTCTCCGCCCGACAGCCGGGCCGGGTACGCCTGCTTGTACTGGCTGATCTTCAGCCGGTCGAGCAGCTCGTCGGCACGGCGCTTCGCATCAGCGCGCGACACTCCCGCCAGCTGCGCAGGCAGGAGCACGTTGTCGGCGACAGTGAGGTCGTCCAGCAGGTTGAAGAACTGGAAAATCATCCCGACCCGCTGCCGCCGGTACTTTGCCAGACTCGTCTCGCTCAGCGAGTCGATCCGCTGGCCCGCCACCGTCACGGTCCCCGCAGTTGGCCGGTCAAGTCCGGCGATCAAGTTGAGCAACGTCGACTTGCCGCTTCCGGACGGGCCCATGACTGCCACGGACTCGCCGGCTGCGACCCGGAGGCTGACGTCCTCCACCGCAAACGCCCCGTCGTTGTCGTACCGCTTGCTAACCTCGTTGAGCTCTATGAGCGCATCCATCGGGTTCAGTCCCTTTCCAGGTAGCGCAGACCCCGTGTGCTCGCCACTCGGCGAGAGTCCGCAGCCAACGTACGGCGAGGAGTGCCGCCGGGCGTCGGCCTGTCGGCTGGCCTTAGTCAGCCTGCAGAATGAAATCCGTCGGTTAGCAAGTGTCCGGTGGAGGCGACGCCGGGACATCGGGGATGTCCCCGCACCCGACCCCGATAACGCCGCCGTGCCTCAGGGTGCCGGGAACGCGCCCTGGCGGCGCTAGCCTGACAAGCCGGTACGCCGCCGGACCTCGTACAGCAGGACGCCGGCCGCAACTGAGAGATTGAGCGACTCGGCCGTGCCGGTCATCGGAATGGCCACTCGCAGGTCGGCGGCAGCCAGCACGTCCTCCGGCAGCCCGCTGCCCTCGCTGCCGAGCAGCACCGCAAGCGGCAACCGGAGGTCGGCATCCCAGCAGATCACGCTGCCCCGCGCCGACGTGGCGGCGACACGCACTCCGCCCGTCCGCGCCCAGGCCAGGAACTCCGCCGCCGACGCCACGGTTGCTACCGGAACCGTGAAGAGCGCACCCATGCTCGCCTTGACCGCAGCCGGATCGTAGGGATCAGCAGACGGGCCGATCAGGATCACCCCGGCCGCGCCGGCCGCGCTGGCGGTGCGGATGACCGTGCCGAGGTTGCCCGGATTCCCGGCTGAATGCAGCGCCACGAACAACGACCCGGCGCTGACAGGCAGACCGGAAACCGCTACCGGCACCGTCCGCACGATCGCAGCCAGGCCGGACGGCGCGTCCCGGTCGGAAAGCCGGCCGAACAGCTCTCCCGACAGTCGCGCTACCCGGACCCCGGCCGCCTCCTGCGCGGCCACCATGGCAGTCGCGCCGGGGTGGCGGAGCAAGTCCGGCGCGACGATCAGCACCTCCACCTGCGATCCGGCTTCGACGGCCTGCCACACCGGCTGGATGCCCTGCACAACGAACGCCGACTCGCGCCGCCTGTACTTACGGTCCGCGAGCAGCCGGACGCGCTTGACCAGCGGGTTTGCTGCGCTACGTATCACGTCGGCCATGGCCTTGCGAGCCTACTCCGAGTCCCGCCGGCGGCCCGCCTCTATAGTGGCCAGCGCGAATCGGCGAGGGGCGGAAATGGGCGCGGAGAGCGATCGGGTAGCCGGGTTCGGCCGGCTAGAAGAGGGCCTGCGGCAGGCCGGTGACTGGTACCGGTGGGGCCCGTACGTGAGCGAGCGCCAGTGGGGCACGGTGCGCGAGGACTACTCACCCGACGGCGAGGCGTGGGATTACCTGCCCCACGATCATGCCCGGTCGCGCGCCTACCGCTGGGGAGAAGACGGCCTGGCCGGCTTCTGCGACGTCGAGCAGCGCCTGTGTCTCGGCCTCGCGCTGTGGAACGGGCAGGACCCGATCCTCAAGGAGCGGCTGTTCGGGCTGACCAGCGCGCAAGGCAACCACGGTGAGGACGTCAAGGAATACTGGTGGTACCTCGACGCGGTGCCGAGCCACGTCTGGAACCGCTGGCGCTACCACTACCCGCAACGCCCGTTCCCGTACGAAGACCTTATTAACGGGAACGCGGCACGGAACCGGACGCAGCCGGAATACGAGCTGACCGATACCGGGGCATTCGACGATGGCCGGTACTGGATTGTCGAGGTGCACTATGCCAAGGCTGCACCAGACGACATCCTGATGACAGTCGAGGTCACCAACGCGGGCCCGGACGAAGCAGAACTCCACGTCCTGCCCACCGCATGGTTCCGCAACACCTGGTCCTGGGAGTCTGGCGCCGCCAAGCCCGAACTGGCAGTGCAGCCCGCCAGCGCTGGCGGCGCGCGCGTGACACTCAGCCATCCGTTCTCCGGCGAGATGGAACTGCTGGCGGCCGCCGGGCCGGACGGGGTTGTCCCGACGGTGCTCTGCTGCGAGAACGAGACCAACGTCGCCCGGCTGTTCGGGAGCAAGCCAGTCACCGCGTACCCGAAGGATGGCATCAACGACCACGTGATCAGCGGCGCCGCCACTGTCAACCCGGCAGGCCGCGGCACTAAGTGCGCCTTCTGGCACCGGCTGAGCATCGCCGGCGGCGCGACCGCGCAGGTGCGGCTGCGCCTGCGGCCGACCGCGACTGGCGCGCCGCTCGCGCCTGGCGACCGGCTAAGGACGGGCGACGGGCTCGGGGCTGAGTTTGCGGCGGTGACCGCGCAGCGGCGAGCTGAAGCGGACGAGTTCTACTCGGAACTGGCGCCGGCGACGGCAACTGCCGACGAGACGCTGGTGATGCGGCAGGCCTTCGCCGGGATGCTGTGGAGCAAGCAGCTCTACTACTACGACGTAACCCGCTGGCTTGACGGCGATCCGGCTCAGCCGCCACCGCCAGCGACGCGCCTCGCCGGGCGCAATTGCCGGTGGCGCAGCTTCGATGCGTTCGACATCATGTCGATGCCGGATAAGTGGGAGTACCCGTGGTTCGCCGCATGGGACCTGGCGTTTCACTGCGTGGCCCTCGCGCACGTCGACCCGGCGTTCGCCAAGTACCAGCTGATACTGCTGTGCCGGGAATGGTTCCAGCATCCCGGTGGCGCCCTGCCCGCCTACGAGTGGGACTTCGGCGACGTCAACCCGCCCGTTCAGGCGTGGGCCGCGCTGGAGGTATTCGCCGTCGACGGCGGCCGCGACCTGCACTTCCTGAGCCGGGTCTTCGACAAGCTGCTAGTGAACTTCACCTGGTGGGTGAACCGGGAGGACGCCGAAGGAAACAACCTGTTCGAGGGCGGATTCCTCGGCCTGGACAACATCGGCCCGATCGACAGGTCTCATCTTCCGGTGGGCGGAATTCTCGAGCAGGCTGACGCCACTGGCTGGATGGCGTTCTACGCGCTGGCAATGGCGACGATCGCGGAGATCCTGCACCGCACCGGTCAGCGGCCGGGCACCGATCTGGTCCTGAAGTTCGTCGAGCATTTCGCCGCGATCAAGCAGGCACTCGATGACCGGGGGCTGTGGGATGAAGCAGACGGGCTGTACTACGACCGGCTCATCACCTCCTCCGGCGACCAGGTGTCGCTGAAGGTCCGGTCCATCGTCGCGATCCTGCCGACGCTCGCGATGAGCGCGGTGGACCAGCAGACCATAGATCTGGCGATGGTGGTCGGCAAGCGCTTCGCGGCGCTGCTGGCCGAGCAGCAGATGAGCGACCTCGCGACGATGGCTGACAGCGGCCTGCTGCGCGGTGCGCACGGGAACCAGCGGCTGCTGCTCAGTCTGGCCGGTCCGGACCGGCTGCGCCGGCTGCTGAGCGTCCTGCTCGACGAGGCAGAGTTCCTGTCCCCGCACGGCCTTCGCGCGCTGTCGGCCTGGCATCGCGAGCATCCCTACACCATCGACGTGGAGGGCTACCAGGCCAGCATCGATTACGAGCCGGCGGAGTCCACCACGCCGCTGTTCGGAGGCAACTCGAACTGGCGCGGCCCGGTCTGGTTTCCGGTGAACTACCTGCTGGTCAGCGTGCTCGAGCGCTACCACCTCTTCTTCGGCGACGAGTTCACCATCGAGTATCCGACCGGTTCCGGGCGCCAGCAGACGCTAGGGGAAGTGGCGGCTGACATTCAGGACAGGCTCATCGCAATCTTCCTGCCCGATGCCAATGGTCAGCGGCCGTGCTTCGGCGAGGTTGCCCTGCTGCGCGATGATCCAGCCTGGAAAGACAATGTGATCTTCAACGAGTACTTCCACGGCGACACCGGCGCGGGACTCGGAGCTTCGCACCAGACTGGCTGGACAGGTCTCGTCGCCGACATGATCCGGCGCCGTCATGGCGTCGTGCCGTCGCTCGGTACCGCGATCGTCGCGCTTTTCGAGCGGGCATAGAGTGCTGCACATGACTCTTGATGGCGAATACGAGCCGAGCCCGGCACAGTGGGTCCGCGATCAGGTCGCAGAATACGAAGCGTCCGGCGGGCAGCGAGCAAACACGCTCCGCGATACCGGGCTGCCGGTGGTCATCGTGACCACCCGGGGGAACAAGAGCGGGAAGATCCGCAAGATGGCGCTGATGCGCGTCGAGCACGACGGCCAGTACGCGCTCGTCGCCTCAATGGGCGGAGCACCGAAGAATCCGGTCTGGTACTACAACCTCAAGGCTGACCCGAACACGGTCATGCTGCAGGACGGTCCCGCGCCATTCGAAGTCGACGTCCGTGAACTCAACGGCGACGAGCGCGCACAGTGGTGGGACCGCGCCGTCGCCGCGTACCCGCCGTACGCGGAGTACCAGCAAAAGACGTCGCGCAAGATCCCGGTCTTGCTCGCCACCCGCCGCGGCTAGCGCCCGTGTTGGCTAGCGCCCGTGTTGGCTAGCGCCCGTGTTGGCTAGCGCCCGGGCGAGCCGCCCGCGATCCCGAACGACCAAAGCTCGCTGCTGACAGCTACCGGCTTGGCTGGTTCATCGCCCGCAGGGCCGCCTCCGCCGTGCGCATGCGCTGCCCCCTGCCCGTGGCCTGCCCCCTGCCCGTGGCCTGCCCCCTGCCCGTGGCCTGCACCGTGCCCGTGGCCTCCGCCTCGGCCGCCCGCGTGGCCGTGCTCGAACGCGGGTGAGTTCCGCCACGCCTCGAACGCCTCGTCATCCCGCCACCGGGTGACAACCAGCCAGGTGGTCCGCCCGTCGGTTGGCTGCAGCAACT
>Ga0335072_10002707_pt1 | contig 27232 bp, 34 predicted proteins | sample Lox_Sample_21_FD_206725 | JGI IMG/M metagenome (GOLD analysis project Ga0335072, IMG submission 206725) | Soil microbial communities from Loxahatchee National Wildlife Refuge, Florida, United States - Lox_Sample_2.1 | ecosystem: Environmental > Terrestrial > Soil > Wetlands | place: USA...
CAGCCTCAAGCCCATGCCACAGATGGCAATCGGCTCTGGTAGTTGAGATGCATCTGAAGTTGTTGTTGTACCACCATTAGTAGTGCCGTTTGTGCCGTTGACGATGCCCGAATGGCCATTTATGCCATTTGTGCACTCATTACCATTGGCATGAACTCCGTTTGTCGCCATGTTTGAGAAGGTTTGAAGGCCGTTAGTTGATAACATGTTCTTCTTAACAGCACAATGCACAGGCAAAACAATGCACGACTGCACAACTTGAAGCTTTCCTTCAACATGAGCGGCAGCCCATGTTTTCCTCCAAACCATAAGTATGTGCACGACTGCACGATTTGAAGCCTTCCTTCGACATGGGCGCCCATGCTTTCCTCCAAATCATAAGTATGTGGACGGCTGCACGACTTGAAGCTTCCTTCAACGTGAGTGGCAATCCATGTTTTCCTCCAAACAATAGGTGTATGTACACCTTTTGATCGCGGCCAAGCTTGCTCAATCTAAGTAATCCTCCCCGATCGACATCTAGTCCAGTCCATTTATCATGTCCTGCACACTCGCCCTCAGCCATGTCCTCTCGCCACCTGAGTCTGTTGGGGAGTAAAACAGCAGAGGGTCAATGAAGGTTGCGCAATCTTGCGACATCTACCCGAAGGATCAAGCGTGCATTTCGTTGATAAATTTCATGGAACTCTAGTGTCATGCCTAACCAGGAAGGCACACTGCATTTGCCAGAAAAGCGACTGCCTTGAGCATGGTAAAACGCTCTATGCTAATCATGACAAGAGTACCCTGGTGAGGCTAATCTTCAGGACAACCTCACTCCGCCGCAGCACAGATTCTCACCTTTCACGATGCGCACAGTCACCATGCAATCTCCGATACTTGCACATACACCTGAACAAGCGGGACGAATACGAGTCGTGGCTCGCGTAATACTCGTATATAAGGGCTTGCGTGTTTGTCGATTGCGAAGTTGAGACGTGAGTTCTCTTCCCCATGTCTCGAACATTCGATGCTTAGTTGGACTTGGCGTTGAACCACCAGCGACAGATACCTCATATTGTAGAATACGATGCTGCACTATGCTTTGATTTTCGTCCTTCTCTTAGGCGTGGCATGGCTCGTTCAGAAGCTGCGCGTATGGGCAAAACCCAAGCTCAACTTCCCCGTCGTTGGCGAACCCGGTAAAGCGGACTACTCAGATGCTATTCTCGAGGGCTACCAGAAGGTGAATTTCCATGGCCGGCCTCTAAGCTGTGCTACGAGTTAGGCTGACATGTTACGTGTAGTATCCCGACACTCCGTTCATCATTCCTGTCAAACCACCCCGCGTGGTGATGCCAATGACAACGTACAAAGCGGCCATGGTCGCTCCAACGAGCCAGCTCTCTTTTTTGAAGAGCGTCTACGAGATGTTCCAAGGGCGATACACCCATCTCGGTGTACATCAAGAACCCGTTATTGCTGCCATCAAATCCGATTTGACCAAGAGCATTGCCGACATTCTTCCACTAATACAGGACGAGAGCGAGTATGCCTTCCAAAAGGAGTTGGGCAAGCCCAAAGAATGGACGGCCATCCCAGTCCACGCTAAGATGTTACGGTTCGTAGCCATTTTGAGTGGCCGCGTCTTTGTCGGCCTGCCCCTATCTCGCGAGGAGGAGTGGATCCAAGCTTCCATCAACTACACGAGGGATTGCATGGCTATAGCCTACGCTTCCCAGAAATGGAATTCTTTACTGCGTCCTATTGTTGCTCCCTTCCTGCCTGAAGTGCGAAAGGCCCAGAGGGACTTGAAATTTGCGCGCGACAAGATGGCCCCCATAGTGGCGGAAGCCCTGAACGATCATAATTCGGAGAAATCGGACCCAATCAAAGCAGGTACCAGAGGCACCTTTGTCTCGTGGTTGCTAAACCATATGCCTGAAAGCCAGAAGAATGCCGAGCGTGTGGGCATTAACCAGATGGTAGTAAGTAGGGACTGCGGGTGGCTCTAGCGCGCATGCTCGGATGCTCATGACGAGTACAGCTATCCTTTGTTTCGATACACAGCACCTCGACGACTATGACTTTTGTGAGTACTGGTCGGGTCGATGCGGTAGTCGACGGACAGCCTGACTGATTCTGCAGGCACTTTTCCATTTGGCAACTTACCCTGAGCACATTGAGCCGTTGCGAAAAGAGTTGGAGCAGGTCATCCAAGAAGACGGTATGGCGAAGGACGCGAAAGGACACGCTTACCTGACGAAGAGCTCCTTCCAGAAGCTGAGGAAACTCGACAGTTTCCTTAAGGAGAGTCAACGCTGCAGCCCGCTGATTCTTGGTTAGCTGATACCTACCTTTGTTTAGCTCCTTTGCTGACAGTGTAGTGACCGGCGCTCGAACTTGTCTGACCGATTATACTTTCTCTAACGGCCTCACCTTACCAAAGGGCACTGCGATCGCCTGGCCGTTGTGGGGGGTCTAGTGAGTCTTGTTCCGGTTAACCTTACTCCGGTAGGCATTGCATTTTGTTGACAACCGACTAGCAACTCGGCCTCGACGATGACCTTCAGCCCTGAGTACAACGCCGAAGCAGGGAACCCTGGCCCAGAAGTCTTCGACGGGTTCCGATTCGCCAGGCTACGCGAGCTTCCTGGTCGCGACGGGAAACACCAGGCTGTCCTAACCAACGAGGTATGAGGATCCAGGAAAATCTGTGACTTGGGCTTTCTCCGTACTAACTGGATCTTCAGGAATCCCTGAACTTCGGTCACGGCCATCAAGCTTGTCCTGGACGCTTTTTTGCCGTCTACGAGATCAAGGCCATCCTCATTGAGATTCTCCGTAACTACGACATCCGCCTGAAGGATGGCAAGAAGCCGACCACCTGGAGTAATGAGCTGCTTGTAAATCCAGATTTCAGCGCCATGATCGAGATCAAGAAGCGAGACATGTAGATCTTGAAGTTAGGTCGATATACAGCGGTAACGATTACGCTGGAGACCATTACCACACTAGCAATGTCCTGGGCGGAAAGGATGCGTAGGCTCCACTAGATTATTTACAGCGCAGTAAAATTGGTTCGCGTTTTGCATACACGAATGTCCTCTCTTTCCAACCGGTCTTCTTTCATCCACCATCGGCGTTTCGGCAGCAAAGGAAAGCCAAGAGACCTGCAGTTGCGTGAGAAGCTAGGCAGTGAGCAATTGGCATGTACTTTGAGCTTTATATGAGCACATTTTGGACTGAGATGTCCTGCAACTTGAACTTCCTGCACAACGACTACGGCAACATTCTTGACTAGGACAGATGGAACGACATCCCTGGTTGACTATTTCGCGAGCTTAGAGAGTGGTTGGCCCCGGTCAATATCGGTGCCAGCACGGTCCCTTGGGGTGGGATATTCTTGTTCCCCCCGAACTTGACTGGCTTACCACCTCTTGCCCGGGTATATATTATTGCCAGAGTTCGCACACTCTAAGTCTTCTGGATACCTCTCCCTGACCATCTTCCATGGAAGTGAGTCATTACTAGTCATGGATAATATCTTCTTCAATGCCACTTGGTTGAACACACAGTCCTATGTCGCTGCTGCCTTTCTAGTCCTTCCCCTTTTGCTTTTGCTCCACCGTTCCAAACAACCCAATTTGCCGGTGGCAAACCCTAGGAAATTGTTCGAACTGTCCGTCGCTAGAGCAACAAACGAGTTCGTTCACAATGCAAGACAGACCATCGACAAATTTTTGGAGAAATCGAACGGAAGCAATTTCCAAGTCAACTCAGAATTTGGGCCTCTGATTGTGCTCACGCCGAAGTTCATTCAGGAGATTCGGAATGATCCACGCCTCAGTTTCGCTCGATTCATTGGCCAGGTCTGGCCAAAACATCCTTCCTTCCCACTCACCATGTGAAATACTGACGGAGGTGTGTTGACTAGCATACCATGTCTAGCTACCCCGGCTTTGAAGTCTTCTCCGAGGGTGCTCAAGATTCGAGTATCCAAAAAGAAGTGATTAGATTGAACTTGAACAAAGACCTAGGTGAGCTGGCCTTGATTGTGCTGCGAGTCTTATTATTGCCAGTAGTACACTGACGTGCCGCATAGCGAAGGCCACCGAACCTCTCGCTGAGGAAACTGCATTCGCGCTTGACCAGACCTTCACAGACCAAAAAGGTGAAGATCCAAGCCGCGGTCATCACTTTGATTAGCAGACTAGCTAACCAAAACGGCAGCGTAGACTGGCATATGGTACCACTGAAGCTGATGGTTCTGGACATTATCGCCCGCCTTTCATCTCGCATCTTTACGGGTGCTGAGCTGTGCCGTGATCCCGCATGGCTCAAAATATCTACCGAGTACACTGTCTACGCCATGCGAGCCGTCCACGAGATGCGTACTTGGAATCCTGCAGCACGGCCCATCGTGCATTGGTTTCTACCCTCTTGCCGCAAGCTTCGCTCCAAGGTCAAAGAAGCTCGCAAAATTATTAATGCTGAGCTCGAAAAGCGCCGCGCGGATCAAGCTGCCGGCATCACGCCGCTTGAGCACAACGACGCCATCAAGTGGTTCGAGGATCAAGCCAAGGGCCGGCCGTATGACCCGGTGGTCGCGCAGATGGCTTTAGTCTTTGTTTCTGCGCATACCACTACGGATCTCTTGACACAGGTATTGTTCGATCTTGCCCAGCACCCAGAGTTGATTGAACCATTGCGGAAGGAAGCCATAAGCGTACTGGGCGAGGATGGATGGAAGGGCTTATCGCAACATAGTCTTCCGTTGCTTGACAGCGTGGTTAAAGAGACTCAACGGCTTAAGCCTATTGGCATAAGTAGGTCACGCCACATTCCCAATCTGCCCAATGCGACGTTGAGCTGACACAATCTTTTCCCCATTCGGTAGCTAGCATGCGACGCATGGCAACCGACCATGTTGAACTGTCGGACGGGACGAAGCTGCCAAAGGGCTCGTCTATGATGGTTCTGGCGGACCGGCACTGGGATCCTTCAGTGTACAAAAACCCAGAGCAGTATGATGGGTATCGATTCCTACGCATGCGAGCTGAACCTGGCAAGGAAAGCGCTGCGAGTCTCGTTAGCACAAGTCCCGACCATCTCGGCTTCGGCTATGGACTTCATGCATGTCCCGGCCGCTTCTTTGCCGCACATGAGGTAAAAATTGCGATGTGTCATATCTTGCTCAAGTACGACTGGAGGCTTCCGCAAGGACAGCAACCCAAAGTACGCAGGATCGGATTGTTTCTGGATGCAGATCCAATGATGAAAGTGGAAATCCGGAGGCGGCAGGAGGAGTTGGTATTGTAGAGGAAGTGCTCGCACCGACCGCGTGCTACGTAGATGCCTTGTATTGTAGCATTACTCACTATTTGTACGTACGGAGGATTTCGAGTAGAAAAGTGTTTGGAAGCGAGTACAGTATTTGCAGCCGCAGTCACAAAGGCGGCACGTATATGTACTGCGACGGAAGTAGCTAACATTTCCATACCCGACTAATTGTACTGCATAAAACCGGGTCTAGCATTTTGGTATCTTGCTTTATTAGAAGCGCACGTCCACGGTTGATAAGGCGCAGTATTAAACTCCACTGCTGCCCGTCCGCGTTGTTCGTCCATTTCGCTCTCAATATCACTTTTTTGTGCAACTTGTAAAGGCGGAAACAGATACGCAGCCGGCCAGGCAACAAATCAATAGTAGCCAAGATGATTTCTATGGCTTGTGAAGAAAACAGCGACTTTGCTCCAGATCATTCGAAGCCACAGCATGAACGACCATTTGCATTTGGTCTATCTGCACATGAAAGGGGCCAAAGTTATACGCTGGAACCGCTAGGAGGCGGCGCAGAGCCGGGAGCCAACACGGCGAGGGAATCCTCAAAGCCTGCCCATCTACCTAGTGACGCGGATCTGTCATACCCAAATGGCTTCTTGCAGAGCTTGCTGATCACCGCCTTGTACTTGGCGATGTTCCTGGTGGCTCTCGACATGGTACGTTTGCGCCCTGGGAAAATGTATTCAAGCTGGATGTCTGTGCAAAATATTGACTCGTCCGGTTACGTACAGAATATAATCGCAACCGCCATCCCAACGATGACGGTTGAGTTCAACAGCGTAGACCAAGTCGGTTGGTATGGATCAGCATTTTTCATGACACTTGCTGCCTTCCAGGCTTTTTGGGGCAAAGGGTACAAGTTGTTCAACTTGAAGACTGTCTTCCTGGCAAGCATATTCTGGTTTGAGGTCGGAAGTCTGATTATCGCTGCTGCTCAGAACAGCGTGACAGTGATCGTGGGACGCGCTGTCCAGGGTGCTGGAGGTGCTGGAGTGACAGCTGGCTGCTACACAATCTGCGCATACATCGTCCGGCCAAAGTGGTTGCCGACTGTTATGGGATCGTTCGGAATCATGTGGAGCTGTGCGTCAGTCATTGGCCCACTTGTTGGTGGTGCGTTTACGCAAGATGTGTCATGGCGTTGGTGGTGCGTATAACCCGTCTGCTGGCCGGCTCATACTTACGTATTGGCCATGGAGGCTAATGCTTCTGGACAAAGCTTTTGGATCAACCTCCCCGTCGGAGGCACAACATTCTTGATCATCCTGGTTTTCTTTAGCACTCCAAAGCATGCCATTCCCACCAACGAACCCGCGAAGAGGAGGTTGCGCGCGTTCGACTTTCCTGGAATGGTTCCGCTGGTCGGCGCCCTGATATGCTTCTGTCTAGCGTTGCAAAACGGCGGTCTGACTACGGCATGGAATTCGAAGACTTCTATTGGTTTGTTGTTCGGGTTTGGAACCATGATCATTACTTTCGCAATTATCGAGTGGCGACAGGGCGAACGCGCTATGTTGGTAGGTCGAATTGTCAAACGCAGAAGCATTGCAGTATGCGCCGCGTACAGCTTCTTGTAAGTTGCCCATAGAAAGCGAACGTTTCTCGAACCTAGGGGCCGCGGCACGCCCATGTCATTTCTGCAACATGCTAACGAATGAGTGATTGATGTAGTACTAACGCTGGTCAATTCGCTCGGACTTACAATCTGCCAATTTACTTCCAGGCAGCACAGGGTATTTCTCCGGTGGAAAGCGGTCTCCGCACGCTGCCGACAGTGCTCTCAATGTGTATGTATGGTCTCCTCCGCAGCGCTGAAGTGGTAGACTTTGGACCCCATTGACGAATGTGCAACGACAGCAATATCAGGTCTTACCAGCTCAGTAGCCATCGGAAAAGTAGGCTATTACCAGCCTTTCCTGTGGTTTGGTGCTGTCCTTGCCATTGTTGGCTCAGCCATGATCTCCACGCTCCAAATCTCCTCCCCGGCCGCGCACTACATTGGATACCAGGTCATTGCCGGCATCGGAGTCGGCACTGCCATCCAGGTGCCGCTTATCGTAGCACAAGGCATTTCTTCACGAGCTGATATGGCCGTAGCCGTGTCATCGATTCTATGTAAGTTCTCAACCGACTTGGTTAGATAGCATACCGTTACGTTACTGACAACTTTAGTTTCCCAATTTGTCGGTGGCACCATTGGTGTCTCAACCTCCCAAGCCATTATGAACAATCGCATGGTCGCGCAGCTACCACCCCCGCTTGGTGCACGCGTGCTTGAGGCTGGCGCTACTGGTCTTCGCCAGGCGTTTCCGAACCCTCAGATCCTCCAAAAAGTCCTCAATGCGTACATGATTGGTCTTAAGGACGCCTGGATTTTTAGTATCGCTATGGGATGCATGGCGTTCGTAGTCGCCTCTGCGGCTGAGCGGAAGAGTATCCGGGCTAATAATGTTGAAGCAAGGAATACCGGTAGTGCGGCTATGCAACAGGCTGCTGAACAGTGGTCTCAACAAGCCGTACAACCCAGGCCGAGGGACATAGGCCTGGCCTGGTTGGGCCCGGCCTGGTTATAAACAAAACACGTAGAACTTCCCAATTAGGAAGATGGTGGTTCGCGGGGAAGAAAGATTGGCTGGTGAACCCTTCGGCGTCACTCTGTACTGGACGTCCTGTGGTGACGCTGCCCTAAGCGCGAGTGAGCCTCGAGCACTTTCGCCTGCCTCAGAACATCGATCATATAGGTTGACACCAGAGAGAAATGCCCTGGCAAATAACATTATCGAAGCAACCGAGTGCTTAAAAGCCTGATGGACTCAAGGCTTTATTCAACAGCAGGACCGGAGCAGGGTGAGCCCGGGGCAGATTTTAAGCTGGCAGTGCGGCCTTGGCACTTGGCGCACACTCGTTGTCTTTTGTACCTAGTGGCCTAGCTGCCTCTTCCTCTCCTTTAGATTTGTTGTCTTCGTTTAATGACATTTCTATTGATTCGCTCCAGACTGGCTCCTTACCACTTGCTATGGCAATCGTGGACAACGTCCTGGTCGGCATCGGGTTAGAGGCGGATTTTTAAGAGCTAGGGATCCTTCCGGGCGAAGATGAGCTCCCTCTCATCTATGCCACGAGCGCGGGAAAAAAAAGGCCATACTACGGAAATACTCTAAAGCAGGGGGCGTTACTGACGAGCTAATGCCTGAATTGGCGTTCGTGAATATACATAAGAACCGCCTAACAAATACTGGTTACCTTTGTGGGTCATGAGTTCACGACATACGGCGCGGTCTGGGTAAGAAAGTCGACGGTAAGATCGCCTCTCTTGAAGCCTCATCGCTTATCATCAGGCCTCCTTTGCAGTGGCCGGTTGGACGTGCTCCGCTTACTATTGGCTGACCTAGTATCTAGAAAGGTATACTGAGATCCAACGGTCTCAGCCCTAACGCAGTCCGACCCTAGAGTCTTCAGAGAATACGTGGCGAATTGCTCGTCGGTTGCCGGCTTGAGAGCCGTCCTGGGCGAGGAGGCCGACCATCGAGTACTTTCAAGGCTTGGAGCAGTTCCGCGAGCAAGGACTCCCTTACCAGCTGCCGGCCATAGAGCATAAAAGCTTCAAGACGACTACGTTCTCGGTGAACTCCAGCAAAACCTTCGGGCTTTAAGACTGTAGGGCGCTCCTTCTTCTGCCATCAACGAAGCAAAAAATCAACCGTCCACGCAACGCATGGCTCTCGAGCGTGAAACTCTTCGCTTATATCGGAAATAATGGATTCAGGATCGAAGAGTCTGGAAATCCTTGACCCGAGGGAAAGAACGCGCGAAAGACGTCTGCAGGAACGACCCGTTTCAGCACCTGTGTTTGCTAGCCTCAGAAGAACCCTTGTCGCTAGCCGACAACCGGCAGGCCATACGCGACATGCAGTCTCTGATCACTCGAGATTTCACGGTCCTATGCCTTCCGGCCACGAACACGTCGAAGGTGCATTCCCAGTGGCCTGCTGCCGACAGGATCTAGAACGGTAAACTCCTATCGGTCTCTGAGAGAGGGTTCAAAGATTTACAGGAAAGCAGTCTTCCCGAGTCTCGGCGAAACCAGTACGTACATGTATGCGTCCGTAGGGCAGTGGTCTCAGTTACCGAGGTCAACTTGGCGAGGGTACTGAGGGCTCTTGAGGGCGAGATCAAGGGGGGAGCCTCGAGGGGCTGGGTAAGGGGCGGTTGTGGCGTAAATGGAGCCGTAAGGGAAGGTCAAGGCGCGCAGCGCGTCAATGCGCTCTTATCCCGTCTTTCTTGCCTGTAAATATGTTAGTAGACCTCATTACCGTTAACCAAATGGGTCCTTACGACTCTGACAACAGTGACGGGGGTTCCGAGTTCCCACTAACGAAGGCAAAGGAGGCGTAATCGCAGTCACAGTTACCAGATTCTGAACTATCAAGAAGTTATTCATCTTTCGACACTGGCAGTAGACACACGATCCAAGGAAGACCGAGTTTGAGAACTGCGTCGACGGCACTCCTGGTAAAGACAGTAACCGTTTTGATGAAATCACTTAGTGGGCCAGGAATGTCGGGCAAAGACGATTACCTTACGCTCTTTCAGTACGTCCTTGATACCCTATCCCGCCCAGTAATGTCAACCAAGTATGAGCGAGTCTTCAGTAGTACAAAGAAGCTCATTACCCCTGAGAGAAACTGGCCGGAGGAGGACATCACCATACTTCTGGTTTTAACTTCCCGATGCGGAAATGACCCTTGACCTCGAGGTCAAAGGTGTTGATAAGCCTCGCCTCGGTAACTGAGACCACTGTGTATCCACGCCGCTGTCAGGCAATTTTGTTCAACTCCAATAGCTGAAACGTCAGAGCCCAGCCGAGTTCATGCTACAGCGGCGCGCATCGTCCTATTAGAACACCATATCCCCCAACGTGCCATGGTGTATGATCCCAAAAGTGTGCAGAAGCGAAGTCCTAGCAAAGGCCCGAAGGGGTTTCCCTCTCCTTTTCCCACTCAAGCCACTGATGGGACCGAAGAGCCCTTGCTAGGTGTAGGTGGGCCATCTTGGACACACGATCGGCGTCCTCTGTTCTCAGTAGAGGGGAAGGCTGTCTCTCCACACGGCTCGTTCATCATCCAGCGCAGCAGGAGCTTGGTGTTATCAACGTTCTCTTCTTTCCAGTGGAATTGGAGGAACTCGGACAGCCTGACGTGCAGGAACTTGCCATCGAAGTGGACCTGAATGACGCGGGCGCGGAAGTCGGTAAAAGAGTAGACGAAGACCTGTGACTGTCGTGGTTAGCGATGTACCTTAATTATGGAGGCAGGACAAACCGGAATGATACGATGCGACCGATACTTCCGCAGGAGTATCCGCTTGTACATGAGGTAGAGAGCGCAGAGCATCTCGCTCCGAAGGAGGCGGCCTTCGTCGTCTCCATAAGACACCAGAGTGCTGGCGATGTGTGGTTCGGGCCTCGGAAAAGGGTTTAGTAGCGTTGGAGCTGCCCACTCCATCCGTCGGTCTTTGTTCATCTCCCGGCGCAGATTATGTTGTTGCTTGGTTCCAATCATGCCATCCCTGGGAGAAGTCAGCTAGCGTTCTTGGTTGACCTGATCTCCCAGGACTGCGTGAGAAACTTACGCTCGCATTTTCCAAATGCTATTTGACACCAAGTCATTATCATATTCGCCTCTCAAATACTTAGAGAACTTGTCCTCGGTCGAGTTGGCCCGCCAGTAAGGAGACTCGTCATCCCATGCACTCGCCCACTCGTCCTTCTCCGCCTTTTCGAATAGCTCGTCGAACTTTTGCACAGGGAATGACTTGCAGAAACGAGGCTCGAAATTAATTCCATCTTCATCATGGAGACTCAAGTGCAACAGTTGGATGCCTAAGGTCGAAAGGCTGTTATTGTCAAGGTACGGCGTTTGCAGGTTGCGCACAAACTTTAGTTTCTCTATGACCGCTTTCACGTTCTCGAGTCTGACGTCCCGGTTGGTTTTGTTCATGACTGCCGCGTGCAAGCAAAGGCAAAAGTGGTGAACGAGAAGAAAGAGATGTTGGAGTTGAAAACGTTTTGGCGTGGAGCGTACTTTTGACGCGTCGGAGCTTTTACGGTGAACAGGGGAATTGACCTGGCAACGAAAGGTGGACAGTACGACCATCAAACCTCATCAAAACTCTTACAACTCTAGCTATCTGTGACGGGCTGCCCTTATGTTAACCCTTTACTTGGCCTATTACCCCTTCTTTCCTTCCTTCTCCAGCTCGTTTGTCTTGTACTATAGGCACCAGATAATTGAATAGACTCCTGGCATCCCCTCACAGTGTCCTTACGAAAGGTTCCGAGCTCTTTCGTGTTAATCCTACCGCACCATGTCTCACAGTACGCCGGGGGTAGGTGGGAGAATCTTGGATGTCTTACTTCCGAGCCTTTTGTGTGTCTCAATGTATGTGTTCTTAGACAGCCAGATGTAACCTTTCGTGACCTTCCGCAGATGTGTGCTTCTGGTTGCGTGAGGTTGAATATTCTGCTGCCTGGTGCTTTTTCTCTTCCAACCACAAGATAATCCGGAGAAAGGCAATTGAGATAGGATCCATTCGCAAGATTTCGACTCTTATCCATGCTGCCCTAGGCCTGGCGGGGGAGGCCGGCAGATATTAAGGCGTGTATTAGCATTACCCACCGTAAAGAATCGGCGATTCTAAATCCGATTCGCCGATTCGATTTGAGATCACTGATTCAAAATTGCTGCAACTCAGCGTATGGATAATGGCCGTCAAGACGCTGCCCGCCCACCCCAAGCCGCTGGCCGGCAATCCAAGCAAGTGGCTTGAGCACGCAAAAGAACGTGGCCAAGAGAACCTATCTATTCATGCTCTTGAACAATACAGTTCGGCATCCAAGATGGAGTTTTTGCAATTTCTACCTCTTCGAATACTATGGAAGCAAAAACACGCCTCGACTTTCTACTCAAGGGACTGGTTTTCACAAAGTGCCAGGAATGATGCCGCGAGGTTTTTGGAGAGTCATCCATCCTGGGATAAGTATCTAAAGGCTGTTAGTCAACAACTCACGCATGCTCCCGTCGAAGATATAGGCACATTCAGCATCGTTGCATACTTTCAAGCAAAAGTGACCGAGTTGGACCCCGCGAAACAATGGGAAACCCAAAAGCTATTTCCATTTTCGCCAGTAGCTGGACGAACGAGAAGTCAAACGGCGAATCAAACCCTATGCCAGACTCCGTGTAAAACGCGCCGCGGAAACAACAACAAAGACAGAGCAAAATTAAACCAACCTGAAGATGAAGAAGTTGAAGACGAAGAAGCTGAAGATGATGACACGGAAGGCGAAGAAAGCGAAGGTGAAGATGTGGAAGATGAAGAAGCCGAAGATAAAGGCGTGGAAGATGAAGCCGAAGGTGGAGACATGGAAGATGATGTGGATTTGACGGAGGTGACAAATAAATTCAGCAGTGTGCGTGTGCGTTCTACCTCGAACCTTACTCCGTGGTCCGCCATGGCCGCAGGAGAGCTCAGTCCTACCAAAGACGAGCAAATTGTCAATACGGCTCTGCTCCTCTTCTTGAGTACTACCACGATACACCACCCAGGTGTCAAGCTGGACTGGTCCCTGGAGCGAAGGGCATTCAAGTTTAGCAAGCTATTCAAAGCGAATGTTGACGGAGTTCTCCTCACCAGATCTGACAGCGGCAGCAATTGCAGAAGCGAAACCATGCATAAGGGAGACGAAGAAAGAACGTATTCAAATGCAGGAAAGCGCTCAGATGGCTGCATGGAAACAGTGATCCAGAGCATGGTCACATGTACAAAGAGAAGGACAACACAATGATGAGGTAAGAGATCCACTATTCTTACATTGAGGTATCTTCTGATAAGTATAGGTTGCTAGTATCCCAGGACAACTGCGAGGTTTACCTGAACTTTGCCACTTATGACGAAGCATATGTGGACTATATTTGTAACACTTCAGGCTGTCCAACGATCAACTCGAGTAGCGCCTCGCCAAAGCGGTCCTTCTTAACTATGAACTCCTTCGGTCCATGGGACATGAGAAATCCCAAGCACGTGAATGCACTAGGTCGCTTGATCCTCACGTTTACACTTCAGCAAAGTGCTCTGCAGTCATCCCCGTTGGCTCGGCGGTTATTCGGAGGACCTCCTGGAACAATGTGACTACGTCGAGAGCAAGCTACTTTGCCTTTCCTCAAGAATAGACTGCTGTGCGAGCTTCATGTTGAGGAAGGTTAGTGAATCTCCGGCTTGCAAAAAATGGAATGGTAGATGGCTGCATTGACGTCGGGTAGGGATTTCGGGTGGTGTGCTTTGTTTTCGCCTGAAGACTCTTGAATTCAGTGTTGCAAATCTTCCCGGACAAATGTAAGAATCTTTGGAGAAGGAACCGAAAATTGCGGCCACTAGGAGGAGATTGAAGTTTATGATGCTAGTGAGACGCTGTAAGTAACGCGGCCTGGTGAAGTCAGCCAAAAGTCAGCTCCCGCTAATAGGAACCCTGCGCCACCTTTGGTATTGTTCAACATGAGAGATATACCGTTCTTAGCGTCAATGGTGAGGCTCTGTACCTGGCGTTGTCCTCTTCATGCCTCGTTGGTGCGATATTCTTTCCCGTCATGTTGCTCGATTTGGGAAGTAATGTCGAGTAGAAATGGCGAGTGGCTGCCGCACATTGCTGAGGATGAGAAGCGGTGTGTTCAGCTGTCACGACTTTTGGAGATGAGCAACGGCAGGTTGGCCATCACGACTTATCTGTAGGAGCGTGGAAATCAATTTAACCAACGGAATATTTCACTAAATGGTTTAAATGATTGCGTCAATAAACTAACTGAATATCGATGGTAAAGGAGCGCTGTCGAGAGGCCCAAATGGGCCTGGTAGGGGATAAGATTAGTTCACCACGTCCCGCCAAGGCTCACCCAGGCTCACGCGCCTCAGAGCGGCGTCCAGCCTAGGACCGGAGCGGGTGAGTTCTAGGCGAATTTCTGCCATCTTGGCATTCGTCGCTCGAAAATAAATTTCTTGTACATCGTAATAGCCTAGAGTAATAGTCTACCTGAACGCTTCAGACTATCACAGGCTACCAACACCATGTCACTCACTATCCCGCAGGCCTCGCAAGCCGGACTGTTCAAGCAAGGTTACAACAGCTACGACGCAGAGGATGGAGCTGTCATTCGCAACGTAAGGCATAGCATTTGTGTCCTAACTTGACATTCAGAGACTAACATAATTCTAGATTGATGCCTGTCGCACCATTGCGCAGACCGTACAAACCTCTCTTGGTCCCTATGGGCGCAACAAAATCGTCATCAATCACCTCGCCAAAATGATCCTAACCTCAGACGCAGCTACCATTCTACGAGAGCTCGATGTCGTGCATCCGGCAGCGAAGTTGCTAGTAATGGCCAGTCAGCAGCAGGAAGCTGAAATGGGGGATGCCACAAATATGGTCATAGTTTTTGCAGGGGAGCTACTAAAGAAAGCCGAGGAGCTGATCAGGATGGGACTGAAGACGAGTGACATTGTGTCAGGCTACGAAAAGGCGCAGAATTATGCTCTGAAATGTCTTGAAGGTGGGGAAAGCTCGATGCTCATCAGAAGGCCAAGGCTGACTTGGAAATACAGAGCTCGAAGTCGACCGAGTTGAAAACGTCCGAGATCAGAAAGAGCTTAGCAAGGCCCTGCGCACCGTCATCGCATCCAAACAGTCTGGCGCCGAAGACATCCTTTCTCCTCTCATCGCCGAAGCCGTCCTCGCGGTACTGCCCAAAAATCCTACACAGTTTAATGTTGACAACATCAGAGTGGTGAAGATCATGGGAGGCAGCCTTGAACAGTCTCGCGTTGTTAAAGGCATGGTCTTTGGCCGCGAACCAGATGGTGTCGTCAAGAATGCTCGAAAGGCGAAAGTGGGTGTATTTTCGTGTCCAATTGATATCTCTCAAACGGAAACAAAAGGTACCGTTTTGCTGAAAACAGCAAAAGAAATGATGGACTTCACAACTGGGGAAGAAAATCAGCTCGAAAGCGCCATCCAGGAGCTCTACGACTCCGGGCTACGAGTTGTCGTGGCAGGTGCTACCGTCGGCGAGCTTGCTCTGCACTACCTTAACCGCTTCAAAATCCTTGTCATCAAAATCATGTCCAAGTTTGAGCTCAGACGGCTATGCAGAGTCGCGGGTGCCACCCCGTTGGCAAGACTGGGTGCGCCTATGCCTGACGAAATGGGCTCAATAGACGTCGTGGAGACGATAGAGATTGGTGGTGACAGGGTCACAGTATTCAGGCAGGAAAGCGACACGTCTGTTACCAGGACAGCAACCATCGTCCTGCGAGGCGCGACACAAAACCATCTCGATGACGTCGAGCGAGCAATAGATGATGGCGTCAACGTCATCAAAGCGGTTACCAAAGATCCGAGACTTGTACCTGGCGCTGGCGCCACGGAGATGCAGCTCGCGGAGCGGATATCGGCATTTGCAGATAAGACACCGGGCCTAGCACAGTATGCCATTAAAAAGTATGCAGAAGCGTTCGAAGTCATCCCACGGACTTTGGCGGAAAGTGCAGGCCTTGATGCGACGGAAATTCTTGCCAGGCTGTACACAGCACACCAAAACCGTTCACCGTCGAAACAAGAGTCAACTTCTGAAGAATCAGAGGAGGAATCCGAGGAGACATCAGAAGCGGAAGACCCTTATTGGACCACGGGCGTGGATCTAGAGGCACTTGATGCGACAGGTGTTCTTGATGCTCTTGAGGATTCGATATTGGATCTAATGGTTAGCAAGAGCTGGGCCATTAAATTGGCTACAGAAGCAGCGAGGACTGTATTGAGCGTCGATCAAATTATTGTGGCACGGCAAGCTGGTGGGCCCAAGCCTCCTGGCCAAAACCCGAACTGGGACGAGGATTGAGCTGACGAGTATTGCATGAAAATGTCGCATAGCTTAGGCGCAATGATACCCTTCTGCAGGATAGATCTCAATGGAAGCAATGACTGTAATATGTTTCCTGCAACTCTTTTTCTAAGAAATAGTTGAGGGATCTTCTTGGCAGGGGCAAATGTGGAAGTGACGTGAGTCGTCTGGAAAACTGCACGAAGATACTCGTACCTCTGAAATGTTAGTCCTTCAATTAAACTCGACCAACATCACCTGCTCCTTACCTTGCCCCACCGGCTGGTTCTAGTATCCTTCGGCCTTCGCGCCTTCACCATCCATCGCAAGGCTTCTACCTACAAATCAAAATGCAGACGCAGAAGCAGGTCAAGTCGATGCCTTCCACAACCAAAAAGAGACAACACTCAACCCTCCGTAGGCAAGCACAAAATGGCTCTCCGGCGCCAAAGAAGCCTGGTCCGTCCCCATACTCAACAGTCTCGACTCCACCACTATCTACCCCTGTTCCCCAGGACACTCCTCGCTTCGCCGACCTGGGAATCCAAAACATCATCCACCCCACTTTACTACAGACCATCACTCAAGACCTGAAATTTGACCATATGATGCCGGTTCAGGCTGCAACCCTACACGAACTTCTCCAGAACAAGATTGACTGCTTGGCACAGGCGCGGACTGGCACAGGGAAGACTATCAGCTTCTTGCTTCCAGCCATACAGAACATGATTGACAGCCGAAGACTCCAGGGCGCAGGAATCTCCATGCTGGTTTTGTCGCCGACCAGGGAACTTGCCATGCAGATTGCAAAAGAAGCAGATTCACTCCTACAGAGATTTCCGCAATATCACGTGCAGTTCGCAATTGGTGGCACAAACAAGAATACCGAAGAAAAAGCCATACTTAGCGGGTGTGAAATACTGATTGCTACACCAGGCAGGCTCCTGGACCATATGTCAGATGAAAGAATCCGTTACCAATTCCGTGCATTGCAGACGCTGGTGCTGGATGAAGCCGACAGGATGCTCGATATGGGTTTTCTGCCCGACATCAAGAAGATCATAAGCTACTTGCCAGACAAGACCCAGGTACCTCGTCAATCGATGCTTTTCTCCGCCACAATTGCTGGACAGATACAAAATGTTGCGCATCTAATACTGAACGAGGACTACAAATTCATCTCGACGATTCCGGCAGGGGAGACAAATACTCACGAACGTGTACCTCAATTCTTGGTAATCGCCCCAACTATGAGTGACGTTGCACCCGCAATGATGGCTACAATCAAAGCAGAATTCACGGCAGTATCGCCAGGACCTTTCAAGGCCATCGTTTTCGCACCAACAGCTGCTCTTGCCGATTTCTATGGTCATGTCCTGGCAAATGTGAAAGGCCTGCCAACCGTTTTGGTCCTTCACTCCCGTATCTCACAGGCCAAGCGCACCAATACCACGCAAAAGTTTAGAGAGGCTTCCGGGGCAATTTGCGTTGCAACAGATGTCATTGCCAGAGGCATGGACTTCCCAGGTGTCACTCATGTCTTCCAGGTGGGGGTACCTTCGGAAAAGGAAGCCTACATCCATCGACTTGGACGCACGGCTAGAGCGGACGCCGAAGGCCGCGGAATTATCATCTTGACCGAGCAAGAAAAGTTCTTTCTCTATCAGTTGAAGGATATCAAATTCGAAGAGTTTCCCCACCAGCTTCGATATACTAAAGAGGACATAGGGGCTTCCCTCGACAATCTCGATAACAAAGCTAAGATTTATCAAGCATGGATGGGATACTACAAGAACCATCTTAAGGGTTTGAGATGGTCGACAGCTGAGCTCGTGCAGCAAGCGAATACCTTTGCCTTGCAAGGCTTGGGCTGCCCTGAGGTACCTGGCCTGCAAAAGAATACGATTCGGAAGATGGGTTTAAAAGGTGTGCCTGGTCTGAAAGTGTTACCGAATGAGGCTGGATCGAATGATCCACGTCGTCGCGGCGGAGGTGAAGGAAGAGGTATTGGTGGAGGTGCTGGAAGAAATCAGACTTGATTATGGGTCACGATGTGGGCAAGTCACAAAGGTACAAGCACGGCGGCCTATGAACCATAATACCATTTGACCTTTCATTTTCTTCAGGACCAAGATACCCTTAGACAGCATTGACAGTACAGACGAATTGCGCATTTAGCAATAGCCGCATCAATTGCAGCGATCCAGCATTTTCCTCATTCTTATTCCAATGACTTGCGATTGTTCTTATGGAGAAAGCGCAGGCTGCGGCTGCGGCTGAGGCTGAAGCTATGTTGGATTCATGGACTCCAGCGCGTCAGAACACGGTCGCATATCTGTTCCAGCTCCAGCTATGGTTCGGCGTTCTCGTACATGGCCGTTGTGTTGTCGCATATGCGTTTCAGTCATCGTCGTAGTGTCCTAAGACCACTATCTAGGACGCTGCACGGCCTGCGTGGTGTACCAGCGCTCATCGGCCTGTTTCGACCTATCTGTCCATCACATTTCTGTCGATCAGATTGGCTGGCCAATCCGATTGTCTGCGCTTCTTTTCCCTGCTTCACCCCCCTTTTTTCTGTAGATAGCTTAGATAGTGAGGTCTGATACCGTTTCGGAAGCAGAGCTGCTGCTTTGATTTCCAGCAACACCTTGGCCGTTGGGCAGCCCCTTCGGCAGCTTTTCACACGCGGAGCGCGCTCCAAGGGTGATCAACAGCCCGGCGGCCCAGTCGCCCACTGGTTACGGCAGCGTGAAGAATGGATTCGATTCAGCTATTCTAACGAAGATACCAAGGATGAAGAAAGAAGAAAGGGCTGGGTCGTCCTAAATGTGGTCCAAAGCGCCAAGCGCGCACGCTGTCCTGGGTGTTGCGCGCAGCAGACAGGTATACATATACTGGTTGTGGAAGCACTGCTTATTGCTACCTTTCTATCTGGGTAGCGAATTGATACTTATGGACATGAGAAAATCCTTTCGGTCGAGTACCTTGTCTCGTGCGATATAGCTGGTCCCGGTCCAGCTGAGCCTTTCCAGCTGTGGTGTACGAGCCTGCGAATCACCACCGTTAAAAGTTGTAATTACCATGGCCTCGCGCGACAGGAACACAGAATCCAGTGGTTTTGTTGCATTGAAACTCAGGCAGTGTGCTGAGATTTCCATTGTTTAATTGCCGAGTCTCCAATGCGGCAAAAAGGACTATAACCAACCCCAAGGCCGCAAGCACCACTGTGAACATCTTATACCAAGTGGCGTGGATACATGGGATTAACGTCGAAGTTGTACGACCCAGAAATATGTAGGTGCTTGTTGTCAACACGGTTGCCGCGGAAAGAACAAAATACAAAATGTTCGTCAATAGGTGAGATAAGGAGATGTAGCGAAACGATGGCGAGTTGCCCCATATCAGGTGAGAAGTCGAGACGGCGGCGCTGCTCAGAAGGCCAGTAATTGAGAGGAACCACCAAATGCGGTAGGCGAGACCGCGAGGACTGTGGTTGGAGTGTAGACGGCGCTTGTCGGTAGTGGTGATCTCGGAGAGATTCGAAAGAGTGGTAGATAAAGGAGAAACAATGGTGGTGGTGTGGGTTGCATTGGCGCGCTTGGAAGTGCGAGGTTCGAGTTCAAGTAGACGGTCGCCGACCTCTTCCGTCATCACAGCGGAGGTTTCAGCGGCATTTCGTCCGCTGTCGTCTGCTATCTGTGCTATGTCCAAATATCCATAATCGTCCGACAGCCATAACGCTGCTGGTAGCCTCATCAGTCCAAGGACGGCGATGGGGATGAAAACGTTCGGCAACCCCTGAGTAATATGATAAGTTGAGTCTGGGTTCAAAGACGAATATATGATGAAGCCAGCCTGGACGCCTTGCAGGGTCAAGACAACAGTTGTGAGGCTCGATGCCGACAGAAGTGGCACATGTGTTTGTTCAGGGACTTTTATGAGCCACGCCCGGGAACGGAGCATGACTTCCTCAGAGCCATCCCAACGTGCTTTCTCGGAGTCCCAAAAGACAGCATTGCAGGCCGCCATGTCGGCGGCGTCCCAGTTGTAGGCTCGGAAACGGCGATCAGCAATTGCATACCACCGCCAGACAACGGAAACAGGGTTGTAATGTGGAAGACAGGCAGACCATGACGGCGGCTTAGAGTCTGATGGAACGGGGATTGGGGAGCTGACGCCACCAACGATGTGGGCAATGAGTGGGGCAAAACAGAGGGTAATGTAGTCGAACCAGTCCTGAAACAGGATATGTTGAGATTGGGGGGTGAAGAGGACGATAGGTGTGGCCGAGTAGGCGGTGCGGGAGAGAAGCAGTAGAGAAAGGAGGGTGTAGACTGGGAACGACATGATCGATATTGCGGAATAGAGTTAGAAGCAAATCGAACGAACGATTCGAGACGGCGCAGAGGTGGCTGTTTATGCCTTGAGACATATGCCCACAGGCATATTGATAATCGAAGCTGAACGAGTTTTCAGCCCCCGCCATAATAGCAGTGGAAAAGCTGACGATTTTCGTTAGGATTCAGTGCATCAACTCTCAGCCAGCCACAAATTCGATGCTGAAATACGTCATGAGACTGGAGCGATGACTCGTTGCTTCAAAAGCGGGGTAGTTAGTTCTGCCAGCACTTGGCCGCTTTTCACCCCGCCAGCGTATGGACTTCAGGTACTACAACGTCACCATTGGAGCTGTTTTGCTGCTGCACTTGGTACCGTGCAGGTTGTGCCTAATTGGGCTTGGGGGTATCTTCGGGTGTAAGATTGGGCGCCACTGTTTCCAGATCAACGACATTATTGCTACATGACTCGAAAGGTGAAAATAGACTATGTATGCCTATCAGATCCATACCTGAATCGCTAAGCTATTAATTCGCGATGTTACGCTTTAGGTAATGGAGTAGAGAGCCGTCCAAATTCCTTCATAGACATATGCAAAAAGACGTATGATGAATGACAACAGCGCATGGTAAATAGATGACAATTACCCGCCAATGATGGTAGTGGTGATGGCTAGTGATGTCTAAGCTAATACCTTTTGCAATGGTGGCCATTTATTCAAAGTCCACCTTTAAACTCCTTGGTTGATTTATGCATCTTCACGATATCATTAGCCCGCCTTTGATCCGTTTTGTGGTATTTCCTCCCCGTGACTTTCAATTCCTCGTCTATCCACAAGTGCACGACGTCTGGGTCTTCGTCATCAGAGGAGACTTGATGATCGAAGATAATGTGTATTCCGTCGATCGGCATATCCATCAGTTCCGCGTCCATCAGCTGCGCTTCTTCAGGCGTGTATTTATCACGGGAGGTGTACCCTAAGCAGCGGATTGGGTCGGGCATCACGTGGGAGGCCGGAGCAGGAGTGAAGAGACAGGCGGATATCTGTCGGGCAACTTCAACGCAGGCTGGATTACCTCCGCCGGATTCCTCGAAGGGGCTAATGGGAAAGGGATTAGGAAAAATGAGGGAGAGAGCTGGTAAAGGCGCGTAGACCGAAACGCGGATCATGTCAGTAAGAGGGACTTGGAGAGACTGGTCGATCTTCATTTGAATAGAGGAGAGCGTAGGATGCGTTTACTGTGATCTTAACGTCTGTCAGGTTTACCTCAAGTCTGTCGGGAAGAACTCAAACCTACCGTGCTTCAAGCACCGTGGCGGATGGTGTAAACGAGCGGAGGGTGATAGAGCGTTGGAGAGTAGGTTGGTGGGCGGTATGGCACTGAATCTAATCTAGAATGGCGTATAGTATCTACTTACACGAATCGAAGTTGTCAGTTTCTCGAATTTTGATTTTAGAAATTTTGATTTGTGCCGTACACTCCCCAATCAAGTTCGCGTCTCCCGCAACCCTATGTTGTGCCAAGACAGGCACTCAGGCTATAACTGGAGAAACAGCAGCCCACTCGCTTGCGGAGCATATGACTAGATCACAGTCTAACAATGACAACTGGGTGCATGCCTAGATGCATAGACTGACCGCTGGAGGAAGAATCCCTACCTTCTATCACAGCATTCAAAAGCACTTGGCAGGCCCTTGGCAGCTATGAAAGCCAGAAGGGTACAGCATCCTATATATACCGCCAGTCATGACCCGCAGAGTAGGTCCAGAGAGGTCTGTTGTGGACAGAGCTCGAGGAGCCAAAATAGGTCGCTCGAGGGGAGGGGAGGGGAAGAGAAGTGTGTCGAAAACGTGAGCCACGATCTGCCGTGGAGGCTCAAGGAAACCTTGCACGCGCGCAGGTTGGGTGCGGTGGAAGGGGCGCCGATAACAGCTCCCAAAGTGGCCCTTTTATACTACCCTTTCACAGGTACATAGATATATGAGGAAATCTTCTTGTGCTGCTTCACCGCTGCTCGATTAAAGCCGACATCTGGTCAACCGCACAATGCTGCAGTCTCTAGAAACTCAAAAAGAGCGAAAGCGCAGAGCCATGTATGAGAAAGCAACCGATGGCTGCATGAGCTGAAATTTAGTAGCGGCAGCTATTACCAGATGGAGGTAGGCCGCGCCTGAACTTGCCACAGCTCGCAATCAAGCGTGCCTCTCGCCAACCGCCGCTCGATTTATTTATTCTCCCGGAACATGCAGTACCCGAATGCCTAACCTCCATTTTCAAAAGCTTTGACAAAGCTTACCTTGTAACCTTCCGTAGGTGGCAGAAGATCCATTGCACAAAACGACAAGAACATAAATTGGAATGGGTTTATTTCGCTCTTTCGGCACCCTCTGGGTTTGCATAGAACTTTTGCTATTCCTCCACATTTGGGCTCTGGGTAAGTTCCCCGCCTGCTTCAAGCTAACCCAAGCTGAGACATCTGTTGCAGGTCAGCCGTACTGTGGAAACTCCTCTGACTCTGTCAATGTGACTATCAACAACGCTGCTGATGCTACAACACTCGCAACTGCGTGTCCTACGATCTGGGGCAATGTCTACATAGAACCGGGATCTTCAGGAGATATCAACCTCGATGGCATCCTCAATATTACTGGAAGTCTAAAACCCAATGGGGATTCCGCTGAATTCACCAACACGCAAATCACAAGCATCACCAGCTCGTCTCTAATTCAGATCGATGGAGAACTTTCAGTCTACCATGCACCCCTCCTCCAGAAAATCGCGTTTCCTAATCTCCAACGAGTATCCTATTCAATATTCTTCGTTGATGCGGAGTCGCTAACGACTGTTGATCTCTCTTCTCTTGAGACCGGGGGTGGTTGGCTCCGGTTGGCCCAGGTCCCAAATCTAACCACGTTTATTTACCCTCTGACAATGAATACTCAAGGAGATGGCTCGGTCGGGTTAACAGAAACAGCCTTAACCCACGTTAATGGATTTACATCCACTCCTTACGCGTTCTATGTGGCCAATAGCCCGTTTGTGGAAGGTATTGCTGTTGAAATATCGGAGACAAGATGTCTTCTGACTAGCGACAGCTCATGGGAGTGGACCGGTTCAGTTATCTTCGCACAAAATTCTGCCGCCGTCAATATAAGCCTTCCCAACCTGGCAAGTACAGGAGGCCAGCTCGTTCTTGGTAATTGCTCTGCGCTTTCAATTCCAGCTCTGAATCGGGTGAACGGGACATTTAACATGATCAATGCTACTTTCAAGCACCTTGAAGCGCCCAACTTAGGGCTTATTAACGGTAGCTTGAACATCACCGGATCCTTTTCAGGGTAAGCATAATCTCGCCATAACAACTTTCGGCGCGCCAAAGAGCTCACTTTGATCTTATCGCAGGATCTCCGGATTTCCCGCGCTCTATGACATAAGTGGTGACTTATTTATTGAGAGTTCCGAATATATCGATTGTTCTCCATTTAGACAATTATCCGCAGACGGCAAGATAGGAGGGACTTTCTTCTGCCAGGGTGGCGACTCACTTGCCACGTCGTCTTCTGGAGCCTCCGCTACCGCCAGTGCTACAGCTTCGCCATTATCAGCTTCTTCATCGTCTCTCTCCACAGGAGCTAAAGCAGGAATAGGGGTCGGAGCTGCCGTAGGCGGACTGCTAATATTAGCTGGTGTCGTTGCGTTTTGTTTCAAACGGAAGAAACAGCCATCCCCAGTAGCGAATTCAACTAAGACTGAAACATTCACCGCGGAAAGAGGAGCTTCGACAGGGCCTGAGCCGCCAGCCAGCTCCCAATTCCTCAGCGAAGTCGAAGGGAATCGTCCTCTGAAATCTGCTCCTTCCCGGACAGCAAATACCCAAGAGCTTCCCGGCTAAGAAGCTAAGATCAATAAGAGCTTCGACGATACGAGTCTACTTTCTACTCAGACTTCCTAACATGTCTATCACGGCACAAGCCACATGGCCGTTATTACAACCGTTACGATACACAGCCTTGTGAATCACATGATACAATGTCGCTGCACAATTGTACAGCACCCCTTCGGGATCTGCTAAGATCACATTCCAAATCCCTCTCAGGAGTAATACTGTGGTGGGGTGGAAACCACCCCCTGGTACGGACAGGTGGACACACAAGGTAGATAACCTACATAGGTAGCTAGCCAACCCAGCCGGGGGCAACAAAACAAGCATCTTTCTCTTTCTTTTCCCCTCTCTTGCTCGTTAGGATTGACGGTGTGCTCAGCCTAGACTTTACCGTACACGCTAGCGTGTACGGCAAAGTCCCCTTCCTCCCCCAGCTCTGGTTGTTGTTGTTGATGTTGTCCTCCACGACCCGACCCCTTCACAATAGAGGTGTCATTAAACTAGGAAAATCTAAAGAAGAGAGACTCGTAGGTAGGTATCTGCTTGATCTTGCCTCGCATCACGCTGGCCTGGCACCGGCGGAAGTCTTTCACAGCGGCCAGATCAGGCGCCTCGACTCCTTTACTCAGGCAGTATTCCCTTGCTGCCCTTTCGTCGGGAGGGGTTACGCCTCTCCGTTTAGCATCCTCTCGCATTTCATCAAGCTTCCATCTGGAACTCTGGGTTAGCACTGGAGCCCACCCGTAAATGAGTAAAGAGGGTCCCTCGTACACCACGTAGTGGCACAGTGCGCCATCTTAATCATATATGGTCTTGTCTATATAAGCATGGCGATTCAGCACTGTGTCCTGCTCTCTATGCTCCCTCCTCCCGTAGCCGTTCGCTTTGGCTTGAGCCAGCAGCTTATCTGGGTCTTTAGGTCCTCGTTTTCTGCCCATCGGTTTTGGGGCGGGAGGGAGAGAGGCGTCGGCCAGGAGAGAGGCGGCGACCAGGAGAGAGGCGGCGGCAAGGCAGTTCGTGCGGGAGGGGCGAACAAGAGGAGCAGAAAGATACACACAACGATAACGACGAGAGGACGAGGGCAGCGCAGCCGGGCTTCACCCTGTACTTATGACGGCGACGGGTTCCACCTTAAGGCAGGAGCCCAAAGTGGCTCCATTTCAAGCGGAATTGAAGACCCAGAGGCTAGGGTGAGCCGAGGGTGAGCGTCGCGCGCGACTCACCCTCTGCTCACCCTGCTCGCGAGATGTGGGCGTTAAGGCGGCGTGGTGGTGTGTGAGCGGGAAGGTGAGCTCGGTGCAGATTTTACTTTCGTTTTGCCGCCAGTGGTGGGGGAAAGGGCGAACGCCGTGCAAGGGAGCTGATGATCACGATTAAAGCGCAGCGAAAGCTCGCAGCTTCACTCTTTACTATCGAATCTACTTGCCCTGAGACATCCCACTCTGTGCATGAGCTGCCTGCAGCTGCCTGTAGCTGCATGCCTGCTGCAGTCTGCTGCAGCCTACTGTATGGTGACTCAAATGGAATGGCCCACACCTCCTGCTCAATAGCTAAACCTTTCACTAGCTGTCGCCCTGCCATCATGTCAATGTGTACTAAGCAGTAACACGGATTCAAGATATAACTCATGCAAGGCTCCAAAGTTGCCGACTTAGCACCACGAATATGCAAGCATAGATTATATCCGCATATTCTTATCGCGTTCCTTCACCGACAATACACGTCGTAGCGCCTTTTAAACTCCACCCATTGGGTATAAATAGGATGCCAACATCTGACTCTTCTTATAATCCCATCTATCAACTTATCTATTGCTTCCAAAGTCTAGCCCAACCCCAATATCAGCGGCGAGCATGTGCCAATACGCCGACATGACATACATTTACAAAGGGTGTGTAGCAGCTGTTCGGCACGTCGTAACCCATCGAAGTTACAAGTTGTGCGAGAGTCCCCAAAGTGTCGGCAGATATCTTGTCAGACTGAGCGGATGAATGGAAAGAAACTCGTGTGTCGATTGAATCTATGGAAGAAAGGAGGGCCTATATACGTGGTGGCAAGGGATGCTGGCTGTACGCGTAATCCCTAGGCTCCAGCCTGTCTGACACCCCCCCCCCCCCCAGCTAACAGACCTGTCAATCCATCCCTAAAGGGAGTCAGAAAGAAGTGTTTTCAACCATGTGCAGCCATAGTCCCAATATCCGTCGTCGACATGCCTCTGCTATCCCTCGTGTGGCTCTTGCCGGTGTGGTGTTTGGTAGTGGATAGGGCATGTGAGGTGCTTGGGTGACGTCTCTTCGCTGCTGCGTACGATGGTTGGTTGGTAGGTGGTTAAAGGTTGTAGACCCGGGGCTGCTCGTACTCGGGTTCAAATGAATATGGGTGCTAGGTGTTCAGCGCATGTATGGTAGGAGATGACGTCTCATGACTGCTGCTAAAAGGGTAGCGTAGAAGCTCCCGACGGTTCAGACGGCGTCGTAGCTCTTTTCTTAGATGATCCCGATACTCGTGACGTTGGAGAATCCGCTGCATCTACAGGCCGCGGTGCCCACATGACATAGCTTTGAACCGTAGGAGATTTGTATGAATATGTATGAAGATTACACTGCATCTGCAAAAGGTAGCGGACTTTTACTATGGCTTTACCAGAAATGGTAACGGAGCTGATGTAGGTCAATCGGGGCAGTGGGAAGTTGTCACGCCAAGCCTGCCAAGAGCCCGTAGATAAGACCACGCTGGACGAGAGATGGCAACTT
>Ga0335072_10002708_pt1 | contig 27229 bp, 32 predicted proteins | sample Lox_Sample_21_FD_206725 | JGI IMG/M metagenome (GOLD analysis project Ga0335072, IMG submission 206725) | Soil microbial communities from Loxahatchee National Wildlife Refuge, Florida, United States - Lox_Sample_2.1 | ecosystem: Environmental > Terrestrial > Soil > Wetlands | place: USA...
CGGGTCAAGGTCTACGAGGCCATCGTCAAGGGCGAGAACATCCCCGAGCCCGGCATCCCTGAGTCCTTCAAGGTGCTGATCAAGGAGATGCAGTCGCTCTGCCTGAACGTGGAGGTCCTCTCCAGTGACGGCGCGGCCATCGAGATGCGCGACACCGACGAGGACGTCTTCCGCGCAGCGGAAGAGCTCGGCATTGACCTGTCACGGCGGGAGCCGAGCAGCGTCGAAGAGGTCTGATTAGCCGCCAGTCCGATGAACTACCCCAGGGGAATGCAACTGTGCTAGACGTCAACTACTTCGACGACCTGCGGATTGGCCTTGCCACGGCGGACGACATCCGGACGTGGTCACACGGCGAGGTTAAGAAGCCGGAGACCATCAACTACCGGACGCTGAAGCCGGAAAAGGACGGGCTTTTCTGCGAGAAGATCTTCGGCCCGACGAGGGACTGGGAGTGCTACTGCGGTAAGTACAAGCGTGTCCGCTTCAAGGGCATCATCTGCGAGCGGTGCGGCGTTGAGGTCACGCGCGCCAAGGTCCGCCGCGAGCGGATGGGCCACATTGAGCTAGCAGCGCCCGTTACTCACATCTGGTACTTCAAGGGCGTGCCCAGCCGGCTGGGCTACCTGCTCGACCTGGCGCCGAAGGACCTGGAGAAGGTCATTTATTTCGCCGCCTACATGATCACCTACGTGGACGACGAAGCGCGTCAGCGCGACCTGCCGAGCCTCGAGGCCAAGATCACGGTTGAGAAGGGCCAGCTGGAGCAGCGCCGGGACGCCGACATCGAGGCGCGCCAGGCCAAGCTGGAGAAGGACCTGGCCGAGCTCGAGGCGGCGGGCGCTAAGGGCGACGCGCGCCGCAAGGTCCGCGAGGCCTCCGATCGCGAGTGCAAGCAGATCAGGGACCGCGCGCAGCGGGAGATCGACCGGATCGAGGAGGTCTGGAGCCGCTTCCGCACCCTGAAGGTCCAGGATCTGGAGGGCGACGAGCTCCTCTACCGCGAGATGCGCGACCGGTTCGGCCGGTACTTCCGCGGCGGGATGGGCGCCCAGGCCATCCAGGAGCGGGTCGGCAGCTTCGACCTCGACGCCGAGGCCAACAACCTGCGAGAGATCATCCGCACCGGCAAGGGCCAGCGGAAGGCCAGGGCGCTCAAGCGGCTGAAGGTTGTCTCGGCGTTCCTGAACACCTCCAACAGCCCGCTCGGCATGGTTCTCGACTGCATTCCGGTCATCCCGCCGGACCTGCGGCCGATGGTTCAGCTCGACGGTGGCCGCTTCGCGACCTCGGACCTGAACGACCTGTACCGCCGGGTCATCAACCGGAACAACCGGCTCAAGAGGCTGCTCGACCTCGGCGCGCCGGAGATCATCGTCAACAACGAGAAGCGGATGCTGCAGGAGGCCGTGGACTCGCTGTTCGACAACGGTCGCCGTGGCCGCCCGGTCACCGGACCTGGCAACAGGCCACTGAAGTCACTGTCCGACATGCTCAAGGGCAAGCAGGGCCGGTTCCGCCAGAACCTGCTCGGCAAGCGCGTCGACTACTCGGGCCGTTCGGTCATCGTGGTCGGCCCGCAGCTCAAGCTGCACCAGTGCGGCCTGCCGAAGGAAATGGCAGTCGAGCTGTTCAAGCCGTTCGTGATGAAGCGGCTGGTTGACCTCAACCACGCCCAGAACATCAAGTCGGCCAAGCGGATGGTGGAGCGGGCCCGGCCAGTGGTCTGGGACGTGCTCGAAGAGGTCATCACCGAGCACCCCGTGCTGCTGAACCGTGCGCCTACCCTGCACCGCCTCGGCATCCAGGCTTTCGAGCCGCAGCTGGTCGAGGGCAAGGCCATCCAGATCCACCCGCTCGTCTGCACCGCGTTCAACGCGGACTTCGACGGTGACCAGATGGCCGTGCACGTCCCGCTGTCCGCCGAGGCCCAGGCTGAGGCGCGGATCCTGATGCTGTCTACGAACAACATCCTCAAGCCGGCCGACGGTAAGCCGGTGACCATGCCGACCCAGGACATGGTCATCGGGATTTACTGGCTGACCAGGGAGAAGGAAGGCGCTCCGGGCGAGGGCCGGGTGTTCGGCGGCCTCTCCGAGGCGCTGATGGCCTACGACCGCGACGACCTTGACCTGCAGGCCAAGATCCAGATCCGGCTGTCCGACGTCGCCCCGCCGCGCGGTTTCGTGCCGCCGGAGGGCTGGGAGCCCGGCCAGCCGCTGCGGCTGGAGACCACGCTGGGCCGCTGCCTGCTGAACGAGACGTTGCCGGCGGACTACCCGTTCGTCAACTTCGAGGTCGGCAAGAAGCAGCTGTCCGTGATCGTCAACGAGCTGGCCGAGACCTACCCGAAGGTTGAGGTGGCCGCGGCGCTCGACGCGCTGAAGGATGCCGGGTTCCACTGGGCGACCAGGTCCGGCGTCACGATCTCGATCGAGGACGTGGCCGCGCCGCCGAACAAGGCCGAGATCCTTGACGCGTACGAGAAGCGGGCCGACAAGGTGCAGCGCGAGTACGAGCGCGGCCTGATCACCGACGACGAGCGGAAGCAGGAGCTCATCGAGATCTGGACGCACGCGACCGCCGATGTGGCCCAGGACATGGAGAAGGCTTTCCCCGAGACCAACCCGGTCTGGATGATGGTCAACTCCGGTGCCCGCGGCAACCTGATGCAGATCAGGCAGATCGCTGGCATGCGAGGCCTGGTGTCGAACCCCAAGGGCGAGACGATCCCGCGGCCGATCAAGTCCAGCTTCCGTGAGGGCCTGTCAGTGCTGGAGTACTTCATCTCCACGCACGGTGCCCGGAAGGGCCTGGCTGACACCGCGCTGCGTACCGCTGACTCCGGGTACCTGACCCGGCGGCTGGTGGACGTCGCGCAGGACGTCATCGTGCGCGAAGAGGACTGCGGCACGGACAGGTCGCTGCCGATGCGGATTGGCGAGAAGGGCACGGACGGCAAGGTCAGGAAGCTGCCGAACATCGAGAACACCGGCACCGGGCGGACCCTGTCCGAGGACGTTGTCGGTCCCGATGGCACCGTGCTGGCGACGGCCGAGTCGGACATGACTGAGGCCATGATCGACGAGCTGACCGTAGCGGGCGTGGAGACGGTGCGGATCTACTCGGTCCTGGTCTGCCAGGCCAAGGTGGGTATCTGCGGCAAGTGCTACGGCCGGTCGCTTGCTACTGGCAAGCGGGTCGACGTCGGCGAGGCGGTGGGTATCATCGCCGCCCAGTCGATCGGCGAGCCCGGTACTCAGCTGACGATGCGTACCTTCCACACCGGTGGTGTGGCAGGCCTGGACATCACCCACGGTCTGCCCCGAATCCAGGAGCTGTTCGAGGCGCGGATCCCCAAGGGGCTGGCTCCGATCAGCGAGGTGGATGGCTCGGTCAGGATCGACGAGCAGGACAAGTCTCGCAAGATCGTGATCACGCCGGACGACGGATCCGAGGAAGTCGCCTACCAGGTTCCCATGCGGGCCCGCCTGCTGATCAGCGACGGCGACCGGGTAAAGGTCGGCCAGCAGCTGATCGCCGGCGCGGTCAACCCGCACGAGGTGCTGCGCATCCTCGGCTCTCGTGAGGTGCAGCTGCACCTGGTTCACGAGGTGCAGGAGGTCTACCGGTCTCAGGGCGTGTCGATCCACGACAAGCACATCGAGATCATCATCCGGCAGATGCTCAAGCGGGTGAACGTGATCGAGTCCGGCGACACCGATCTGCTGCCCGGCGAGCTGGTGGAGCGGCCCAAGTTCGAGGAGGTCAACCGCGCTGTTGTGGAGGCCGGTGGCACCTCGGCGGCAGGCCGGCCACAGCTCATGGGCATCACCAAGGCCTCGCTGGCTACCGAGTCCTGGCTGTCGGCGGCCTCTTTCCAGGAGACCACCCGGGTCCTGACCGACGCGGCGATCCACGCCCGGTCGGACTCGCTGGTCGGCCTGAAGGAGAACGTCATCATCGGCAAGCTGATCCCGGCCGGCACCGGCATGGGTCGGTACCGGTCCCTGCGGGTCGAGCCGACCGAGGAGGCCAAGGCGGCGGTCTACCCGCCGACCTCCTACGACAGTCCGGCTGACTACTCCTTCGGCCAGGTGTCAGGCCAGGCCATTCCGCTCGAGGAGTATGACTTCGGGGCCTACAACAGGTAGGGAACGAGGTTGTCTAAGGACGGCGCCGCGGCCTTCGGCCGCGGCGCCGCTCGCTTGCCGGGTTTCGCAGTGTTTGCGGAGCTAAATTCGCGGTAAGGGCAGCTGTCATGGCGAGGTCACCGCGGGCCGTGACGGGCGGGCTGGCTCGGGCGTACGCGGCCGTCGTGGTGTCGCTTCGCTACTTCATCGTGGCGGGCTGGGTGGCGGCTGTTGTCGCGGCGGTGGTGTATTTGCCGGCGCTCACCCCGTCGAGCGGCGTGGCGAGCCTGGTGCCAACCGGATCACCGGCTCTGCACGCTGAGGTCACCGCGACCAGGCTGTTCGGTGCGCCGCTGGAAGCTCAGGCAATCGTTGTCCAGCGCGCGCCCGCGGGATTGCCGACCTCGGTCCAGGAAGCCGCGGTCCGCAACGCAGTCAACGTTGATGCTGCGCATCGCGGGCCTGGGAACCCGTCAGTCGCCCCGATTAATGGCGTGGTCGGGGCATTGCCGATCCCGAACACCGACGGGATCTTTCCGGGCTCGCGCGAGCGGTCGACAACCGTCCTGACCTACCTGTACTTCGAGCCGTCGGCGTCGGGGGCACAGCAGCTGGCCGGGAGCGAGCGCTATGCCAGCCGCTACGCATCCGCCAAGTCCGATCACCTGGTCGGCGTCACCGGGGCGGGGATCGCGACGTACGAGCAGGGCGTGATCATCAGCCAGCACCTGGTCTGGGTGGAGCTTGCTACCGTCCTGGCGATCGCGGTCATCGTCGGGTTCTTCTTTCTGTCGCTCGGAGCGCCGGTGGCGACGCTGGCCTGCGCCGCGACTGCGTACCTGCTGGCGATCCGGATTGTCGCGTGGGTAATGCAGCAGTCGCACCTGACATTGCCGCCCGATGTCGAGCCGGTCCTGGTAGTGCTCCTGCTCGGGGTGACGACCGATTATTCGGTCTTCTTTGCCTCCGGGATGCGTAACCGGCTCGCGGAAGGCCTTACGACGCTGCAGGCCGCACGATTGACGACCGCGGAGTACGCGCCAATCATCATGGCCGCCGGAATCCTGGTCGCGGCCGGGACGGCATCTCTCGCGATCGCGAAAATTCAGCTGATCAGCGCGTTCGGTCCGGCTCTCGCGCTGACCGTATTGACCGCGATGGTGGTCTCGGTGACGCTGGCGCCGGCGCTGATCAGCATCTTCGGCGGCGCCTTGTTCTGGCCAGGCCCGCACTCGTACCGGAAGGCAAGGAAGGCAGCCCGCCGGGCAGCGCGGGCGGAGGCCAGGGGCATGGCGCCGCCTGAGGCCCCGCGACCGCCGGGGAAGGTACGCGAGGCGATCGCCAGGTTCGCGGCCGTGCGGCCGGTCGCGATGGTCATCATCGCGTGCTGCACGATCGCGTTGCTGGGCGCGGCAGTCGGCGCGACCGTCATACGGCTCGGCGCGCCGCTGGTAACAGCCCTTCCGGCTAACGCGCAGCCCGCCCGTGCACAGGCTGCTGCTGGAAAGGGCTTCGCTGTCGGAATTGTGGCACCGACGGAGGTGCTGATCCTGGGCACTGGCGTGACTCACAGCACTGCCGGACTAGGCCGGCTGCAGGCAAGCCTGGCACGGCAGCCCGGCGTGGCCGGGGTCGTGGGTCCGGCGACCATGGCGAGGGTGATCGCGACCGCCGCTACGACTGCTCCCGCGGCCGCGAGAATTCCGAACCCGATGCTGGCGAAGTCCGGCAATGCCGCTCGATTCGGCATCATCTTGCAGACCGATCCCCTCGGGGCCACGGCGATAGACCACGTGCAGGCGCTGCAGCGGAGGCTTCCGCGGCTCGTGGCGTCGGCCGGCCTCACTGGTGCCCGCATCGAGGTGGGCGGCGAGACAGCGGCCGCCGGCGAGGCCGTCGGCGCGACGACGTCCAGCCTCGGCGAACTTGCGCTGCTGATGCTGGCCATCACGTTCGTGCTGCTGGCCGTCTTCCTGCGAGCGCTACTTGCGCCGCTCTACCTGCTCGCCGCCAGCGTGCTGGCACTTCTTGCCACACTCGGCGTAACCGTCTGGGTGTTCCAGGACCGGCTCGGCTACGACGGCCTGGTGTACTACGTGCCGTTCACCGTTGCCGTGCTGCTGATCTCTCTTGGCGCGGACTACAACGTGTTTGTGGTCGGCCGCATCTGGGAGGAAGCGCGGCGGCGGCCACTTCGCGATGCCATCGCCGTAGCAGGATCGCAGGCGTCGCGCGCGATCACGGTTGCCGGGATCGCGCTTGCGGTCAGCTTCGCCTTGCTCGCGCTGATACCGCTGCAGCAGTTCCGCGAAGTGGCGGTGGCGATGGCAGCGGGCATCATCATCGACGCGGTCATCGTGCGGTCACTGCTCGTACCGGCGCTGGTGGCGTTCTTTGGCAGAGTCGGCATGTGGCCGGGGAAGCCGTTACGCGCTCGGCAGCCTCCGCGGGATCAGCGCCGCCGCTCGGCGGGCGCTCTGCGGGCTGGCACTGGTTCGCCCGTGGCTGGCGTCGGTCCGGCCCGAGGCGCGCGACGAGACGCTTGAGGCGCCAGACGTTACGCCCGCTGCCGCACCCGCCGAGCGCCGCCGTTCACTGGACCTCACGCGAGTTGACGCCCGCTGCCGCACCCGCCGAGCGCCGGCGCGGTTAGCTTGCCGAATTACGCCCGCTGCCACACGCAGCAAAAGCCGCAGCAACTGGCGCTGAGCTGCCCCTGCGCCCGCCGTGTCATCCTGCCGGTGCGGGGCGGGGTGCTGGCCAGCCCTCCCGGTCGGCCAGGGTGGTTAGTGCCGCGGCGTCGGCTGGGGCGGCACAGTTCTGGTCATTGTTGAAGAAAGTGAACACGTCCGCTTCGGGAGGGAAGCTGTCGCTGATCCGCTTCAGCCACGTTTTGAGCGACTGCTGTCCGTAACGGGGCCAGGGTTGCGCAGCGCCCTCGTGGAACCGGACGTAGCCCCAGTCCGCGGTTCGCCATAGCGGTCCGAGCGGCTTGGCGCCCCGGTCGGACCAGCAGAGGGCGGCCTTGTGCTCGGTGAGGATCGACTGGACTTCGTCTGTCAGCCAGGACGGGTGCCTGAACTCCACACAGACCCGGCCGCCGCCGCTGGCCACGGCGTCATGCCGCGCGAACTCGGCTGCGAATTGCCGCAAGCACTCCGCGAGCAGAGCTGTATCGGCGGCCAGATTCGGCGGCAGTTGAAGCAGCACCGGGCCGAGGCGGTCGCCTAGGCCGCGCGCGGCATCCAGTAGGCGCTCGACCGGCTCTGCGGGGTCTCGCAACCGGCGGACGTGGGTGAGGTAGCGGCTCGCCTTGATCGCCATGACGAAGCCAGCCGGGGTGCGGTCACGCCAGCTGGCGAACGTGTCGCGACCGGCCAGCCGGTAGAACGTCCCATCGTTCTCAACCACCGAAAAGTGCTGAGCGTAGTACTCCAGCCAGCGGGACATCGGGACTCCCGCAGGATAAAAGTCGCCGCGCCAGTCCCGGTACTGCCACCCCGAGGTCCCGACAAAGAGGGGCAAAGCGCAACTCCTCCCGTCCGCGCTCGGTGGCCTGCAGTAGCTTCGGGCGGCCCGCTACGGCTCTCCCGCAGATGCAGGAGGAAGCGCAGGCCTCCCCGATCTCGCAGCGTAGTCTCCGCCTGCCTGGCAGACACTGTCGCCTGGCGGCTCCGTGTTTAGTTACTGCGGCTATAGGCGCAGTAACTAAACACGGACATTCCAGGGCCCTCCGTCCAGGCGATGGCGTGCGACGATTTGCCCTATTTCGCGCCGCCCGGCGTGGGTCGGCCAGGCCAAGGGGCGTGAGTTACCTACCGTGGTCGCAAAAGAGAGGCGTCGATAGCCAGCTGACGCCTCGTGCCACGCGACCTTGGCTGGCGCGGGCGGGGTGAGCGCGATCCGGAGCTGCGCGGGGCGATTCGGCGGCGCGGGGGGATCGGCGGCGCGGGGATCGCCTGCGGGATGGGGCGCCGTCTGGCCGGCGTCGCCTGAGGAAGTTGACCGGCGGCCGGCCCGAAGACGTTGATCGGCGGCGAGGCCGGGGAATACCGACTGCTCAGGGGAAGTGACTGCCGGCGGAATACTGACTGGGGGCGAAGCGTTTGCACACTGGTTTCAGCAGGGGTTCTGGCCGCCGGGGCGGTCAGCGTCCGCTAAGCTAATCTTCAGCGGAGTGCAAGAAGCCGGTCCGTTTTGCGAGCACGTTCAGGGTTCGGTACTCTAGTACTCCGCGCCCGTACCTCACGGGTGCGTGTTTGCCTGTGTGACCGCGGTCTCGTGGCCTAGCGCTAACGAGCCGGGGTGCTCATTGAAAAACATGAGGGCAGGCAAGCAGCGAGACTTCCCTTCCGGATCCGGGCTCGTTTCGGGCCTGGGTGTGTTGTGAGCCTAGCGACACGCCCGACCGCGGGGGGCGGCCGAGCGGCGACCAAGCTGGGCGACCGGCGGAAACCAGCAGGCCAGAGTACCTACTAGGTCGCGCCTCGCGCGCGGCTCATGCACCAGAGGCTCTGCCGCAAGGCAGGGCACCAGGTGCCGCACCTCCGGGCGCGGCACGCTGGCCACCGGCCAGCACAGGCAGTCAGCAGGCGATAGACAGACAGGCACTGCGCCGCAAGGCGGCAGAGGAAGACGGAGACGCGTTGCCCACGATCCAGCAGCTAGTCCGCAAGGGCCGGCAGGACAAGGTAGCCAAGAACAAGACTCCTGCGCTGCAGGGCAGCCCGCAGCGCCGCGGGGTATGCACGCGCGTCTATACGACCACGCCCAAGAAGCCGAACTCGGCGCTGCGCAAGGTGGCCCGAGTCAGGCTCACCAGCAAGATCGAGGTGACTGCCTACATCCCGGGTGTCGGGCACAACCTGCAGGAGCACTCGATCGTGCTGGTCCGCGGCGGCCGCGTCCGCGACCTGCCCGGTGTGCGCTACAAGATCATCCGCGGGGCGCTGGACACCCAGGGTGTCCGCAACCGCAAGCAGGCACGCAGCCGCTACGGCGCGAAGAAGGAGAAGAGCTGACATGCCGCGCAAGGGCCCCGCGACCAAGCGGCCGCTAGTGACTGACCCGGTCTACGGGTCGCCGCTGGTGACCGCGCTGGTGAACAAGGTACTGAAGAGCGGCAAGCGGTCGCTCGCCGAGCGCATCGTTTATGGCGCCCTGGAGGGCTGCCGGGACAAGACCGGCAACGACCCTGTGGTGACGCTCAAGCGAGCGCTGGACAACGTCAAGCCAACCCTTGAGGTCCGCAGCCGCCGGGTCGGTGGTGCGACCTACCAGGTGCCGGTCGAAGTCCGCGCCTCGCGGAGCACCACGCTCGCACTTCGCTGGCTGATCACCTACTCACGGCAGCGCCGTGAGAAGACGATGACCGAGCGGCTCATGAACGAGCTGCTGGACGCCAGCAACGGACTCGGGGCGAGCGTTAAGCGCCGTGAGGACACCCACAAGATGGCCGAGTCCAACAAGGCATTCGCTCACTACCGCTGGTAGTGAGCACCGCAACTCACCAAGGATTGAGGATCACAGAAAGTGGCCGCGACACAGACCGCTAGCGAACTCGCCAACGTCCGCAACATCGGGATCATGGCGCACATCGACGCGGGCAAGACCACGACCACCGAGCGCATCCTGTTCTACACCGGTATCAACTACAAGATCGGCGAAGTCCACGAGGGCGCCGCCACGATGGACTGGATGGAGCAGGAGCAAGAGCGCGGCATCACCATCACCTCCGCGGCGACGACCACCTCCTGGCGTGACCACACCATCAACATCATCGACACGCCGGGTCACGTCGACTTCACGGTCGAGGTGGAGCGCTCGCTGCGTGTGCTGGACGGTGCCGTGGCCGTCTTCGACGGCGTGGCTGGCGTCGAGCCCCAGTCCGAGACGGTGTGGCGGCAGGCCGACCGGTACGGCGTGCCCCGCATCTGCTTCGTCAACAAGATGGACCGGGTTGGCGCAGAGTTTCACCGCTGCGTCGACATGATCTCCGACCGGCTAGGCGCCACGCCGCTGGTGATCCAGCTGCCGTGGGGGGTTGAGTCGGACTTCCGCGGTGTTATCGACCTGATCCGGATGCGGGCGCTGCTGTGGCAGACCGAGGGCAAGGGCGACACCTACGACGTCGTCTCCATCCCGGATGACCACGCCGAGGCGGCCAGGGAGTGGCGAGACAAGCTGCTCGAGACCATCGCCGAGAACGACGAAGAGATGATGGAGCTGTACCTCGAGGGCACCGAGCCCGAGACCGAGCAGCTCGTCGCCGCGATCCGGCGCGCCACGGTCGCCAGCGCCGTCACCCCGGTGCTGTGCGGCAGCGCATTCAAGAACAAGGGCGTGCAGCCCATGCTCGACGCGATCGTGGACTTCCTGCCGAGCCCGATGGACATCCCGTCGATCAAGGGTCACGCGGTGGGCGACGAGTCGACCGTCATCGAGCGGCACTCGGACGCATCCGAGCCGTTTGCGGCGCTGGCCTTCAAGATCATGTCCGACCAGCACCTCGGCAAGCTCACCTATATCAGGGTCTACTCCGGCAAGCTCGACGCGGGCACCCAGGTGCTGAACTCGACCAAGGGCCGCAAGGAGCGGATCGGCAAGATCTACCAGATGCACGCGAACAAGCGCGAGGAGCGCCCGTCCGCGGTCGCCGGGCAGATCGTCGCCGTGATGGGGCTCAAGGACACCACGACCGGTGACACGCTGAGCGACCCGAGCCAGCAGGTGATCCTGGAGTCGATGACCTTCCCGGCGCCGGTCATCAACGTGGCGATCGAGCCGAGGACCAAGGGCGACCAGGACAAGCTCGGCACCGCTATCCAGCGGCTGGCTGAGGAGGACCCGACCTTCCAGGTCAGGACCGACGAGGAAACCGGGCAGACGATCATCTCCGGGATGGGCGAGCTGCACCTAGAGGTGCTGGTCGACCGGATGCGCCGCGAGTTCAAGGTCGAGGCCAACATCGGCCGTCCGCAGGTCGCCTACCGCGAGACCATCCGCCGGAAGGTCGAGAAGGTCGAGTACACGCACAAGAAGCAGACTGGCGGCTCGGGCCAGTTCGGCCGGGTGATCATCAACCTGGAGCCCACCGGCGGCGACGGCGGCGGGTACGAGTTCGAGAACAAGGTCACCGGCGGCCGGGTGCCGCGGGAGTACATCCCGTCGGTCGATGCCGGCTGTCAGGAGGCCGCCGAGTTCGGCGTGCTCGCCGGGTACCCGATGGTCGACGTGAAGGTCACCCTGACCGACGGCGCCTACCACGAGGTGGACTCGTCCGAGCTGGCATTCAAGATCGCAGGCTCGATGGCCTTCAAGAAGGCCGCCGGTCAGGCCGATCCGGTACTGCTCGAGCCCGTCATGGCGGTCGAGGTCAGGACGCCGGACGACTACATGGGGGATGTCATCGGCGACTTGAACAGCCGCCGGGGCCAGATCCAGGCCATGGAGGAGAGGTCAGGGGTGCGGGTCGTCAAGGCCCTCGTCCCGCTGTCTGAGATGTTCGGCTACGTAGGGGACCTGCGCAGCCGTACCCAGGGCCGGGCGGACTACAGCATGCAGTTCGACTCGTATGCCGAGGTCCCGCCCAGCATTGCCAAGGAGATCATCGCCAAGGCACGCGGCGAGTAGTCACAAGTAACGACGACACAAAGCAACAAGCAGCGCGCGTCAGCGCCTGGCCCCGCCGACAGCGGGGAAACGATCGCAACGAGGAGAAACAGTGGCGAAGGCGAAGTTCGAGCGGACCAAGCCGCACGTCAACATCGGCACCATCGGTCATATCGACCACGGCAAGACGACGCTGACGGCGGCGATCACCAAGGTGCTGCACGACAAGTATCCGAACCTTAATTCCTTCTCCGCCTTCGACCAGATCGACAATGCGAAGGAAGAGAAGGAGCGCGGGATCACGATCTCGATCTCGCACGTGGAGTACCAGACCGACAAGCGGCACTACGCGCACGTGGACTGCCCCGGTCACGCTGACTACATCAAGAACATGATCACCGGTGCGGCGCAGATGGACGGCGCCATCCTGGTGGTGGCGGCGACTGACGGTCCCATGCCGCAGACCCGCGAGCACGTGCTGCTGGCACGCCAGGTCGGCGTGCCGTACATCGTGGTCGCACTGAACAAGGCCGATATGGTCGACGACGAGGAGATCCTCGAGCTCGTCGAGCTCGAGGTCCGCGAGCTGCTCAGCACCTACGAGTTCCCCGGTGACGACGTGCCGGTGGTTCGCGTATCCGCGCTGAAGGCACTCGAGGGCGACGCCGAGTGGGCCGACAAGGTCGTCGAGCTGATGACGGCTTGCGACGACAACATCCCAGAGCCGGTCCGTGACACCGAGAAGCCGTTCCTGATGCCGGTCGAGGACGTGTTCTCGATCACGGGCCGCGGCACCGTCGTCACCGGCCGGATCGAGCGCGGCGTGATCCACACCGGCGACGAGGTCGAGATCATCGGTATCCGGCCGAAGTCGACGAAGACCACGGTTACCGGCGTCGAGATGTTCCACAAGATCCTCGACGAGGGCCAGGCAGGCGACAACGCTGGCCTGCTGCTCCGCGGTACCAAGCGCGAGGACGTCGAGCGCGGCCAGGTCATCATCAAGCCGGGCACGAACACCCCGCACACCGAGTTCGAGGCTCAGGTCTACATCCTGTCCAAGGACGAGGGCGGTCGGCACACGCCGTTCTTCAACAACTACCGCCCGCAGTTCTACTTCCGCACCACAGACGTGACCGGCGTGGTGCACCTGCCGGAAGGCACCGAGATGGTGCTGCCCGGTGACAACACCGAGATGAAGGTCGACCTGATCCAGCCGATCGCCATGGAGGAAGGCCTGCGCTTCGCTATTCGCGAGGGCGGCCGGACCGTCGGCGCCGGCCGAGTCACGAAGATCATCAAGTAGTTACGGCGGGCCCGGGGCCAAAACCCCGGGCCCGTTTCCACGGTCGTTCCCGCCCGCACGGGAGCGGCAAGAACCAGCGGCACGAAGAGCGAAGGACATCGAAGCCACATGGCGGGACAGAAGATCCGCATCCGGCTCAAGGCTTATGACCACGAGGTCATTGACAGCTGGGCGCGGAAGATCGTCGATACGGTGATTCGTACCGGCGCCAAGGTCGCCGGCCCCGTGCCGCTGCCGACCGAGAAGAACGTCTACTGCGTCATCCGCTCGCCGCACAAGTACAAGGACTCGCGCGAGCACTTCGAGATGCGCACGCACAAGCGGCTGATCGACATCATCGACCCGACGCCTAGGACCGTTGACTCCCTGATGCGGCTCGACGTGCCGGCTGGCGTCGACATCGAGATCAAGCTGTAGTCCGAACGCACGCAGAGGAAGCCGGAGAAGAAAGCACTGTGATGACAAAGCAGATCAAAGGGGTCCTGGGCACCAAGCTCGGCATGACCCAGGTCTTCGCCGATGACGGCAGGATCGTGCCCGTCACGGTGGTTGCGGCCGGCCCCTGCGTCGTCACGGCGGTTCGGACGCCGGACGCCGACGGCTACTCTGCGGTGCAGATCGGCTTCGGCGACATCGACCCGCGCAAGGTGACCAAGCCAGTCGCCGGGCATTTCGCCAAGGCGGGCGTGACCCCGCGCCGGTACCTGGTCGAGCTGCGCACCGACGACGCCGCCGAGTACACCCTCGGGCAGGAAGTCACCGCCGAGACCTTTAGCGCCGGCGAGCTCATCGACGTGACCGCGACCAGCAAGGGCAAGGGCTTCGCCGGTGTCGTCAAGCGACACGGCTTCAAGGGCCTTAGCTCCTCGCACGGCACCAAGCGCAAGCACCGCGCGCCTGGCTCCATCGGTGGCTGTGCCTACCCGGGCCGTGTCTTCAAGGGCGTGCGGATGGCCGGCCGGATGGGCGGCGAGCGCACTACCACCGCGAACCTGACCCTCCACGGCGTGGACGCCGGACGCGGGCTGCTGCTCATCAAGGGCGCGGTTCCCGGCCCGGCCGGCGGCCTCGTGCTCGTCCGTAACGCCGTCAAGTCCCCAGTAAAGAGTGAGGCGAAATGAGCCCGGCTCAGACGAGCTCCGCCGCTAAGCGGAAGGCCGCGGCCGGCGATGCCGCCGCGACTTCGCAGCTGCCCGCGGAGATCTTCGATGCCAAGGTCAACGTGCCGCTGATCCATCAGGTGGTCGTTGCCCAGGAGGCCGCGGCCCGGCAGGGTACGCATGCCACCAAGACGCGCGGTGAGGTGCGCGGCGGTGGCAGGAAGCCATACCGGCAGAAGGGCACCGGGCGCGCCCGGCAGGGCTCCGTCAGGGCCCCGCAGTTCGCAGGCGGCGGCGTGGTGCACGGTCCCCAGCCGCGGTCCTACGAGCAGCGCACGCCGAAGAAGATGAAGGCCGCGGCGCTGCGCGGTGCGCTGTCCGACCGGGCCAGGCACGGTCGCGTGCATGTAGTCGCCGGACTGGTTGACGGTGAGACGCCGAAGACCAAGGCGGCGCTGGCCGCGCTGGTCGCCGTGACCGGGGCGCCCGGCGCGAACGTGCTCGTGGTGACCACCAGCAGCGACGAGGTGACCAGGCTGAGCCTGCGCAACGTCCGCGGCGTTCACCTTCTTGCCGATGGCCAGCTGAACACCAGGGACGTCCTGGTAAGCGACCATGTCGTGTTCACACAGGAAGCGCTGGACCGCTTCGTGGCTCGCGCGACCGGCGCGACGGCGACTACCGTCGCCACCCCGGCCGCGGAGCCGACGGCAGCAGCCGCCAGCGCTGAGCAGGCTGAGCAGGAGGACGACCAGCAGTGAATAAGATCGTCAACCCACGCGACATCCTGCTGCGCCCGGTCATCTCGGAAAAGAGCCTGCGGCTGGCCGATGACGGCAAGTACACCTTCATCGTCGCTCCGGACACGCACAAGACGCAGATACGCCAGGCGGTAGAGGCCACCTTCGGCGTGAAGGTGACCGGCGTGAACACGATCAACCGGCCGGGCAAGCGCCGGCGGACGCGGTTCGGCTGGGGCAAGCGCCCTGACACGAAGCGGGCCATCGTCAGTCTTGCTGCCGGCGACCGGATTGAGCATTTCGGCGGACCGGTCAGCTAGCCGGCGATTACTAGGAGCTTGAGTTAGATGGCTATCAGAAAGTACAAGCCGGTCACCCCCGGCAGGCGCGGGGCGAGCGGTTCTGACTTTTCCGAGCTCACCCGCAGTGAGCCCGAGAAGAGCCTGGTGCGCCCGCTGACCAGCCAGGGTGGCCGGAACGTCTACGGTCGCGTGACGACCCGGCATCAAGGCGGCGGGCATAAGCGCGCGTACCGCCTGATCGACTTCCGCCGGGCGGATAAGGACGGCGTTCCGGCCAAGGTCGCGCACATCGAGTACGACCCGAACCGGACCGCGCGGATCGCACTGCTGCACTACGCCGACGGGGAGAAGCGCTACATCATCGCTCCGGTCGGCCTGAAGCAGGGCGACCGGGTGGAGAACGGCGCTGGCGCTGACATCAAGGCCGGGAACTGCCTGCCGCTCCGCAACATCCCGACCGGCACCGTCGTACATGCCATCGAGCTCCGGCCCGGTGGCGGGGCCAAGATCGCGCGGTCGGCAGGATCGGGCGTCCAGCTGCTGGCCAGGGAGGGCAGTCGTGCCACCCTGCGGATGCCATCCGGCGAGATTCGCCAGGTGGACGCAGCCTGCCGGGCGACCGTCGGCGAAGTCGGCAACGCCGAGCAGGCCAACATCAAGCTCGGCAAGGCCGGCCGCAGCCGGTGGAAAGGCCGCAGGCCAACCGTACGTGGTGTGGCGATGAACCCGGTCGACCACCCGATGGGTGGCGGCGAGGGCAAGACCTCCGGCGGCCGGCACCCGGTCAGCCCCTGGGGTAAGCCAGAAGGCCGGACGAGGCAGGCGCACAAGCCAAGCGACCAGCTGATCACCCGCCGGCGCAGCAAGAAGAAGCGGTAGGAGCACCTAACGATGCCTCGTAGCCTTAAGAAGGGTCCTTTCGTCGACGATCACCTGATGAAGAAGGTGGACGTCCAGAACGACAAGGGGACCAAGAACGTCATCAAGACGTGGTCGCGCCGCTCGATGATCGTCCCGGCGATGCTCGGCCACACGATTGCAGTGCACGACGGGCGCAAGCACGTGCCGGTCTTCATTACCGAGGCGATGGTCGGTCACAAGCTCGGCGAGTTCGCGCCGACCCGGACCTTCCGTAGCCACGTCCGCGACGACCGGCGTAGTCGCCGCTAACCCAGGCGCCAGCAACGACGGGCGGCGTAGACCGCGCGCATAGACAACAGACACACAGGCAGAACCAGGCCGGATACGAGAAGAGCGAGACTGAGATGGAAGCAAGGGCTAAGGCGCGGTACGTTCGCGTCACGCCCCGGAAGGCCCGCCGCGTGGTGGACCTGATCCGCGGCATGCCTGCCGATCAGGCGCAGGCGACGCTTGCGTTCGCGCCGCAGTCGGCGAGTGACCTTATTGGCAAGGTGCTGGACAGCGCCATCGCCAATGCGGGGCATAACAGCCACCTCGACGCAAGCTCGCTCGTCGTGAGCGGTGCCTGGGTGGATGAGGGGCCGACGCTGAGGCGCTTCCGGCCGCGGGCTCAGGGCCGCGGTTACCGGATCAACAAGCGCACCAGCCACATCACGGTCATTGTCTCCGAACGCGGCGAATCGGGCGGCGCCGCGAGCTCGCGAGCAGCAGGCGGCCGTGCCAGCAGCAGTGCCGCAACCAGCAGGGAGAGGACCCGCTAGTGGGCCAGAAAGTGAACCCGCACGGGTTCCGGCTAGGCATCACCACCGACTTCAAGAGCCGGTGGTATGCCAACAAGCTGTACAAGGACTACGTCGCCGAGGACGTCGCAATCCGGCGGCTGCTTCAGCGCGGCATGGAGCGGGCGGGCATCTCCAAGGTGGAGATCGAGCGCACGATGGACCGCGTCCGGGTAGACATTCACACGGCGCGGCCCGGCATTGTCATCGGCCGACGCGGCGCTGAGGCCGACCGCATCCGCGGTGATCTGGAGAAGCTGACGAGCAAGCAGGTGCAGCTCAACATCCTCGAGGTGAAGAACCCCGAAGTGGATGCGCAGCTGGTTGCCCAGGGCGTGGCCGAGCAACTGTCCAGCCGGGTCTCCTTCCGCCGGGCCATGCGCAAGGCCATGCAGACCGCGATGAAGAGCGGCGCCAAGGGCATCCGGGTGCAGTGCTCGGGTCGCCTCGGCGGCGCTGAGATGTCCCGGTCGGAGTTTTATCGCGAGGGCCGGGTTCCGCTGCATACCCTGCGCGCGGACATTGACTACGGCTTTTACGAGGCACGGACCACCTTCGGCCGGATCGGCGTCAAGGTCTGGATCTACAAGGGCGAGGCAGCAGCCACCAGGGCCGAGCGCGAAGCCGCCGCAGCAGCGCTGCGCGCGGGACAGCGGCCGAGCGGTGGTGGCCGCGAGCGCGACCGGGACCGCCCGCAGCGTGGCCAGCGCCGCCGTCCGGGCTCGCCGGACGGGACCGACAGGCCGACCGCTGCGCCAGCCGAGAGCACTGAGACCCAGGCCGGGACCACGGAGTCTACGGTCACCTCAGGCGAGGAGAGCTGAGTCATGCTGATTCCGCGGCGGACCAAGCACCGCAAGCAGCACCGGCCGGACCGCTCTGGCGCCGCCAAGGGCGGCACCAAGGTCGCCTTCGGTGAGTACGGCATCCAGGCCGTCGAGCACTCGTACGTGACGAACCGGCAGATCGAGGCGGCTCGAATCGCCATGACCCGGCACATCCGCCGTGGCGGAAAGGTGTGGATCACGATTTACCCTGACCGTCCGCTCACCAAGAAGCCGGCCGAGACCCGGATGGGTTCCGGCAAGGGCGCGCCGGAGTGGTGGATCGCCAACGTGAAGCCAGGGCGGGTCATGTTCGAGCTGTCAGGCGTGCCCGAGCCGGTGGCCAGGGAGGCCCTCAGGCGCGCGATGCACAAGCTGCCGATGAAATGCAAGTTCGTGAAGCGAGAAGTGGGGGAGGCGTGATGGCCAAGGCACTGGCAGCCGCTGACCTGCGGACCGCGACCGAGGAAGAGCTGAACGTGAAGCTCACCGAGGCCAAGATCGAGCTATTCAATCTTCGCTTCCAGGCGGCCACCGGCCAGCTGGAGAGCCATGGGCGGCTGCATGCCGTCCGGAAGGAGATCGCGCGCATCTACACGGTGAAGCGCGAGCGCGAGCTCGGCATTGTGGTTCTGGAAGAGGAGTCGGCCGATGAGTGAGGCGAGCACGGCGACGCAGACGCGTGGCTACCGCAAGATCCGTGAGGGCCTGGTGGTCAGCGACAAGATGGACAAGACCGTGGTCGTCGAGGTGGAGGACCGGGTCAAGCACCCCAAGTACGGCAAGGTCATCCGCCGGACGAAGAAGTACAAGGCGCACGATGACGCGAACGCCTGCGGCGTTGGCGACAGGGTGCTGCTGATGGAGACCCGCCCGCTGTCAGCGAGCAAGCGCTGGCGCGTGGCGGAGATCTTGGAAAAGGCCAAGTAGAACGGGAACGGCGGACCACAAGTCCGCAGCTCCCGGCCAGGACGCCGATCCGCTGGACTCAGGGGACAGGCGCGTGAAGAAGCAGGAGTTGACGTGATCCAGCAGGAGTCGCGGCTCAAGGTCGCCGACAACACCGGTGCCAAGGAGATCTTGTGCATTCGCGTGCTCGGCGGCTCGAGCAGGCGATACGCGGGCATCGGCGACATCATCGTCGCCACCGTCAAGGATGCCCTCCCCGGTGCCGGGGTCAAGAAGGGCGACGTCGTCAAGGCCGTCGTCGTGCGCACCCGCAAGGAGCGGCGCCGCGGCGACGGTTCCTATATCCGCTTCGACGAGAACGCAGCCGTGCTGATCAGGGATGGCGGGGACCCCCGCGGTACCCGCATCTTCGGCCCGGTTGGCCGGGAACTGCGAGAGAAGCGGTTCATGCGGATCATCTCGCTTGCTCCGGAGGTGCTGTGATGGCTGGCGCGAAGAAGGCAGCGCCGCGGAAGGCGCCAAAGATGAAGATCAGGAAGGGCGACAAGGTCGTCGTCATCGCGGGCAAGGACATTAACCGTGAGGGCACCGTCATCGCCGTCCACCCAGACCGGCAGCAGGTGCTTGTCCAGGGTGTGAACCTGATCAGGAAGAACACGAAGGTCACCTACCAGGGTCAGGTCGGCACCGGCTCCAAGCAGGGCGGGATCGTGACTCAGGAGGCCCTGATCCACGTTAGCAACGTTCAGCTCATCGACCCGGAGAGCAAGCGCCCGACCAAGGCCGGCTACCGGCGCGAGGGCGGCAAGAAGGTCCGGGTAGCCCGGGCCAGCGGTAAGGACATCTGATGGCTCCGAAGACGAAGAACGCGCCCGCCGAGGCCCGCGAGGCCGACGGCGCGGCGAGCGCGGCTGCCGAGAGCAACGGCAAGCAAGCGCAGCGGGTGCCGCCGCGGCTCAAGGAGCGCTACCGGTCCGAGATTGCTTCGGCCATGCTGGAGGAGTTCGGCTACCCGAACGTCATGCAGATACCCGGCGTCACCAAGATCGTGGTGAACATGGGCGTCGGCGAGGCAGCCAGGGATGCCAAGCTCATTGACGGCGCCGTCAGGGACCTGACCATCATCACCGGGCAAAAGCCCGCGGTGGCCAGGGCCCGCAAGTCGATCGCGCAGTTCAAGCTGCGCGAGGGCATGCCGATCGGAGCGCACGTCACCCTGCGCGGTGACCGGATGTGGGAGTTCCTTGACCGGCTGCTGTCGATCGCGCTGCCTCGCATCCGTGACTTCCGCGGGCTGAGCGACCGCCAGTTCGACGGTCGCGGCAACTACACCTTCGGCCTTACCGAGCAGCTGATGTTCCACGAGATCAATCCCGATCAGGTGGACAGGCAGCGCGGCATGGACGTGACGGTCGTCACGTCCGCGACCACCGATGCTGAGGGCCGCTCATTGCTGCGGCGTCTCGGCTTCCCATTCAAGGAGAACTGAGCAGTGGCGAAGAAGAGTCTCATCGCCAAGGCCAACCGCAAGCCGAAGTTCGAGGTGCGCGCATACACCCGGTGCTCTCGGTGCGGCCGCCCGCGGGCCGTCTATAAGAGGTTCGGCTTGTGCCGGATCTGCTTCCGGTCCATGGCGCACCGCGGCGAGTTGCCTGGCATTACCAAGTCCAGTTGGTAATCCACGGGGGGCTCCGGCCCCCGCGTGCCCCCCGAAAAGCAAAAACCACAGAGAGCAAAGCCACGAGGGCTACGCCCCCTTACAAAACTAGATAGGGCCGGGGCTACGCCCCGTGCCTGGCACGACCGTCCGACCTGGGTGCCCCAATGGCGCCCACCGACCACGCCGAAGGTCCCCGGTGTACCGGGGAAACCGCGGCGAGGAGGGCCACAAGGCCATGACCATGACCGACCCGGTCGCAGACATGCTGACTCGTCTGCGCAACGCCAACTCGGCCTACCACGACTCCGTGATCATGCCGCACTCGAAGATCAAGGTGCACATTGCGGAGATTCTCCAGCAGGAGGGCTATATCGCCAGCTGGAAGGTGGAAGACGCCGAGGTGGGCAAGAACCTGGTAATCGCGCTGAAGTTCGGACCGACCAGGGAGCGCTCGATCGCGGGCCTCAAGCGCGTGTCGAAGCCCGGCCTGCGGGTGTATGCGCGCAAGGACAACCTCCCGCGCGTGCTCGGCGGCCTTGGCGTGGCAATCATCTCGACGTCCTCCGGCCTGATGACTGACAAGCAGGCGAAGAAGCAGGGCGTGGGCGGGGAAGTCCTCGCCTACGTCTGGTAGGGAGCCAGCTATGTCACGAATCGGGCGAATGCAGGTTGTCATTCCCGGCGGAGTGGATGTCACGATCGACGGCCGCCAGGTCCACGTGAAAGGCCCGAAGGGCGAGCTGAACCTTGAGGTCACGGCGCCCATCGAGGTCCAGCAACAGGATGGCGTGATCACCGTGACCAGGCCCAGCGACGAGGGCGAGATCCGTGCGCTGCACGGCCTATCGCGCTCGTTGATCGCCAACATGGTGACCGGTGTCACTGAGGGCTACCGCAAGACGATGGAGATCGTCGGCGTGGGCTACCGAGTCCAGGCAAAAGGCAGCCAGGACCTAGAGTTCTCGCTCGGCTACAGCCACCCTGTGCCGGTGCATGCGCCAGCCGGGATTAGCTTCAGAGTCGAGACGCCCACCAGGTTCGTCGTGGAGGGCATCGACAAGCAGCAGGTTGGCGAGGTAGCCGCTAACATTCGCAAGCTGCGCAAGCCAGACCCCTACAAGGGCAAGGGCGTGCGATACCAGGGCGAGCAGATCCGCCGCAAGGTCGGGAAGGCTGGTAAGTAAGAGATGTCTGGCACCAAGACCAGGGCACACGGCCGGATCACCGGGCGGACGGCTCCGCGCATTGCCGCGCGCGAGCGGCGGCACCTGCGCGTTCGCAAGAAGGTCGACGGCAGCGCTGCGCGGCCACGGCTGGTCGTCACGCGCTCGGCGCGGAACACCTTTGCCCAGCTGATCGATGACACGGTCGGCCGGACAGTGGCGTCCGCCTCCACACTCGAGGACTCGATCCGAGGTGCAAGTGGCGACAAGACGGCCAAGGCCAAGCAGGTCGGAACGCTGCTGGCACAGCGCGCCGTCGAGGCCGGCATCAGCGCGGCGGTGTTCGACCGAGGCGGGTACGCCTACCACGGCCGCGTGGCAGCGCTCGCCGATGGCGCGCGCGAAGCTGGGCTCGCTCTCTAGATGACGACCACACGCATTCAACGACAGAAGAGGATTATCTGATGGCAGCAACACCGCGGCGCGGCGCCGGAGGCGGCGGCGAACGGCGCGAGCGCCGCGACGACCGCCGCGGGGCCGGGCCCGAGAAGGGCACCGCTTACCTCGAGCGGGTGGTCACCATCAACCGGGTCGCCAAGGTGGTCCAGGGCGGCCGCCGGTTCAGCTTCACCGCGCTTGTCGTGGTGGGTGACGGTAACGGCATGGTTGGTGTCGGCTACGGCAAGGCTAAGGAGGTCCCGGCCGCGATCGCCAAGGGCGTCGAGGCGGCGAAGAAGGCCTTCTTCCGAGTGCCGCGCATCGCCGGCACCATCCCGCACACCGTGCAGGGCGAGGAGTCGGCCGGCGTCGTGCTGCTGAAGCCGGCCAGCCCCGGTACCGGCGTAATCGCCGGTGGCCCGGTCCGTGCCGTGCTGGAGTGCGCCGGCATCCACGACGTGCTGTCGCGGTCGCTGGGCTCATCGAACCCGATCAACGTCGTGCACGCCACCGTCACGGCGCTGAAGAGCCTGAACCGGCCCGAGGAGATCGCGGCGCGACGGGGCCTGCCGATCGAGCACGTGGCGCCTGCCGCCATGCTCCGGGCGCGCGCCGCCGCGGCGACTACTGCGGGCACTGCCAATGCGCCAGAGAACAGCTGAGCCGGGCGAGACAGCGGAGCAGAAGACGATGGCAGAGCTTAAGGTCACACAGATCAAGTCGAAGATCGGCGGCAAGAAAGAGCATCGCGACTCGCTGCGGTCGCTCGGCTTGCACCGCATCGGCGACGTGGTTATCAAGCAAGACCGGCCTGAGATCCGCGGCATGATCAATGCGGTGCGTCACCTGGTCACCGTCGAGGAGGTTGACTAAACGATGGCAGACACCGACACCAGCGCGCACGGCGCTGCCGCTGAGCCGGGCGGGCGGGCCGGGCTGAAGATCCACCACCTGCGGCCGGCCCCCGGGGCGCGGACAGCGCGCACCCGCGTTGGGCGTGGCGAGGCGTCCAAGGGCAAGACGGCAGGCCGCGGCACGAAAGGCAGTAAGGCACGCACGCAGGTGCCAGAGGCTTTCGAGGGCGGCCAGATGCCGCTGACCCGGCGGCTGCCCAAGCTGAAGGGCTTCTCCAACGCGCGGTTCACGACTACCTACCAGGTCGTCAACCTGGACCGGCTGGCTGCGCTCTACCCTGCTGGCGGCGAGGTGACGCCGCAGGACCTCGCGGCAAAGGGTGCCGTCAGGTCCGGCGAGCTGGTTAAGGTACTCGGCCAGGGCGAGCTCAGCTCGGCGCTGCGGATCAGTGCGCACGCCTTCTCGGCCACCGCCCGTGCCAAGATCACCGCAGCCGGCGGAACCGTTACTGAACTGTGAGATGACTGCCGCCCAAACGCAGGTCCGGGCCAGCTTAGACTCCGCTGGCCCGGACCTGCGTGCGGTCGCAGGCCGCACGCTCCGTGGCCGTCGGAGTCCGTCCGGCACGTTAGACTTCGGCGAGCACACTGCTGCCGGAGTACGGGCGCACGAGTCGCGGGCTCAGCTGGCGAGTAGCGGTGCTGTCCCGCAGCAGGAGCGGCAGACGATGTTCGACTATCGAGTAGGGGACGGCGCATGCTGACCGCGTTCATCCGGGCGTTCCGAACGCCCGACCTGCGCAAGAAGCTGCTCTTCAGCGTTTTTATCATCGCCGTGTTCCGGCTCGGCCAGCAGCTTCCCACGCCGGGCGTCTCGCAGAAGGCGGTTCAGGCCTGCCTCGCCGTTTCGACGAAGAGCAACCTGTTCCAGCTGCTCAACCTGTTCAGCGGCAACGGCATCACCAAGCTGACAGTCTTCGCGCTCGGCATCATGCCCTACATCACGGCCAGCATCATCCTGCAGCTGCTCGCCGTCGTCATTCCACGGCTGGAGACGCTGCGGCAGGAGGGCCAGACCGGCCAGGCCAAGATCACCCAGTACACCCGGTACCTGACGGTGGGGCTGGCGATCCTGCAATCGACCGGCATCATCGCGCTGGCCCGCGCTCACGAGCTGATTCCTGGCTGCTCCTCGACGCTGATCCCCAACCCGTCGGTGTTCACCATCACCACGATGGTCATCATCATGACGGCGGGCACTGCGGTAATCATGTGGCTCGGCGAGCTGATCACTGACAAGGGCGTCGGCAACGGCATGTCCGTCATGATCTTCACCCAGATCATCGCCGTCGTTCCCGGCCAGCTGCAGCTCATCTGGGAGAACAAGCCCAAGTACGTCTTCGTGCTTGTGCTGATCATGGGCGTGGCCGTTATCGCGTTCGTCGCGCTGATGGAACAGGCGCAGCGCCGCATCCCCATCCAGTACGCCAAGCGGATGGTCGGCCGCCGGATGTACGGCGGCACGTCAACCTATATCCCGCTGAAGATCAACATCGCGGGCGTGATCCCGGTCATCTTCGCCTCGTCCCTGCTGTACATACCGCAGCTGGCGGCCCAGCTGTTCGGGCAGAAGGTGAACACACAGGTCGTGACGACTGGCTGGGCCGGCTGGGTGGATACCAACCTGGTCTTCGGCGACAAGCCGGCGTATGTCATCGCATACTTTGTCCTTATTCTCTTCTTTACGTACTTCTATGTGTCGATCACCTTTAATCCCACAGAGGTGGCCGACAACATGAAGAAGAGCGGCGGGTTCATCCCTGGCATCAGACCGGGCGGCCCGACAGCGGGCTACCTGAGCTACGTGCTCAGCCGGCTGACGGCGGCCGGATCGCTGTACCTGGCACTCGTCGCTCTGATCCCGCTGGTAGCCATCGGACTTCTCGACGCGACCGCGCAGTTCCCGCTCGGCGGCACCAGCATCCTGATCATGGTGGGTGTCGGGCTCGACACGGTGAAGCAGATCGAAAGCCAGCTGCAGCAGCGTAACTATGAGGGCTTCCTGCGGTAGTGCGACTCGTCCTCGTCGGGCCCCCCGGTGCGGGCAAGGGGACACAGGCCCAGTTCATCGCCTCCCACCTGTCGATCCCGAAGATCTCGACAGGCGACATCTTCCGGCACAACGTCAGTACCGGCACCGATCTCGGCCGCCAGGCCAAGGCATTCATGGATCGCGGTGACCTCGTCCCGGACGAGGTCACCATTGCCATGGTCGTGGCGCGGCTAGCCGAAGACGATACCCAGAGCGGGTTCCTGCTCGATGGCTTCCCGCGCAACGTCCCGCAGGCCGAGACGCTCCGCAAGCTGCTCGCCGACTGGGACACCAAGCTGGACGTCGTGCTGGAACTGGTCGTCGACGATGATGAGGTCGTCCGACGGCTATCGGGCCGCCGGACCTGCCGGGTTTGCGGCCGCATCTGGCATGTGCTGTTCGAGCCACCTGCCAGGGCAGGTCTCTGCGACGATTGCGGCGGTGAGCTGTTCCAGCGGGACGACGACCGGGAGCTCACGATCAGGCACCGGCTCGATGTCTATGCGGAGCAGACCCGCCCGCTGATTGCCTTCTACGCTGACGACGGCATCCTGCTGGGCATCGACGCGACCGGACCGGTGGAGGAAATCACCGCCCGCGCGCTGGTAGCGCTGCGCAGGTTCATGACCTGAAACCCGTGCCGCCGGCGACCGGGTACGGTGAAAGTCATGGCACGGGAGGCGTTATGCGACTAAGAAGGGACGAGCCGATCCAGGTAAAGTCCCCAGCTCAGCTCGCCATCATGCGTGAGGCGGGGCTGGTGACAGCGGCTGCCCTACGCGCCGCAGCCGCAGCGGCTCAGCCCGGCATCAGCACGGCCGAGCTCGACGCGATCGCCGAGCGCGAAATCCGCTCGGCGGGCGCTGTCCCCTCGTTCAAGGGCTACCACGGCTATCCCGCGACGATCTGCACCTCGGTCAATGACCAGATCGTGCACGGCATCCCGAGCTCGGCTCAGGTGCTGCGCAAAGGTGACGTTATCTCCATCGACTGCGGTGCCATTGTCGACGGCTGGCACGGCGACTCCGCCGTTACGATTGCCGTGGCTGTACCGCTGCCAGGCGCCGCCGGAAGCCTAGAAGATATCGCCGGCTTGCTGCGCGCCTGTGAGCTGTCCATGTGGCATGGCCTAGCGCAGGCCGTGCCCGGGAAGCGGCTGACCGACATCTCACACGCAGTGGAGCAGGCAGCCAGGGCCGCTGGCCGGTACGGGATCGTCCGGGAGTACACCGGCCATGGCATCGGCACCCAGATGCACATGGCGCCGACCGTGCCGAACTACGGCCGGGCCGGGCGGGGCCCGATACTGACGCCCGGCATGGCGCTGGCTATCGAGCCGATGCTCGTGCTCGGCGCACCGCAGACCCGGCTGCTCGACGACGGCTGGACCGTCGTGACACAGGACGGCAGCTGGGCCGCTCACTTTGAGCACACGGTGGCCGTCACTGATGATGGGCCGTGGGTCCTGACGGCGGAGGACGGCGGCGCCGCGTGGCTCGCCGCCCTGCAGTCCGGGCACGCGGCGCCCGGTGGGCAAGCGACAATGGCGGGGCAGGCGACCGCAGCAAGGGCCGGGGGAGTGCACGATGGCATATGACCCCAATATCCGGGCATCGGATACGGACCGCGACCGGACCGCGTCGCTGCTGCGGGAGCATCTTGCTGCCGGGCGCCTGACGCCCGAGGAATTCAGCGAGCGGCTGGACCGCGCCTTCTCCGCGCGGACCCTGGGAGAGATTGACTCACTGCTGAGGGATTTGCCCAGCATCGACCTTTATCGCCTGCCGGACGCCGAGCTAACCCGGCGGCAGCGGCAGGCAGATCAGGGCAACGGCCACCGAGGCGGGCACCGGGCGGCGTGGCGGGCGGCCTGGGGCAGTTGGTTCACGGTCGTCCTCCTCTGCTTCGTTGTCTGGGGCCTGACCGGTGCTGGCTATGTCTGGCCACTGTGGGTAGCCCTCCCCTGGGGTGTCGTGCTGGCGGGTGGCTGGGTCACCACCAACGCGTTGCGCGGCGGATCTGCGCACCGGAGCATTGAGGGCGGTTCGGGCCAGGGTCGGCTTCCCAGCGGCGACGAGGACCTGCCCGGCCGGCCTCCCCGCTAGCGGCGCCCGGACGCTGCTGGACCGCCTTGACGGTCCCGGAATAACCAGCCCGGCTTGGTGGTTTGCACACGCGTCACGGGCTGCGGGGCTGGGTTCGCAAAGCGTGCCCAACTGAAGTAGACTTTTCGATGGCCCGTGAGCTGTAGTCGGCATGCGTCGCAGCATATGCAATGTGACCTCAGCCAGCCGGGCCGTTCGTGCCCGTGACAGCGTGCGCCAGCATGATGTCCACGGGGACAGCGCAGCCTTCTGGTCCCGCCGGGAGCGGAAGGCCGAGGTCCAGCCATTGGGC
>Ga0335072_10002709_pt1 | contig 27228 bp, 31 predicted proteins | sample Lox_Sample_21_FD_206725 | JGI IMG/M metagenome (GOLD analysis project Ga0335072, IMG submission 206725) | Soil microbial communities from Loxahatchee National Wildlife Refuge, Florida, United States - Lox_Sample_2.1 | ecosystem: Environmental > Terrestrial > Soil > Wetlands | place: USA...
GTGAGCTCACAATGAGTTGACGTGCGGTCAGCGTGTCCACTGTCCACTTGCAAGGCTCCTTGGCAAGCGAGGGCAAGCAGTGGCCCAAAACCTTAATGATCCTTTGCGTTGGTAATTGGACGTGAAGACAAAGCGGCAGGCACCAAAACGGAGGTGCTCAGGGATCAGTGTCGTGCATTAATAGCGCAAAGGGGGGGGGGTTGCAAAACAAAGGGCTCCACAGTCCCGTGACGCTGTGGGGAGGACTGACACTTCCAACGGTTCGTTTATGTGCGAAAATTAATATGAACGCATCGTCGTCGTGATTGAAATATCTTGCCTTAGCGGTTACCAGTGAACCTGTCTACCTCAAGGTGCCTGTATCCTACACCGTACCACCTCGATGCGGCCGACCCTAGGCCAAACGCCTGCCCTTGCTTCAAGACGCTCGGCCCGAAGAACAACGGTCCCACGCACTCTCACCCTTGTCTTGTGTCGCGTCTCTTTGTTCTATTTGGCTCGGGCTTGTGAAGATTGCCAGCTTCCTTCGCGGTACTTCTCGGGTCTGTAAATGGCTTTGAACGAAGAACCTACTCTTAACATCCCCCCTTGACGCAATCATGTTGCAGACGCAATCATATTGCAGCTTGCTGAGGACAATATAACTTAAGATTGGGGGAGATGCTCGTGGGCAGATGCTTACTCCCCCCCCTGAAGACTTATTGACCCCATGTTCGAAAGCCCGCCTGCACGAACGAGCTCCGAGGTTCGCCGGCACGACAAGGACTAGTGCAGTCGCAATTCGGTACACATCAAAAACCTGCGATCGACATCTTCCCTCCTCTGCCACCTTTGACCGGTGGCTGCTTTCTCGTCGCATGCTTCATGCTCAATCCATTGCCGAATGAGCCATCTTGAAAGCTAGAACCGAATGACCCACCCATTCCTCCAAACCCGGGATGCATGCTGTCCTCAACCCTGAATCCCTCTCCTTCGGTCAAAATAGCAGTCCACAGAGTCTCCATTGCCGATGTCCAATCACGCAGCTTCCGGAGGTGTTCCAAATCACTAGTGCTTTCCACAACTACTGTGCCACTTTCTTGGTTGATCTTTGCATTCAGCTTCCTGTCCACGATCAAGACGCCCAAGATGTCCTGCACTTCAGAGACGGATATTCTGATCTGCTTCGCAACGAATGCAAGAGTAAATCGAGAGTATGGTGCTATCAATTTCAGAACTGCCTTGGTCCGCATATTCCGACTAACCTCGTCAATGTTTTCGGCTATGAAGGGATCAGCCAGAACGTCTTGATTCTCCTTCAGGATAGATTCGTATTGTTGGATGTCGTCACGTTGGTAGGCGTCGACAAGGTCCGTCATCACCGAGATGCGGGGATCATTCTTATATGGCTTGGTTTCCTGGGAGTCGAAGGGGTTGATAGTGGACCTCATCAACATGGTCGTCAAGACAAGGTACTTGAGGACCTGTATGCGTTGCATTGACCCTGCTTCGTCGTAGTTCTTGAACGATTCGAAGAAGTCGCTCTGCGCTTCCTTCCAGTTCTCCTCACTCATATGCATCTTGCCACCACATTCTCGGATGATGCCCATGATCTTAGGATGTGGCACTGCAGACCGAACTGTCAAGGCGCGCTGGTAGAGAGCTTTAAGTCGTTTATTATTCCTTGTCTCCGCGTACATCTGGATTTCTATGGCGTAGACTTCCAGGGAATAGGTACCCTTGGCAGGATCGTCTGTGCCGTCCTCTTTCTGGCATGCTTTGTGAAGCTCTCTGAGCTTCTTGCTCAGTTGAGTGTAATCCTTCTTGTCCAACCACAGTTTGGCCAGTTTCACATTCGTTTTGAGCCAGAGTCTTTCGTTGTTCGTGCTTTGAAACGAGTTCAACGTTAACGAGTAAAATTCTTCCATGCATTTGCCCGCTCTTTGGTCGTCTGAGCCTTTTTCAATGTAGTCGAGCATGTTGTTGATAGATTTTTCCGAGTAATTGCGGGTGACTGCTGACTTGACGTACGTGAGAAGCTCCTTGTAGTGCTCCACAGCATCTTCGTAGCGTCCGAGCTGAAATTCGAGCTTGATGGCTTGCTTTAATCCTTTAAACCCCCAGTCACCTTTTTCTGGCTCCAACGCTGGTACACCAAGGAACTCGCTGACAGCTTCTTCTGGATTGTCCGCCTTCAACTGCTTGGCATTGTAATATTTGTTCTCGATATCCACGTCGCCGCTCTCCTGGTCATCATCATCTTCGTATTCGAAATCATATCTGTAAAGTGTTAGAACGACGCCTAAGCGTGTTTTCTAGGACCCTTACTGCTCTGGATCGGACTCTTGCATGAAATCATCATCGTCAGACATTTCGACAAGTGAACTTTTGGTAGGTCTAGCGGGCGCGAGGACGGAGAGATGTCACCCAGCTGGAGGCAAAGACTGCGACCTGCTTGATGACTGTGAGGCGATCGTGAAAGACGAAATATTTCAGGGCTATGTTCAGGCTGTAAGGTAGCTTGAACGTGTTGGCGAACTGTAGACTGTCACGCTTGCGTCCAAGAACGAGTGGACCTAGCGGTGGAGCTGGGCGAAGCTGCAGCGTGAGGTTTTCTGCGCAGTTAGAGACCGCATGAGTTAAGGCTAAGATATGGCTTCGTAAAAAATTGTAAGACGAAACAACGAAGCTATTTTTTTCAAGTGTCCAGTACGGACGAAGGGTGCAGGCAACATCGACCTTGAAGCATGAAATGCCAAGGACAAAATTAGGCACTACGCATGTAAACTACGGGCTAGCGGCCATCAGGCTTTAGCCTGCGATAACCCGGCCTAAATATTTCGACTTCTGTTCGCGCCACAACTGAACTAGTCGTCCAACAAAGAGAAACATACATCGTTCAATATGGGGGGTGATCTTAACCTTAAGAAGAGTTGGCATCCGCAGCTACTCTCCAACCAAAAGAGAGTATGGGAAGAGGAAAGAAAAGCGCTCGAGGAGCGCAAGAAAACAGACCAAATGATGAAGGAGCGACAGGAAGAGCGCCATATTCAGGAGATACAAGAGCTTGCTGAGGCAAGCGGTGGCACAAAGAGACTGGCGCGTGTCGACTGGATGTATAATGGAAAGGGAGCGGATGGGCAACCGGGCACGACAGAAGAAATGGAAGGCTACTTGCTTGGAAAACGCCGAATAGATGGACTGATCAAGGGCACCGACAATCAGAAGTTGGAAAAGTCGGCAAAGGAGGACTCTTTCATGGCGCTGCAGAATGCCAACACTGCAAGAGATACGGCGGCTAAAGTGCGAGAGGACCCTCTGCTTGCCATCAAAAAGCAGGAACAAGCAGCCTACGAAGCAATGATGAATGATCCGGTGAAGAGAAGGATGCTTCTCAAGGCCTCCAGAGGAGGAGAACCTACTTCTTCGGAGCGAGAGCATAAACGAAGAAAACACCACCATCGTCATCGCGACCATCGTGATGATGAGGACAGGCGTTCGAAGCACCGGTCTCGACGCTACGAAGAGGACGAGAGCAGACACGGTGGAAGCAGACGCAAAGACGAAAATAGAGACGACTACACGAGGAGCAGGGACAATCGCAGGCAACGTTCGTATAGCTCCTCGTCGTCGCGTTCACGATCTCCTCCGCCCCGCAGATCGAGGCAATCGCCTCCTCCATACCGGAGGCGGCGATCATACTCCCCAGACCACAGAGAGCGGTCTCGGTCACCATACTACAACAAAGAGAGCGGCAAAGAGGTTAGGAAAATGCAAAGCTGGCATAATTCGGCACCCCCAACACGGCCAAGATCGAGATCCCCTAAACGGGAGAACGCGTCTACCATCGAGGAAGATAAAGCTGCGAAGCTAGCAGCAATGCAACAAGCCGCTTCAGAGCTGGACCAGGATCGAGATCGTCGATTAGCTGCTATTGCGGCGAGGGACATGGAAGAGGCAGAGCGAGATGCGGAAATGAGGGCTCGAAATGCGAAATACGGTGGTAGAACGGATTTCATGAATAAGCTGAACAGACGAGCCGGTGATATGAACCTCGGAGACCGATTAGGTAGGGGAAAGACCGGCTTAGAGAAAGAATTGGAGGCTCATTGAAGTCTGAATGTTATAACTCCGTGAAGCTAGCCAAGACGATAATGATAGGTAGACGCCGAAGGCTACAGGATGATACTATCAAAGAATCTCTAGGGTCTACTTCATGACTTTTCACATATACGGTTTTGCCGTTGTCCTCCTAGGCATCTCCTAGGCATCTCTTGTGCTCGTTGCACGTTAACAGATCTCCGGTGCATCGTACACGCCCGTCTCTGCCACTCCTGAGAATGAGCAAATCGGGCGACTAATTTTGGATACTATTTAATGGGGAACGGCGTGACTGGCTGAAGTGCTAGCGTATTTCCTAGAGTAAGGTTTCGGCTAGGTGCCTTCAACTTTGGTCCGGCGCAGAGATCTACAAACGCCGCGGCTCGAAGAAGGCGTTGCATCATGACTTGACTAGCATGCGTTGAATACTTACCACCTCTGCGAAATAGTCTTACTAGCATCATCATCATTTCTACCATCTACAACTCCTCCTCTGTGCTTCTTACATTCTCGCCACAAACACCGCGATGGTACTTTGCGGCCGATCGAAGACCGTCCAGAGGAAATTGGTGCTTTTGTCCGTTCAACATCCCCCCTGGCGCGAAGGATTTACTGACGACAGTTCTACAGAGGCGACGGCGCTTCAGGGAAGACAAGTCTGCTCAATGTGTTTACGAGAGGGTGAGTCTTAGTCCTAAGCCTTGTCTCGGGGCTAGGGTGCAGATGCTAACGGCGCATTGGATTTGCAGGTTCTTTCCAACAGTATAGTATGTGTCATGTTGCTATGTCGTCGACTTTGGGCAACAATGAAAGATGAGCAAGGAGCTAATAACAACATGCGATATATAGCGAACCTACTGTATTTGGTCAGTCGATCTCCCATCTGCTCCGGAACCCCTACTAATCTGTCGCAGAGAACTATGTACACGGTATACGCACATTTCATGCCAGCGGTCTTTGCTACAACTAATCCCGCCTGCCTCCAGACATCTTCGTCGACAATATTAACATGGAGCTCTCGCTCTGGGACACTGCCGGACAAGAGGAGTTTGACCGCCTCCGCTCATTATCCTACGATGACACACAAGCCATAATGCTTTGCTTTAGCGTAAGCTGTGTCTACATTCACTGCTTTATCACTAAGTGCTGAAAATTGCTTCGAACAGGTGGAAAACAGAGATTCATTGGAAAACGTCAGCACAAAATGGATTGCAGAAATCAACGAGCACTGCCCAGGCGTCAAAATCGTGCTTGTTGCGCTGAAATGCGACCTACGAGAAGAGCAAGAGAAAGATGACGATGAGGCTCATGCTACGCGTCCAAGCCATATTGTGACATATCAGGAGGGGCTAGCAGTGGCAAGGAGGATTGGTGCACTGAGGTATCTCGGTAAGTGGCGCTTCGACTTTAATGGGAAGGAGCAGGATAAAAGGATATCTAGCTGACAACGCGATAGAATGCTCGGCAATGCGAAATCGAGGCGTCAACGAAGCATTCACAGAAGCTGCAAGAGTGGCTCTGCAAGTCAAGCCTGCAAAGTCAAAAGAAAGTAGCAAGTGCACCGTCATGTAGTGCTCAGCATGCCCTCTTTTGGATGTCTGCCGACTACCAGCGCTACCTCTTCTACATTTTTGTTTCTTGGGATTAGCGTTTGTACGTTTTGGAGGATCCATTGGACAAGAGTTACATACAGGCCCGGCCAGGTTTGGATATGTGCTGATTGGTGTTTCTCTGCATGATGAGGCGTAAATGAGATCTATACGAGATACACGATATTCGCTGGCACAGATTCAATCGATTTATTGGCAGTAAATAGTGCCGTACTCGGAGGTACAAACTCTAGTTCAGTGTCCCTCGTAGAATTGCTACCTAACAGTAGCTGGGCTTCCCTTGCGCAGCGTTTTCAGTCTTGTAGCTCGTGGTCACGCCTCCGTCCAGTGTACATTGTGGCCCATGTAAAAAGAGACACCTCCAACAGTTCAACTGGTGATGCCATTCACAAGTGGAGGGTCATCCTTCCTGCCCCTTTCGTTGGCTTGCGCAGCTCTCTGTTCATCACCACCACCATCATCATCAATAACCAACCAATCCTTCACACCACCCTTCCAATCCGCTATCCTGCCCTCCTTGACCCTCACCACTACTACCCTCACATCATCACCCTCAATATAGCAGCTACTCGATCCACCCTCTAAGGTCTCTGCATTCGGCGGTTGCCCTCCAAAGAACCCAGCCTCTTCTCTTGCCTGGTCCCCAAACGTGTTATTCGCTAGATGCGCCTCCTTACACCACTTCTCCTCTTCACTTCCCTTCTCTAGAAACTGTGCTTCACCCGTAATGGTGGTCGAGATACTACTGAGAGCGCTGGTGTTGATATTCAACAGTAGACTGGCGAGGCTGCTACGGGTTGCTGCTACTGGCGGACTTCCTTCCCGGCCAGCGGTGGCGTGACGAGTAGCTGTCGGTGGACGGTGGGAGACCCAGTCGTGAACTAGGAGAGAAACGTGAGGGTTCGAGAGCAGGTTGCGGGTTTTGAGAGATTGAGCGTTTGTGGTCATTATTATGGTGGGGTAGGAGTAATAGGGCGAGGACTGGAGGAAGGTATAGTTCATTAGGGAGACATGGGGAAGTGGGACGTTAGATGAGGCAGGTGTTGAGATTGTAGCGAGGTGGAGCTGAACATCGAACGTGAGCCGTTATCAGAAGAAAAGAGGACTGAAGGAAAGAGGACGTACAAAGCGAGCGTTCTTGAGACATGTTGCAACTTCTGGGGGAAGAGTGGTCGAGATGTGAGGATGAGTAGTTGTGGCGGAGGCCTCGTAGTTTAGCGGAGGATGATGGCCGTCTGCCATGTCAGACCAGCTACTTTTTGCACCCAGTTAAAACTTCGATGGACGGCTAGCAAGGTCATGCACTTTGTGGATAGAATGAGCTCGACATTAACAGCGGAGCTCGAAGTCGAGAGCGTCATACAACGAGCACGAGCCCCCATTGGTGGCGTTCTTTTTCCCCGCAGACTGCACTTGTTAGTGTGCCCGCAGTCGGCCGCTCCTCTTTCTTTTCCAGGCCCGTATCACAGGAACGCCATCTCCAACCCTAGCACAGCTTCCGCCCGTCAGCTGCCAATCAGTCCCTAACCCAGCCGAACGCCCGCTTTCACTCAACTCGGCTTTGTCGGTGGCGAGCGAAGCTCTAACTTCCCACAGCTACAAAATAGCAAAGAAGCAAAGCCTCCTTTGTGTCCATCCAGGCACGAGGCTCGTTTGGCGAGCTCCAAAAGACCTCAATATCTTTTCTAGATCCCCACCATCGCTCTCTACACAGTTGACACCATGCTTGCACGACGCCTTATTCACCGCACTTCACAGCCCTCCATCCTCCTCCGCGCCTTCACAACCTCGTGCGTCTCGCGAGATCCTCCGCGCTCCCCAAGTCTTGCCGACATATCACACGATGGTGCTGAGGCATTCAATGCTAAGCAGAAAGCGTTCCGAGAGAACCTTCAAGCTGCAAAGGAAAAGAAAGCAAAAGAAGACAGTCAGTTTCTAGCTGCCACTACCCCTTCTTCATCTACCCCTGATTATCTCACTGGCGCCGCAACCTCTTCAAACCCACGTGATCCTGCAGACCTGCTTGACACATTAGGATTGGGCTCACTCTCAACTCATCGGAGTGTAGGAGAAGCACGAGAAAAAGAACACGAAAGCTCAACAAAGCGAAAAGGCCCCTTCTCGAACCTAATCTACGGCACGCCGGAAGGACGACAGATGGACAAGGAAATCGAACGATCCTTCTCGCAAGTCCTGGCGCGAGGTAAATACGTCCACTCGATCGTTTTCCACTCAGTCAAACCGGAGAAAGTCGACGAGTACGTCGAGCTGGTGGGGTCTTGGTATCCAAGAATGGCAAAAATGGAAGAGAACAAGGTCAACCTTGTAGGAAGCTGGAGAACAGAAGTCGGGGACTGCGAAACCTTTGGTCTGGGCTCCTAGTGCTAACTTTCGAGAAGAAAAAAAAGGGCCATTCCTAACGTCTTTTCTAGTGCATATCTGGGAGTACCAGCGCTATCTGGGTTATCACGCATCACTATACAACATTCAGCACCATCCAGAATTCCCAGATTTCGAGAATAAACTCAAGAAGCTGATAACATCAAAGAATATCTCGCTCATGCAAGAATTCTCTTTCTGGCCGACGACTCCCCCGCGACAACTCGGCGGTCTGTTCGAGCTACGATCATACACGCTTCATCCTGGAAATCTACTCGAATGGGAGACACATTGGCGGAAAGGCCTAAAAGCACGACGAGAGGTGATGGAGGGTGTTGGAGCATGGTTTGTGCAGATCGGTGATCTCAATACAGTGCATCATCTCTGGCAATTTGCAGATCTTGAGGAGCGAAAGTTGAGGAGAGAGCAGTCTTGGAGCGTTGAGGGATGGGGAGACACAGTTCACAAGACGGTACCGTTGATCCAGACAATGAAGAGCCGCATTTTGATCCCGATGCCATGGAGTCCTGTTGGTTGAGTTTGGGAGGGGCATCTCATATCCTGTAAGGGAGGTAGAGACTCTTGAACACAGGAAAAAGCACGTCGTCAACTACGAACGCCGAGGAAAGCCATTTGACTAGCCTGGGCATCGAACAAGCTCCCCCAATGGTCCTGGGCGCACAGAAGGGTTGGGGTTGGGTATCTGCATAAAGAGCCTTATTCAGTCCTCTGCTCTTGGTTACTTGAGCCGACGGATAATCCATTGCAATTCCAGGTAGACAGACAATACCACGATTGCCAAGTCCTGTTTGAAGTTCCCTGATACTAGGCTACAGCAAAGAGGTTACAAGTTCTACTCCTACTAAAACTGCCATGTGCTAGATATGCGCAAAAGCACGGGAAGCCCTGCTGCTTCGCCTACACTTTGAAAGCAAGTCTCAGCTGTCATTTCCTCCGTTCGCAGAGCCAATCATGGTGCTAGAGTGGCGGAGTGCTCCCTAATATTGCACAATCCATGGCGTAGTCCCAACTAGCCGACTTAGCACGGCTAGAATCGTCATCCTCAAAATTCTCGTGAAGCCGTTTTCGAACATAAGGTGAAAAAGCGTGAGGACCTCTCCAATTTTTGAACTTATACCCCCCCGAACTTCTGGCCACATGCCGCTGACTCTCTAAATATTTCCCTCCGAAGACATCCATTCCTTCAGCCAACGAAACTAGACTTCTTACACCGGTCTTTACCTCAAAACGAAATCGACGCACATACACTCCCCCCCGAAGCAGACTGCTTTCCCACAAAATCAACTATCGAGGCACAAACACCACTGCATCCTTCACGGCACGAGATTATATGCCCGAGTTACAACATCGGCAGCACAATGAATAAAATCATAGACCTTGTCAAGAGATTCGACATTCAACATGGCCAAAGGCGTCGCGATCTGACCCTAGAAACGGTGTACGTACCCATCATTTGTGCTTCAGTGCTCTTCTTCACCTGGGGCTTTGCGTATGGCCTGCTCGATACGATGAACAACCATGTGAGGAAGCTCATGGGACTATCACGGGCTATGTCGGCGCTGCTAGCAGTGGCATACTATGTGGCATATCCAGTCGCCGTTTTTGGGATCGCCGGCCCTCTTATCAAGTATTGTGGATATCGCTTTACTTTCATCGCGGGCCTCCTGATCTTTGGCATCGGGAACTTCATCATGATGGCCGTGGCCGGGAAACTCGCCGGCATGGTGGCCGCCTGCTTTGTCGTTGGCCTCGGCGTCGCGACCCTCGAGCGATCTGCCAACCCGTACGTGGTCAGATGTGGTCCTACTGCCCAGCGTTCGACCCGCATCAACTTTGCCCAATCATTCGCCGGTATCGGAACAGTCCTTTCGCCGTTAACAGCGGCACGCTTCGTGTCTGGCAATGCCACCGAGAAAATAGCAGGCATTGTAGGTGTTTATAAAGGTATCGGCTGTATCGTCATGGCAATATCGATTTTCTTCGCAGGATTATTTTTCCGCACCAACTGCACACCGGAGATCTCGTTGGACGATGAGGAAGAGAGCTACGCATTTCGAAAAAACCCTCTTTGGGGCTGCAAGAAGCTATGGTGGGGTGCGCTTGGAAACTTTTGCAACATGGGATGTCAGGTCGCGGTTGCCCAGTATCTCATGGCGTATCTCGAGGAAAACGCGGGTCTAAACGACACCCAGGGAGCTCAATATCTATCCGTCGCTCAAACGGCTTTCGTGGTTGGCCGATTCGCATTTTCCGGTTTGTCAATGGTCATGAAGCCTCGAAAGGCGCTCGGTATCTTCATCTTTGGTTGTATGGCGTGCTCCACGGGTGCAATATATGCAAGGAACGGGGCTGCAATCGCCATGGTTGTCCTCATTATGCTATTCGAGGCTCCGCTCTTTCCGACAATCTTCGAGACCGCGACAAGCGGCCTGGACAAGCTCGCCTCGCGTGCAGAAGACATCATGATTTCGAGCATATGTGGTGGAGCACTTCTCTCTCCCCTGTTCGGGCTTCTTGCTGATACTGTTGATGGCGGCTCGCATACCTCTATTGCTGGCACTAATTTTGTGAACGGCCCACTAGAAATTCCGAGAAGAGATCTGAATGAGGTAACCCGTCCTAGGAATAACCAGTCACATGCCACCCGATCAAGTACAAGCCCAACCGCGGACGCGAATGTCATCAAGATGACGGGCACTGCAACAGCGTTTTCGCTTGTTGTCGCTTTCTTCTGCGTGGTTGCTTTGTATATCCTCATTATCAACATCTACAAGCCATATAAGAGAACGCTCGATGCCGCAAGGACCCAGGAAAAGCAAAGTGAGGATGACGGAGAGTCTGGAGATGGCTCGATTCGGTCTCCAATCCCACTGACCAAATTCAAGTCGAGGACGGCGGAAGACTTGGTAGCAGCTGGTAATGAGGAGCAAGAGCGCATCGCGGAGTTGCGAGCTCAGTTCAGGGGAGGGCGGATGCCTGGCTCATATGAACTAGAACCCGAGGCTCCAATCGGGGCACCTCTTCGATCGTCTAGAACATTTCCATAAGCGAAGAAGATGAACAGGAGGAAGACGAAAGGATCATTCCCAAACATGCGTTCAGAAGAGCCGGCTCAAACCCCGGCGGTAAGGAGGTGGGCGGGATTGAGAAGAGCGAGAAGGCTAGACCCAGTTGAGTAATACTTCTGATGACAGTCAGCCTACTTGGTGCCCATACAAGTCAAGGATGTTCGTTAATGGAAATTAACGTTGAAGGAAAAGAAAAGGTTAGGTGGGTTGATGAAGGTTTCCCTTTCTTATTAAGAGTTAGTCAGGGCGACACGGGCGCAAGTAGGCTAGTAATGCGAGAGCTGACTTCAAATGAGCTGGATATCCTATAAGAGTGTTGTGACGAAGGGTTTTGAGCATCTTGACAAAAATTCCGGGCCCACACTGTTTGCTGACCGCTGGCTGTAGAGACGTGCATGTGGTGAATCTTTCGTTGCCAATGGGCTTCGCGTCGCCTTGGCGTGTGGCGTTTTTTTTTCCCTTGCGTCGCCGGCAGCCTTCTAAAACACTCCTACACTCACTTCAGTGGTCGAAACACATCTCTGGTCATTTCCTCTGCCAGGTATATGGACGATCTGATCGTGTTCTTTAAGCACTTTGCCACAAGATGTTTCTCAGATGAAAGTCTTCCGACGATTTTCACCTTCTTGCCTCAGCTTTAGTCTCTCTATTACTTTCAGTCATTCTCCATCTATTCCAACAAGGTTGCTTTCCACCATGCCAACTCAACCTATGCCATTTCTGCCGCTCAAAATCCTCATGCTCCACGGTTACACACAATCTGGACCACTCTTCCACGCCAAGACACGTGCTCTCGAGAAACATATCCAAAAAGCCTTCCCCGGCTCTACGCTCTTCTATCCGACAGGGCCACTGCGCCTGAACCCAGCTGATGTACCTGGTTTCGAGTCTTCTTCGTCGGCTGATGCCAAAGACGTTGAAGTCTATGGCTGGTGGCGCCGATCAAACACTGCCGACCCCCCGGAGTATCTAGGGTTTGAGGACGGCTTGGCAGCTGTCGCCGGAATCCTTGCTAGTGAAGGTCCCTTTGACGGAGTCGTGGGTTTTTCGCAAGGGGCAGCGCTCACGGCTATGTTGGCATCATTGCTCGAGGGCCAAACACGGCGTGAAGCTTTCGCCCACTTTCGTTCAAAATCTCCTTTGTCAATACCATTCCCCGCCTCATTCGAGTCATTACAACATTCTCCCCTGAAATTTGCTGTTGTATACAGCGGCTTCGTGGCACCTGGAGAACGCTACCAGGCCTTCTACGACCATCCACAGATCCAGACTCCTACAGCTCATTTCCTTGGCAGCCTCGACAGTGTAGTCGACGAAAGCCGAAGTCGAGCTCTGATAGACGCTTGTGGCGGACAAGAAAAGGCTAGGGTCATATGGCATCCTGGCGGCCACTTTGTACCTAGCGGTAAACAGTACCTAGAGGCACTCGTCGATTTTATACAAAGTACCACTTCGCCTACACTCAAAAAGAAGAGAGAAGAGGATGAAAGCGTCGAAGAGATGGATGTGCCTTTCTAGTTAATGTATTGCTAATTTCCGGCCATGACAGAATCCTGCGGCACCCGTTGATCGATCCGTCTTCATGTTGTCAAATTTGTATGTCCTCCAGTCTGCCGATGAGACAGCGTTCGCCGGGGCTATTGCGACCCGCGTAACCCCTTAAGCTCACCTCCCTACCTCAGTGCCATAATAAGATCAGTCCAGCTGTCCATATCCGATCCACCCGGCCTTCCAGCGTTTGGAGGCGCGTATGACCCGGAACCCCTAGCAGATTAAAGTAATGGCCTCCAGGCTGCGTGCCCGCTTGCCACGGAATGTTGATAGGCCGCGACATAGGCCGCGACGGAGTACCAGGGGTGGGGTGATATGTTAGAATTTGTTGACCTAGTGGGCCGCCGTCGAGATAGAGACTTCTGCTAGATGGATAGGAACTGCCACCGGAGTGATAGGAACTCCCATTGGAGGGACAAGAACTGCCGCTGTTGGAAAGGGCACTTCCGCGGAACGGATACAGATATACGTCGTAGGGATTCATAATGACTACTTGTCTTTTCGTTCAGCTGAGTTGATGATAGCTGGCTGGTGTCGGGATTGAATGAAGGATTCTTTTGAAGATTGAGAGGCCTGTGTCAGGTCAGCATGAAGATAGTACTAGAAGGATTTACAGATTAAAGCCTTGTCTGGTCGTTGGGCAAAGGGCAACACAATGTTGATAACGGACGGTGTTGGCAAGGTCTGCAGTCGGACATGGGGACATTGATCGAATGGGAAAATGGAGTTATGGCACAAAGACTTGGAATTACCAGAGCTAGGAGACTTCCAAAAATGTAGACTACAAAACCACTTGCCATGTCGGCCTTGAGCTTCGTCGATTATCATGTTGTCTCCAGTACCCTCCCATCACTCGTTTCTCTCAAACAGCAACTCCGTTAAGTCGCTGGTGGAACGTATGAAAGTTGCCACGCCCGTCTGTATCCATCACGGCAAACACAATGTCTTGCCACCAACCAGCTGCAAATTCTGCCTCAGACAACACTGATTTCCACATGTCCGCGACCTCCTCCTTCGGGTTTCCAAACGCACCACAACCAAATGCACCCAACACGAGCTGCCTATGTCCGTTCTTTGCAGCGATGCGCAGAATTACTCTCATCTTCTCTTCCATTAACCTGCGGTCCGCTCCAGAGACATAGCGCTGACGTCCACTATGCTGATCTATTTTGGTCGGGGGTTGACAGACCGCCGCAACGCTGATGACACTCAGTACAGGTAAATTCTTTGGCTCTCTCATATCCATTAGTCCATGGCCGTCCTTCATACTTTCACGAAGAACAAGCACACGTGGTGAATAGATGCCTCCCTTCTCTGGCAGAGGATAATAATTGTATCTCAGCGTTGCGGAGAGAGAGGTTCGGTAGCAAAGAGCTTCTTCCTGTGCGAGCGCCCCATGCATCCACCCTCCACCGGGAGATCTCGCATTTGCCATATTGAGGATGCATACCCTCTTGGGGCTTGGTGAATTGACTGCTAACTCGAGAGCGGCATCAATTGTGTCTGCGTTGATGACCTTGATGGCTGTAGGAGGTACTCTTGGGCAGTGGCTGCTGTCGAGGTTATCAGCGTCGCCGTTTTGGTATAGAGTGCTTCGAGGCTGGGCATCTGGCCGAGTGAGGAGGATCCCAGGTAGAATCTTTCTCATTTCCTTTGCGATTTCTTCGAGAGGCTTTCGCGCTGGATCGTTGTCGGATTGAGGGTTGACCAGCGGCCTCTTGCTACCGGTAAGTTTGCCATTATCGAAGCGAAGGACTGCTTGCCTCTTATGTGGTGATTTGTCTGCCATCTTGGAAGACTGTGAATGGAGATGCAACAAGGTCTGGCGACCTCCAAGCTCATGAAGTTAGCTATGCTACTCCAGTTGTCGCTCCGTGAACTTGAAGTTGCGCCTATGTCGCTTATGTATTCCACCTGGGAACGCTGGCCGGCTGTGTTTGTGATTGAGAACTAAATTATCTTTGAGGTCAACAATAAAGCTGTTGCCTAATTGGCCAGGCTAGTTAGACTTGAGGCCTATTTCCGGATCAGGCTGTGACATGCTTCACGTCCTGTAGAGCGGGCTGAGTTCAGCCAAGGGCTATACAACATGATGAGGTTATGGTGATGAGGATGGTCGTATCGAAGACCACCAGCATTGGAGTTAGTCTACGAAGCTACTAGACAGGCTAGAAATTCTGACAACAGCCCGCCGCGGAAGAACTGAGATCTAAAATCAACTACATAGAGAGGGGGAGGATGACGACTATTATATCTTCCGTTGCCATACTAGCACATAACTCGGGGCAGTAGCGAGAACCATATACACTATTCAGACTTCGAAGGCTGCTTAGATTGTTTGCATGAAAGTTTACTCGAGAAACTATTGTGTGCTGGTATCTCCCCCGCATCTTTTGATGGAAAAGGATAAGATTAGATCCCGCGGGAGCAAAATAGCAGTTTCCTTGCCCATATCGTGCGACAGAATCCATACTATGTACTGCTCCCAGACCGGTCCAGTTTTGTAAAAGTACCAGCTTGCCAGATATTTCGACCTCTTGGCCAAACTTCCCAACATGTCAGGTACAGCCTGGCCTTTTGCTTGTTATCGTCCAGCGTACTTCCATTCACTAATCACAATTCATAGCCGAAGACATTGACCCAGACTCCGTCATGGGCTCCTCGTCGTCAGACTCAGCCACTGAAGAAGAAACCGACCTCTTCCCTGCTGATACCAATGCTATCTCAAACACGGCCAACACAGGCCGACCACTCACGCCTCAAAATAATCATCTCAACGCCCTCGCGCCTGGCGAGCTCTCCCCTCCACGCTCAGAGTCACAGTCCCAAACACAAGTTCTGAACCAACAATCCTCCATGGTTGATTCTGGACACATGATGGCGAATGGTAACGGTGATGGGAATGGCAGACAAGCTTGGGCCACAGAGGGTATGAGTAGGGACAACAGAGATGATCCTGTAGTGGATGGAAAGCCAGGAAGTGGGTGGAAAAGTAAGAGGGCGCAGGACGAATACCATCGGGCGATGGAAAGTGTGATTGACCGGGACTTTAGTTTGAGGGAGTTTGGGGATGTTCTCGCGCCAGAGGAGACGCCAGAGAAGAAGCCAAGCTAGTGCAAGAGGAGAGAATGGCATCTTGATCATGAGCATAGCGAGGCGAATTGCAGGCGTTTAGATATGTATGTTACTAACAACACGAGAAAGGAACGCTTCCAACCGCTTAGTTTACAGCCGCATGGGAGCATTTGAACAGAAGGTCGCTAGAGACAGGAAGCTTCAAGTAAGCATCTTTTATTGCTTCCTGCCTTCAAGTTGTCTTTACCAAGCAGATTGCACTGCCTGCATCAAGGCCACTGCATAGCCCTTCTGAAGCACATAAAGCTTAGGCTGAGCACGCTGACCCTCCCTCGGCACACAACCTGCAGACTCCCAAGCCGTGTTGACTCTGATACCAATATCCTCCCGGGCTAGCCCTCGTCTTGCTGGGTGGTGGTCTTGTTCCTGGAGGCAATAACCTCCAACTTAGATATCTCCCTCATCTCCTTAATGGGCCCGGTGCCAACCCAGGCACATTGCTGTACCGCTCATCTCTCTCCGTCTTGAACATGACCTGTATCCAGAACTCCCTGCTATCACCATCCCACCATGTCCAGAATCTGCCGTCTCTCCTGTCCACTTCGCGAGCTTGAAGCTTGAAGCCACACGTCTCATACGGCTCCGCCGCCACCAGCAGATACTGAAACGCTTTATCTGGTGGGTCATCGACTTTCTGTTCGAATGCGCTCATAAATCTGACTCTCGGCTGCACCCCCGGCCCAATCTCAGGATACAGTAGCTGAAACAGCAGCCCAGCCTGCCTTGTTAACGGATCTCTCGTCTTCGTGATTTTATATCCTGGCCGACCAATCTTGACGATGTTCTTCCGTACCGCAACGCCCATCATTCCTGGCATCATCGTCATACCATCTTTCTGTTCTTTCTGCTCACGAGCCGCTCGCCGAGCGAGGTTCGTCTGATGCTTCCGGCCTTGTGTATGTGCGAGGTAAGAGCCATCATTTTGATGGACGGTAAGGCAGAGTCGGCACTCGAATGAGCCCACATGGTTTTTGAAGAAGTACGGGTCTTTTTCAAGGTCGATAGTTTCGAGGGCAAGTTTTCGCAGGCGTTCCCGACGGTCAGCGTTGGTTGCAGAGTGAGAGGCGACACCACCACCACCAAATTTGGACCCGGCACGATTTTGGTAGTCCATGGTGAACTAAGGATAGGTTTGTCGTCGATAGAGAGAATGAGGTAGGATGAGTTCGTGGTAGCCAAACGTTGAATCCAAAAAAGTTCGGATGCGCTAAAGCTCCACCGAAAGTTCAAGTCTCGTAGGGCTGAACATGCACGTCATGCCCCAGCTTCACGGCAGAGCAAGGATTTCGAACAAACGGGGGAACTTGTAGAACATTTTGAGAGATGTAGTTTGATATCGTTTTAGTAGTCAAAGACCTTGAAAATGACATCCCGAGACGACTTTAACACCTCCCAGTCGTCTCCTCGCCACCAATCTCAAAGCTACGACCACCAATACCACCAGTATCGGCCACCAGGTATCGCCGACAACCCCCCTCCACCACCGCCCAAACCTTTAAGTCAAGATACGAGCCGCATAGGCACACCCTTGAGCAATGGACCGCCTCCTCCACTACCGCCACAGCAGCAGTTGAGCAACTCTCCACGGCCTCAACCTCCCCTCCCATCAACTTCAACACCATCACCATCGCATCAGCAACACGACCATCAACTTTCCTTGAATCAACCAGTAATACCGCCTCCCTCATTCGAGCAACAATGGCTCCCTACAGCGCCGCCACTATCTGAATACACCACAGCCCAACTCATCCCGGTCCTGAACGACCCAAACCTTCTCTCAGCCCTGGCAACCACTCATCCTTCTCACGCCTCGTCGCTAAAGCCACTGCTCTCCGCGATGGACTTAAACATTGCTGCTGCTCAGCGACTTACCCAACTAGAATCTCAACTCAACGCCCTACGGACCCAGACGCAACAGCTCCTACTCCAACACGCCACTTTATCCACGCAATGGCGACGCAAGCAGTCAGAAATGGACAGTGCTCTTTCTCCATGGGGTCCGAGGGCCATGTACCAGCGTCTCGTGTCGGCAATCAGCGAGCAGGAGAACCTGGTCAAGGCGATGCAGGAAAGCTTTCTAGAGGGCGAGGGCGGCGATGATGGGTATGGTGGTGACGGTGGAGGTGGTGGAGTCCAGAAGGCAAGTGAGAAGGAGGTTAGTGAGTGGGTTAGAAGGATCAGAGAAGGGACAACGACGCTGGAGAGGAGGAGAGAGATGCGGCTAAGATGGGATGAGGGGAGGGTTGGTGGATGGAGGTAGACTGTAGAGGAGAGATCAGTCAATGCATTGCTGTTATTTTGCTACTGCTAGGCTGGGGATTTGTCAGAATTGGTGAGATGGAGGAATCCTGTCTCTCCTGCACAAGTTGCAAGCACTGGTACTGTTGGTGTTCCGGCGCCAAACGTATGTATCTAATAGTCCGCCAAAGTGCCCAATCACTGGATCCGGGCAGTTACCGCCAACAAAATTAAGAGCAACTAAAGCCATTCGCAAGAACGCCACTCCATGATCGGTATAATGGCTGTCTTATCCTGGGTCAACCATGACTCTGGGTTTGACATTTACCTACCGAACCGAATTGATCCCCCCCCTAATATCCTCAGAGCCCTTACTTTCAACCGGAGCTTTGGCTGGCCCCGCTCGATCAGGTTAGTCTGTTCCCTCGCCTTTGCTCAGGCGACTGTACGTCATTTGCGACCTCCTGCTCCGGCTGCTCACCTTCCGGCACAGGATGCTCACTCGGTTACCTAGCTCTAGTTCTAGATCTTCCTCTCTAACCGGAGGTGTAGCATCGACTAGCCGCGCGGCTAGACTGTTTTGGCTTCCGACCACCTGGGCCGGCCCGCCGAGATTGCTACCTCCACCCGAGTGGGTTCATCCCGCCAAGGAAGTCCAGCTTTCCTAGACATGATAAAGGATTTTGTGAGAAAGATTTGGACTAGATAGATTTGGTACATACCCGCGTAAACGCGGCTGGTCTAGTAAATCGAATTGATCATCATCATCATCAACGTGCTTCCCACCAGACCTTCAGGCGGCTCCCTGCAACACCTTCTACTGGAACCTCATCATTGCGTTGCCTGAAGCATCTTCAACCACAAATCTATGGACCCACTATCCATCATTACCAGTGTTCTCGCGCTCGCTACAGCCGCCGCTCAGATCGGCACGGCCATCTCCCGACTACGACATTTTGGTGAGGTGCCGGGCAAAATCTATGCCTTGAAGAACGAAGTCAGTGATCTCGAGGTTGTACTTCGCCAGATCGGCCAAGCTTTGGAACAGAAATCGCTGGCGCCTGACAATGCGCATGGATCACTTGAGCAGGTGCTTGCTCGTACCAAGGGCCATCTTACTGACCTCACCAAAGCGCTGGAGCGGATCGCCAATGCGTGTACGGGATCCAAGAGAAAGGTCATCAGCAAGAGTACCATATGGCTAAGGGAGAAGGCGCTCTTCCAGACTTTTCGGGACGACATCGGATCAGTCAAGGCGACTTTGAATCTTATTCTGAGCACCGCAAACTCGCAGCATTTACAGCACATCATTCTCGAGCTCCAGAAAATCACCGTCTTGACCACAAAGTCCGGACAAACGAATGTATCCACCAACCAAGGGCTGGCCGACAACCATCTGGCGTTGAGTATCCGCATGGATCAGCAACACCAGGCTTTGCGCGACCGCATCGATGCTTTTACGAAAGTGTTCCCTACCCAACACCTGCAAGATCCGGAAATTCCCAAATCAGACCAGGTGTCTTCACTCACTGAGAAAGGAGTCAACACTCAGACCGTGCGCGTGGTGACCTCGCATCGCCTACCGTGTCGACCTTGGTGTCCATGTGCGTGCCATACAAAGCGAAAGCTGAAGCTGACGGCGCCGGGAATAATGGAAGGTGTGCTCGGAAGGATGTTCATAGGCTACTCTGGTCTGCCGCTCCCGAAGGAACCCTGTGACTTCCGAGGATGCCAAGACCGACAGCATACTACCGCTACAGTCGAGTATTGGTTTCCTTCATGGTTCGTATCGATGAACCTTAGATTGCATCTGACGTATCTGCCAAGAGCGGGACCAGAATTCCAGCTATCAACGATCAGGAGAGTGCCGGATGCTTCGCAGTCGATTACCTTTGCGATGCAGGGAAATATCGAAGGTCTCAAACACCTGTTCACTCAAGGACTAGCCGGACCGAGAGATGTCAGCGATTCTCGGGGGTATACTTTGATGCGGTGGGCCCTTTACGGTGGCATGCACAATTACGAAACAGTCCAATTCCTCATCAACGAAGGAGCATTGGTGGATGAAGTATCCTACGACAACGTATGGGACTTCGTCTTCCGCGGCAAATGCACCGAATCGCAGCAGGCAGCACTCCGGTGCATCACAGAGGGCGGTGAGGGCGACTGGATCGAAGAGCAGAACTTCCCACTTGTCCACAGGATCATCTTCGGACTGTCCTCCAAGCCTCTCGCCGCCGAACTAGATGAGAACCCTCATGCTGTCTACCTCACGGATGCACAAAACAGAACAGCGCTCGACTGGGCAACTGCAAGGTCTCAACTAGAGGACATGGCACTCCTTATCAAGTACGGTGCAGACCCCAACAACATGGATATGACTGGCAGAACTCCGGTGCTACATGCAGTCGATAGTCATGATGTCAACAGTCTTCGGGTGATATTGGAGGCCGGCGGGAATCCGAATCCTACGTACCCGAAGGGCATGTTCCGAAGCAGTCCTCTGACGGCAGCGGGCTTCGCGGGGATGCCAACACTTCTCAAGCTACTTCTCGACTTCGAGGCGAACCCCAACGCCTGCAATCCGGAAGGTCTAACAGCACTGCATTCAGTTGCCCGTACCCACAACACCGAATGTGCCGTCTTGTTGCTCGAGTATGGTGCAGATCTCAATGCGATGTCGAGCAATGGCCAGACACCGCTAACAACCGCAATCGTACACAACAATCACCCTGTCTTGCGGCTCTTCGTGGACCGATGCTACGAGTACATGACCACCACCCGATTTAATGGTAAGCACCCGCGGGCCACCTCGACAAGCATTGGGCTCCTCCCAATATATGCCAGACACTTACAATCGGTCATTAGGTCCTGAGATCCTACCCATAATAGCAGAGCACGCCGATGTCGAGACAATCAATATCCTCGCCTCTGTCCACCCTCTGAAAGTCTCCTACGATATCAGCTTCAACAGCATAGCCGCAAACCGAAGCCTGCTTGAGAAGCGTCGCGATTACGATGGAAAGCTCGCCGACGCCTTTGAGGAATTGATCGCCATCGCCAGTGCCGAGGCTGACGAGACTAAGTCCGTCGACAGCATCCTTGAGACCGGCTTCTTCCTCTCGGCCAAATCGTCGTTCCACTCTGAGTTGGCGGGCGCTATTTCTACGCTGGATTCGGTGGATGTCACTCCGACAGATTCCGATAATGATGAGAAGGAGGAGTGGGAGGACTCGAGAGAGCATTTCCACTCGCCTACCTCACCGACCTCTAGAGCGCATTTCCACTCACCTACCTCGCCAACATCTAGAGCGCATCTCCACTCGCCTACCTCGCCGACCTTTAGAGAGCATTTCCGCTCGCCTACCTCACCGACCTCTAGAGCGCATTTCCACTCGCCTACTTCGCCGACCTCTAAAGCGCATTTCCACTCGCCGACCTCGCCGACCTCTAGAGAGCACTTTCGATCACCTACTTCTCCGGCAAGGGAACATTTTCATACTACTCCTCCGTCTTCGCCTCTGAGACGACAAGTATCTTGATGAAGGTGTTGTTGATTTATCAGGGACGGTTAAGATAGTCAAACGAGGAGACTTTTGAGCGTTCAAGCGAGTTGATGATTCATGAGTCATGACAGGTGAGATGGACCACACAACCAGGAATGAACGGACATAGAACGTAGGATGTCAATCCAGTCTGGGGCCTCTTCCCTCAAATACGGGATTGCGGTCTTTTAGAGCAGGATAGAACCCTGATGTAAAGTCTTGCCTCCACTTCCTTGCCTGCTACTCAGTTGCCGGGAGTGCCATCCCCACAAAAAAAGCCGGCTCATTCACATCGTGGTTCTTGTAGCTGTTATAGCACTGGGTATCAGTACCATGCAACTCAAACCAGACCCAGTAACAACAGCAACACGTACCTCAACATCGCAAGCGCACCTGGCGACAGCATCATCGGTAATGGATCATCAACCGGCAATTTCAACCACCTCTTAACAAAGCACCTCAAGATCAATCCATGTGCAACCTGCCCTAACATCAGCCCACGTTCCGCTCCGAGAGCAAGCCCATAGTTAGTCCGTACGTACCAAGACAACGTCCCCCACCCCCTCCTCATTCATATACGGCTCCTGTAACTCCTGGATCTCCTTTATCAACCGATCCAACCTCCTCTCAACATCTTCCTTCGATCTGCCAACGCATCAGCGGAAGTACCCAGCATAGAACAGATGGAAACGTACTCCCCGCCTTCACAGCCATCCCTCCAAACACTCCACTTCAACCCCTCCTTCTCCAGACCCCTCTGTTTCCTCATCTCCCTCACCTCCGCCGCCTTCATTCCCTCATACTCCCCATAGTCCCATTCCCTGATCTCCTCCGTCACCACGACACTTCCCTCTCCCCCACCAAAGATCCCCTCCCTGACGCCGGCTACCTCCCTTTCCCTCTCTTCCCCTCCCTCACTGCCCCCAATGTTTTGAGCACCGCCGAACAACAACTGAAACGTTCGTACAGCACGCTGCCGTGGACTGACCCACACCTTCCTCACCCGTTTTGGGTCTAGGAGTTTTCCGGGACCGACAAGTAGCGAGCCGGTAGAAATCACTTGGCGTTCACCAAGGGCGGTCAGCGGGATGTCAGAGGTGCCGGTATGGCGACCGGATATCGTCCATTCTGTTTCTCCTGTTGTATGCGATTAGCGGAAGCGATGATAGGGCATGGGGTGGTGGGGAAGGGAACGAGCGAGGGAGTCGAGGGAATTAGGGTTACCATGGCGGGCAAGGAAAACGCGCGGTGTTGTGGCATCGAGATCGGACATGGTGATGTCGCCGGCCTTGATATGGGGGTAGAGGTGTGTAGGTCTTGGTGATTTTCAGCGTACAGTGGGGGAGTGGGTTAGGGCGGGCGGGGCCGTGACGATCAGACCAGCAACTTACCGCCCTACTTAAGCATGTTCAGGGGGGGGAGTTCTAGCTAGTTTTCTCGTTCTATAGGAATGACGCCGATCATAGAGGGAAGGAGTTGAAGTGTTCTACTGATAACGACTGAGGGGTCGGATTGGTGGGGGCTGTTCCGCCCGGTGCACCAACATTTTCGTTAGCTAACAAGCTCTGCCCGGTTGCGTAGGCAATCGCCCTGCTGCTTGGAGGGGACGTCCAGCAGCCGATCGTACGTAATATTACACGATTAGGCTTCGGCCTGCCCCATTAGGCAGCAGGGCGGGCCAACAGGTCACTGTGCCAGGTACCCCGGGCCCTGGCAGCTTGCATGGGTAGCTTGCCGCGATCTATCGAGGCCTGTCAGGTTCTCCGGAGCGGCTGTAATCTCTAGGCCAATTTGCCAGGGACTCAGCAGCTCATTGGGGAAAATCCAAGTGAGAGCTAGTGAGGACAATTCTCACTCGAGGTTCACATTACCACCCTCATGGCTGTCGTACGCTCGATTCCGAGCACTTTGAAACTGTGGAATGGGTCTTGGGCATCTGGGAATCCTCCATCTACTCGTTATCTACCTGCTCGATAACCGCGGCCTGGGTGTATGCTGCACCGGCAGCCTTGTTGGGACACTCGCCAGCTTTATGACAGGCGCATCGGGCTGATTGACAGCTACCTGCGCAACCGAAAGCGTTGTCAGGGCATTAAGATTAGAAGACTAGGTTCCTGCAGCACCACTGTGTGAGGCTCTTGATGGAGTGGCTACAAAGGTAAGTAGCCGCAGTCATTTACCAGGATATACATTCCTGCAACCAGTTGGGCAACCAGTTGGGCTGGTGGCTAATAGGCCAGGCCGATATACAAACAGGTATTGATAAGCTGTAGGTCGACCCGTTAGCTAAGGCGGTATGTTATGGGGACAAGCGGAACAGGGCAAAGTAGTACTGCGGCCCTGGCGATGCGTTGAGATTACACAGTAGGTAGCCATTGAGGGGCGGAGAGGGCACATTTGGCAACCTGCAAAACGCATTGCTGACATGAATGTCCCTAGGATGCTGCGTAAAACGTGGGTTTACATTGGTCATCACGCTTGCGCTGGACAGCCCCTCAGAAAGGTCTCAGGACCATGCTCTTGCAGTCCCGCCATTCTTCCCTTCAGATCTTGGGGACAGAACATTTTACAGAGGGTTGTCATGTCTTCACAGACCCTAATTGAAATCAGTGAGTGGTATCAGTCGCAGCGGAGAAGCGTTTCTTCACTCACACTTCTCCTTCACGTGAGCCTGGGATGTTGATCAGGTTTCCCATGTTGAAGCACACAGAGTAAAGCAGTTGGCGAGCACTCCAGTCCTCAACAGGCTCCGAAGGCGGGATTTGCTGCTTGTAGCACTCGACGTAAGCCGTGTCACTCACTCTGTGTCTTGGTGCTCTCCAATTACCGGTGTCATACTCATTGTGGCCGTAGAATGAACAGACATCGAACACACATGCCTCGCCGGTCTGGGCATCCAGTGCGGTGTTGCCATCCCAGCAGTCTCCGTGTACCAACGACGGTTTGAGCACTCGTCCGTTCTCCTGCAGAGGAATAAGCAATCGTGGAACGACCTTGTCCAACGTCAACCGGCACACAATGTTGAACTCTGGGCTGCTCATCCGCGGCATGGCCATCTCCATAATGTGGCCTAGATGCCGGCGAAAGAGTGCTGCCCATGACTCATCCCATTGGTCGATATCTTGATCGACTTCGCCATGCCACGTCTTGACATGGAAACCGAACTCGCCCGTTGGAGACTGGGAGCGCTGGTGGAGATCTGCTAGGCTTGAGGCGAGCGTGGACGCGTCCGCGGGCTATCTGGAGGCGATAAGGCATCAAGTTCCGAAATGGAAGACATAGAACAGACCTGCTTCAGGAGCTTTACAAAGTCTTCAAGGAGGAAGTACGCCTCAGGTTCGGACTCCTTGAGTTTGCCCCAGGCATGAGGCTTTGGTGCAAATCCGGGGGACACTGCATAGATGGCTTTGAGCGCTTCGTACTCGCCTTCGCACTTGCTCTTCGCCGTGGGCCCAGTGACAATCTAGAAGAGGCAGGCCATCAGTGTGCTGCAGTTGGCAACAGCTGCGTTGTCGTACGCTACCTTTAGGAAATAGTAGGCTGTCATGTTGTCGGACACTTGCACCTCAAGTTTGGCCGTCGAACTGCCTATCGAATGAGCATAGCTCACAGCTTGAATGAGCTTTGTCCCAGGCACGGGGAATGCTGTTGGAAGTGAGCCTTTTCGGTGTATAGTAACCATGATTGAATGGTCACGAGACATACATACCATCGACGACACTCCGATCGAGGATGAATGGCCCACCTTCTTTAGGAAGTTGAAGGGGGCCTGCTGGCAACTTTTCGATCCTTTGCTGAGCTCCTCCGATGGGGATATTGGTCTCCAGAGCCATTGGTTCTGGCCTGGACGTTGAGAGAGATGAAGGATAGACCGGCTGGAGTATCTCCCTGGGGACTTTTAGGGCGAGATTTATCCCTGCACAGGGGACACCTCGCGCCAATGTCTTGGCAGAAATTTCTTGGTAGAATCGCCGAACCCAGCACCATCCCATTAATCTACTACTTCCTCTTCATTTGAGAGAGGGAATCTGTCCTAGTGTGCGCTTCAGGGCGTGCATAGCTATCTAGAGCACCATATGATCTATAGTCACGTGAAAGCTACTACATACCCTTACCGTACGAATCGAAGAAACTATCGCACTTGGAAGTCTCTCTGGAACTACCTCTTTCAAACAACAATCTGCAACGCCGCTTTGACCTGGATAGATCAGGGCTCTTCAACAAAGAAGGGAAGACATTTGAATTTTGGGAAGAAGCTACTGCCCAACTAATAGCTCATTCATCCTTTTCTAAGTATACCTCTCCAATTAATGGATTTGGGGTTCGTACGAATCCCCAAAATCACGCCATTACAAGCACGAATGCCTGTAATGGAGTATGTAATTCTCTCTCAGATTGCAAAGGAATGCAAGACTTGTATGGCTCAAGGTCGTACGGCACAGGCAAGTGGGAAAAGAGTGGTTATGCAAGAGCTTTTAGTTAGCTCCGTACTTAAGGAGGATTGGGGAAAAGTAAGAAGATCTCGACCACCACGAACAAGATACGGCTGTTCAGTATGCCAGATTCATCTCTGTCAAGGGGACCTTGTTGATAAGAGCATATTCTGTTGACAATCCAGGCTTAGGAGATTCGTACGAAGTACTGTGCCCCTTAAAATAGAGGAAGGATAAGTCACATAGGTAGTTATTGTCAGACTTAGGTCACGTGCACTAATCGCAGGCTCGCCCTGCGATTAGAATCTAGTGGTCTAGAAGATGCTGAATTGCTTTTCCTACTGTCCCCGGGTGTAGCGGGCGATTTATGTACACAGTACCTGTCCAGGCAGTAGCAGACAGATGACACGCTAGAAGCAGGTACCCATATACTTACTGAGATCACCACAGGCATCAGTAGGCATCTCTGAGATGGCCATCGTTGGTGTAGGCGACAATCACACTAGTGCCAGGGTAGAACTCCCAAGGGCGCATGGCTGTCCTATGCCTATTCTGGCTGACAGTTACTATGGCCAGCATCAGGAATGGCCAGCTCTTGAGTTCTTCAGTCGTAGTAAATCTTTTAAGCGATCCCTGGCCTTTATTCCATATTTTGGCCCTCATTTCCTTTCACTTCCATGGCTAAACTTAGCCTGTTCAAATCATTGACTACCTTCAATGTGTCAGGATGGTCAGGTCCCAATACCTTTTTTCTGCCCATAATTACACGTTGAAATATTTTCTCTGCCTCATTCGTCTTGCCCTGATCACGATAGAGGTGTGCGAGGTTACTAAAGGTTTTCAGAGCTGGGATAGTCTCGAGCTGCAATGCTTTTTCATACCCGACGAGCGCTCGCTGGTACATCCGCTCCGCCTCGGCCAGCTTGCCTTGCCCCGCGTACAACAGCCCGAGATTGTTGACGGTGTTGAGCGTCGACGTGTGGTCCGGTCCCAGCGCCTTCTCGTACCCGGCCAGCGCCCGCTCGCACATCTGCTCCGCCTCGGCCAGCTTGCCTTGGTCAAAGTACATGAGCCCGAGATTGTTGACGGTCTCGAGGGTCAAGGTGTGGTCCGGTCCCAGCGCCTTCTCCTTCCCGGCCAGCGCCCGCTCGTACATCTGCTCCGCCCC
>Ga0335072_10002710_pt1 | contig 27228 bp, 28 predicted proteins | sample Lox_Sample_21_FD_206725 | JGI IMG/M metagenome (GOLD analysis project Ga0335072, IMG submission 206725) | Soil microbial communities from Loxahatchee National Wildlife Refuge, Florida, United States - Lox_Sample_2.1 | ecosystem: Environmental > Terrestrial > Soil > Wetlands | place: USA...
AAAAATATCCATGTGGTTTGCTAAGGAAAGAACTTGATCTATCCCTGAACAACGCTTCTAATTGTAATTGCAGGCGACTCAGCCGCACAGGTTCCTGACAGCTGCCTGGCATGCTTAGCATGGTCTTAGGTCCTTCCAAAAATAGAGTCTAAGCCTAATTTTAACCTCTACGCTGTCCTATCCCCAACTCATAATACTTAGCATCAACGGAACACTTCTCTACGAACGACCTCGCAAAGCTTCACCGGCCTTGCGCCCACCCCCCTCGGGAACAAATCACTTGCCTAAAACGTTATAAACACGCACAACCCCACTAACCAACTCCAATTTTGCCACCCCGTCCCTGCCACACCCACCAGCTCCACGTACTTCGGAACGAACCAAATCGCGAACGTCCATTCAATCAGACAGTGCAGCAGATATAGGCTGTAGCTGATGTCCCCCAAATACTGCGCCATACGGGTCGTGAAGACCAGTTGGAGAGGTAGGGAATGTGCTCGGCAGAGAAGAACGGAAGTGGGGCGGCAGGATTCGGAAAGTATAGTTTGTGGATCGTGGCCTGCTGGGTTAAGGCGAGCAAGGGTGCGGCAGCAGGGAGAAACAGAGGCTGCTTAGAGGGGGCAAGTGTCGAGGTTGAGGGAAGTGAGGAGGCTGGTAGTGAAGTATATATTGTAGACAAAGTAGCCACAGGAGATGCTAAAGGGATGGCTTACATATGAATGGGGTTCCAGTTCATTATCGGGTGGGAACGAGGAGAGCGTCTTTATATTGTTGGCTTCGCAGATCAGGAATAGCTCAGCGAGAAGGATGTCACCGAGGAAGAGAAAGGCGTCCGAGTGGATGTTATAGTGGCAGTATATGATGAGAATGGTGAGTATGGCGATTCTAATCTATGTGCGATGCGCGTGAGGCCGATAACAGTGTTGAAGACGACCATAGAGCCCATAAATTCAATACGTAGGGTCCATAAGATGCGGTTATTGAATAGCGAGTTGTATGATTAGCCGTACAAGAAGAGGTTTGCGAGCTAGCGTGTTTCCTGCAACCAATATTAGAACCGCGATGTGAAGGAACTGACTGGAGCTGGCAGATGCGCAGGCCTGTGGTAGTCCCAATCTAGAGGGAGTTGGCGGAACAAGTCCAAGCTGACAAGCAGGAGTCCGATAAGGGTGGGTGCCACGGCAGGTAGCATCAAGTACAGCCAGCGGCCGGGAAACTGACGACGAGAGAGCATTTACTACTTCCCAGATTGACGTTCTCGTGCGAATTTCAAGGACTTGTGACTCGGGACGAAACCAGAAATGACGAAAATGATCGCAACAATAAAGCAGCCTATGTGTACGATTCGAATTATTGGAAGCTGAAAGGAAAATGTGAAGCTACTCCTCGAAGTCCATCAAGATACGTCGTTGGATGAAACTTCTTTGGCCGTCTCTTAAGGGGTCAAGAAGCTGGGAAGCAAAGCAATCAGAAGCTTCAGAAAAACGCCCCGAAGTTCCAAGAAACAGGAAGACAACGCCGTTCTTCATTTCAACCGAAGTAGGCAAAGGCCACTTTTGATATGAGACTCCGGGCTCTCATATAATATCTCATCGAGGTTCATGGAGGAGCTCATTTCCTCAGGGCCATCGACATTGTACAGGAATAACGTAAGTGATTGGTTGCCCTTGCCATAACTAAAACCCGAACGCTCCATGGTGACAAAGGAAGTAGGCGTTGTTTTCGAAGGGAAACAAAGATGGCTCCAAGATCCGATGAGGAAGAAATGAAAGAAATACATCCGAGATACTTTGGATCTTTGACTGGGCGTAATTCCTCAATGAATTACCCAAAATTGACATATTTTAGCTGGTCGAGCTCATCTTGAATAAGCACGATGCGCCCATATTGGTGAAAATGGCATCGAAAGTTGTTGAGGAATACAACAAGGGCAAGTGGGATGATGAAATATGGGAATATGTCTATCTGACAGGTATTCAATTCTTTGCTGGACGTATTTAAGTGATGTGATGGCTGAATTGATGTGATCTCCATTCCGAGGCTTTGATTTATCTTTGTGATTGAATGCCTATGATTGCTTGCTGTGGTATGCCATGTAATATCTCATCGTTTTCTAACCCAACGAGAGCTACGTCAAAACACTATCTAGGATGCAACATCAACCAATTCAGCAGCTCCTCACCCTACTTAAAAGGAGGGCGTCATGCGCGAATTAAGGAATCGGAACGAAATCCGGCAACATGTCCAGTCTAAAATTTCCAGCCGCTAGTTACTCGCCACAGCCAAAATCTCAAATCGAATTAAAAGAAAAGTTCCAGTACTAACAGGTGCAATAGTAAATAGTGAAGCAAGCTCCCAACGTCGGATTTGTGTACACCACTCGGTCACTATACCCATAAGGCGGCTGACCATGGGGCGGAGGCGCAAAGGGTGGCGAATGATATCCCATGCCGACTTCGGTGGTGGGTGGTTGGGAAGCGGCGGCGCCGCGTATCTGTGTAGTGTATAGGAGATGGTTCGTAAAACTAGCGGTGATTTGTTGGCTTTCTCATGTGATGAAGCCGCTGCCTGTTGCGGAGGCCACAGGGGCGGTATCAGCGGGGGCTCCGCCGTCTTCGGAGGTGGGTACGTCGTTATAGAAGCACATTTGGGAAGTAGTTGCGCCGGTGTTGCAAAGCAAGATGATAGTGGTGTTGTCGTTAAAGACCATGGTTGATTTGAATGGGGATGTAAGTAGCGATTTGAGGAGATTTTGATGCTTTTGATGTGTAGAATATTGTTGGAAGTAAGATAGGAACAAAGCGGGCATCTCTTCCTATGCTGCGATTGGGATGAGCAATGAAGACGCAAAAGAAAAAAAATAACAGGAAGTAGTTCTGAGAGTGACGAGATGAACGATAGTACAAACGGAAGTGCATATAAATGACGCGCTTACGCGAGACACGCAGATATGATGCTTACCTCTACATGATTTGGCGTGCCTGGGTTTTAGTCGCAGATAAATACAATTTCCAGCTCTCCAAGCGGCATGCTGCTGAAGTATCAGTACTAAGGACATGTTGAATGAAATGAAGCTTGATTATTCTAAACATGCCGGAACGTAAGTCCCACATATATACATCCTAATATCTCACGGTGGCTCAGTTCATGCATCAGCAGATTGTAAATGCGGAACAAATGAAAAGAACTATGTCGGATTGAATACAAATACAGTGCATATCAAGGCCTGTAGTGGCTTTGTGCGGAGAGATGCGGACGTAAATAGACCGTATTCAGAGCATGGAAGGAGGTAGCTCTCTTCAACTCTCACAAACCTTGGTCGTGCGAAGTCTTCGTTGCTAGGTTGTAAGTACCGACCTGATGGCGAAAAAGGTAAGCCACGCCATTTATGAAGACTATTTGCCAGCTAGCCTCACTGGAGGCAAGTACATCGGTGCACCAGAGCCGCCAGGAAGGGCCTCGAGTACGTCCAGGAAGCTTTGGACGTAAACAATAGGGGCGGGTCCGCTAAGAAGGTAGTTGTTTCTCTGTGAACTGCTTTGTTCTCCCCCGAAACGGTATCATTTTATGAGTTTAGTATCAGTGGCACAGATTTGATATGATGTTAGTTTCGCTCTTGATCATTAATGGAATTTCATCGTCTAAATGGACTGTGTGTGTTCTAAGTAGCATGACGCTAATAGAAATAAATAATGGCCCTTATGTGGTAATAGGAGTATATCTTGTTGCGTTTTGCAACTAACTTGGGCGGTTCTTAGGAACAGACTCATCGATTGCTACTATTGTATGTAGAGATTGTAGTGGGACCACAGGTCCCTTATATACACAACACAGTTCGGCGTTCCCGACGCCTTTGATCACAGCAGCTGAAGCAATTTGCCATGTGGCAAATTGCCACTTATAAGAAGCTGAAAACTCAGCTGGCTTGACAACTCCTTAATGAATCCAACAATATGAGAGGACAAGGAGAGGACAAAGGAGAGAAAGGGAACGTTACATTCAACATATCTCTCATCATGATAGGGACAGATTGAACGATTGAGTTACTAAGGTTTGATATATTCAAAAGCTTGAATAAAATCAAGATATTAGACCATGGAATTAATAGTATTTTAAAAGAAATGACGAACATTAGGTTGAAGGCTAATTCCATACGTCCTTAAAGCTTCTCAAGCTGCTTTGTGACGAAGCATATCAAGTCCATAGCGCAGTACCACCATTCTTCCCAACCACATGACTTTAGCCGCAATGCACCTCGATGGATCTCGGGAGAGCACGGCTCCTGGGAGAAAGCTCCTCGGCATTTCGCATAGATCTTAGACTGTTATGACATAATGAGGCAGTATTACCGAGATCCCACTTGCAGCAGCTTGACCACCGCCTTGTGCCCGTTCTCGGCCGCCGTGTGCAGCGCCGTCCGTCCATCGTTGTTCTTCACGTTAACGTCTGCCTTGGCCTCTAGCAGCAGTTTAACCACCGCTTTGTGCCCGTTCTCGGCCGCCCAATACAGCGCGGTCCCTCCATCGTTATCCTTCACATTGACGTCTGCCTTGGCCTTCAGTAGCAGCTTGACCACCGCCTCGTGCCCGTTCTCGGCCGCCCAACATAGCGCTGTCCCTCCATCATTATTCTTCACGTTGACGCTTGCCATAGCCTCTAGCAGCAACTTGACCACAGCCTTGTGCCCGCTCTCCGCCGCCCTCTGCAGCGCTGTCCCTCCATTATCATTTTTCACGTTAACATCTGCCTTGGCCTCTAGTAGTAGCTTGACCACCGCCTTGTGCCCGTTCATGGCTGCCCGGTGCAGTGCCGTCCGTCTATAGCGATCCTCCACGTTAACGCCCGCCTTAGCCTCTAGTAGCAGCTTGACCAACGCCTCATGCCCGCCCTCAGCCGCCCTGCACAGCGTCGTCAATCCATAGTAATCCTTTACGTTAACGTCCGCCTTAGCCTCTAGCAGCAGTTTAACCACTGCTTCGTGCCCATTCTCGGCCGCCATACGCAGCGCCGTCCATCCACAGCGATATTTATCCTTCACATTGACGTCTGCCTTGGCCTTCAGTAGCAGCTTGACCACAGCCTTGTGCCCGTTCTCGGCCGCCCAGTGCAGCGCTGTCCTTCCATCCTTTCCCATGACGTTAACGTCCGCTTCGGTCTTTAGTAGTAGCTTGACCAACGCCTTATGCCCTCCCACGGCCGCCTGGTGCAGTGCTGTTGCTCCTTTTTCATTCTTTGCGTTAATGTCTAATTTGCGGAATGCATAGAGCAAAACGATATGGTCAAACGATTCTGAAAAAGAAGGAAGAATTCAGCTGCGAAACGGCAAAATGGGACAACGAACCAAATGGCTTACTGCAGAGAAGTCTCAGATTGAGTATCCACCGCCCTTCTAAATAGTATATCCAATTTTCCGGAATGGTGTAATCAACTATAAACTCCAAGAGCTCGAGAGGAAGGTCGATTATGCCCATCTTAATTCCTAGAGAGCAAGAGCGGAACACAAGTAGCAGGAGCAGGAGCAGAAATTATGGGAAGCGTCAGCAAGAGGAGGACGTCCGACAAATTAAATTGTCGATTCTTTTCTGATGGAACCAGTACACTCAACGATGCCCTGAGTCATAGCAATGCCTAGACGAGAAGTGTCTTACAACCGACGTTGTGGCTCGTTTAGGGCATCTATCGCTAACTTCCCAGCCAACTACTTTGAGTGGCAATAAATTGCTAATATTTTTCATATCTGAAATTCCCGGTATCATCTCACGATCCAAGACAAGAACTGGAACCAGATTCTTACAAATGGCATATAGCTAGTGAACACCACAAATTGAATCGTCCCTCCATGCAAACATTATTTATATTCATAATCAAATCTGTCGCGCGGCTCTGCGAAAGGATCCAAGTCCTGACTAAAAGCCTTTGGCCTTTTTGCGTTATGTTGGGGGTGGAGCAGTTGCGTAGCCAAGACTCGATTTTGGGAAACATACCCACTACCATAACTACTTCCATACACTCTCTGTTATGGATGATCTGCGTCTATTTGGGGAAGCCTCGTTATCCTCAATAGTTGGGTCTCCATTAATTGGTTGTGGAGATCTGTGGAGAGTTGGTGGGAGTCCTTTCCACCGAAGCATAACCAGAGTCGGGGTAGGTTGACTGTGACTTGGAATTCTGGTAATATCCTAGAATGTGCGGTGCGGATGATTGAGCCCTGTCGATCTGTGGTGGAAGTTGTGGGTATACGCGCTCTTCCTGGTAGGAGAAGGCTTCATAGGTTCGTGGATCTGGGTCACTAATTCCGCCCTGATATCGCTCGCTGAGGTTTGAGAGGTTTGATAACATTGACTGAAGTGTTGGATCTGGTCAAACTGGCAGTAATACATTGTAGATTTTGTTGTGTTTACAACTAGATCTTGGGGGGTTCCTGGGAATAAACCCATCAATTTAAATATATTGAACTACATGTAGAGATCAATCTATCCATCCCCATGAGAATAGGGGTTTAAGGAGTTTTCTCTGAAACAGTTTACATAAGAGAAGCTAGGGTGCATTCGCCTTAACCACAAGGTATTCGGGACATATGAGACTACTACAAACGAGAGTACTACAAATGAAAGAAAGGGAAAGTTATATTTAACATATTTTAGAGGAGGAGGAAGGGCCTAGATCTATATCCTAGCTCTGGACTATTCGGCACCGACACCCTACGCTACGACTCGACCTCCATCCGTAACCCAGAGAAGAAGGTTGTCCCGTATCACTATTTCGGCATGCGAATTGCGGACCTGTATGATGAGCTGACGAATCCGACGCCGAGGGGCTTCGAGAAGTGGTTTGAGAGGAAGAGTGGCGTTAGGTATGTCATGATGGCAGGTGTCCTGTTTGCGATTTTTCTAGGCATGGCGAGTTTGGTTTTGGGAGTTATCAGGCACGGGTTATCAACAGTGGTAGCACCCTGCCACACTTGGATAGAATGGTGTTTAAGGGCTTGGACTATTCGCATTGGTCACGTACGGTTAATAGAGACCGACGAAAACAGGCTAAAATAGGCTCTCTGCTTTCGAGTATATTGGGTATTTACTAGTGAGTTGTTCTGGATGTCAGTAATACAGATATTAGATATCTCTTACTCTCAAATTTTACGCCTAAAATGCCATGTCTAATGCCAAACTCGTGAACGCCTCCGCCTTCACTGATATTTCTTTCCCATGTAGCACTAATCCTAGTAATAGAATATAATGTCAATTATTGGACTTTGAAAGTGCCTGCATAAGAGGGAGGTTCGTCTTCTATGCAAGCAGCAATCTCAGACTCTTTAGAAGAAAACTTTTTGCTACTCCCGCTGGCCTTCGTGGGAGACCCTATAACCTTAGGTAGAGGGGCGAGAACCTTCTGTTGTAGAGCCAACGAGTCCGGCTGATACCTAGACTACTGGAAGACGCGTCTCCAGCGACCATTGCGCTTGTAACAGAACGCCAAAAGAGCAATGATGACAACTCCCGATCAAGAGGCCGACTCCTAGTCCTATCTTCCCTGCATTGTCAAGCCGCCGTAGGTGGAAGGCGGAGGGGTTGTCACGACCTGCCCGTTCGATATCCAAACACCCTGCGCCTGCTCACAGCACGTCCAATTCTGCTATCCATAGTAAAGACTCTTGTCCGAGCAGATAGTGGTCCAGTTATCGTTCCCATATACATAACCGCCTATACATCCCCATTTCAGAATCAAGACGCTGGGACAGAGCAGTAAATGGTATCGCTTTGTGCCTACCTAAACACAGCTGCAAGAATTCTCGGAGCCTGCCATATTGGGTCCGTGCAAGACTCTTGCCATATCATCGTCCTGTTTAGTTTCTAGATACAGTCCATTGTCCCTGTAGATGTCTGTGTACTGGTAGTCGTTTGTGGGAAATCACACACTTGGCTTTCCACTGTGGCATAGAACGTAACGATAGTAGGTTGCCCCAGCACTTGTCGCCATTAGAAATAGCAGCATTAACAGCCTTGTCAAGGAGTGATCTTTGCGAAAATCCCCAATTTTTCTTGAATATTCAAGCCATGTGTGAGCGATGAATGAGGTGCGGTGAAGGGTAGGATACTCTCAGCAGCTGATGGAGCATTTTTCAAACAGATAGCAAATGCATGATAGGCGGTGGCACTCAAAAGAGAGTGGTGGTTGCGGATTGGCCCAAAATGCCACTGGATCTAGTTGGACGTGGTGTGACACCCCAGCGGAACTTGATTCAATGCTATATATTACCGCAAGTAGATTCCCTATGATAAGAGACATTCCACTCACTATTCCCATTAAGCCAGCGTCCCCAGCTAGCTTTGCAGCTGGGGTATGAATAGGCATTCTTGATCCAAAATCATCAACACCAAATGCGTGACGCCGAAACAGGTCACTCTACGTTACCGCTTCACCAATAATAGGAGCTCGCTTAGCTTAAAACAAGACTGCCCGGAGAAAAACCTAACCATGGCTTCCGGCATGGATTGATAGCTGGCAGCAGATATGTGAGAAAGTAGTCGCTTTGTCGAAAGCTTGAGTGATCGAAACGGCGAAGCTAAGGACAGTCTATGCCCAATATAGCATACTATTTAAGTTTTCAAAACACCATTATTCACGATCTCTTTAGCTTTTAAATGTGAATAAAATAAACATCAAGTCTATCATAGTCCTTGAATTCTATGCCCAAAATACCATGCCTAATGCCAAAATCGTCAACACCCACGCAACCATAACTATCTTTTCCCGCGTAGCATCACTCTTAGCGCTTGAAGTCGAAGTTGACGTCGAAGCCAAAGTCCCCGTCGCAGTCGGCGTGTAAGAAGTCGTGTATAACGATGTGTTGATAATACTCTCATTAGCAACAGCAAACTTGGTATAAGAAGGCAGCCAAGAGGACAACGCAGTAGCGAAGAGCTCATGAGCCTCATTCGCGCTCTCATCGACGCTTCCCGGGAGAGAGGTGTTGCTCTGTGCGGCTGAAAGATTGTAGGTTAGATCAGAGGCATGGAGGCCGTTCTTGATGATAAATCCAAATACAGTCCCAGCGGGTAGAGCTTTTCCGGCTGCTGGGATTATTGTAGTCATGGTGTTTCCGGGTATAGCTGGGTCTATGTCTGATGCTACACTGAGAGCGCGCCAGGGGTCGTACTCCCCGTTTACGAATAGGACGTTGGTAGTAGACATGTGCCAGCCGTGATATTTGTTATTGATTATAGAGACGTCTGGACCACCAGCAGTGCGATTGCCGAAGTTGACGACGCAGTTTTCCTGAATACAAGTGGGCACGTCAAGGAACCCTGGTATTATATTGTTTGGGCTAGACGAATTGCTGTCTTGAAAATACCCTGTTTCGGATTTTAGTAAATAATGGTCCAAATATGTGACATTGATACGTGAGAGCAGATTCATATTACACATACCGGCCTCTGTGCATGTTTGATATAGCCAAGCGTATTCGTCAGTTGTCATAGTGCCAGAATCCGGACGCCGTCCCAGACCAGTCTTATAAGAGTGACCAGCTACTGTAGCGTTGTTAGCGGCATAGGACCCTCCCGCACTTAAGACCTGCTCATAAATCTCGATTGCACGATCTATTCCATAATATGAAACGATTCCATTCTGAAGTTTCAAGGTGGTCACGCTGGTATCGTTCGTAAAGTAAGATGATACCAAATTGCTGCAGAATATACCTAGGCCTCCATCCAAACCGTAGTCCTACCAGATTAATATAGATTAGCTGAACTCTCCTTACATTATATTCAATAGCGCTATCTCACTTGAAAGTCTCCTGTTGGGGTTTCAGCTAATGTTTCCAAAGCTAACCTACGATTCTCCCAAGCAGAATCACTATTATCCAATGATATGCTAGATGTAACACCCGCATTATATAACAAGGACTCCGCGGCTGTAACGTTGCGCTTCGTTACAATGGTGTTGATATAGTCTGCGAATGCATGTAAGTCGTTGAGACAACCTAAATCACCCGACGTGTCTGCTAGCTTCCTAATTATGGTTAACGCGCTCTTATATCACCTTAATGTTACATAATATCTTACCTCTCTACAGCGACATAGTATTGCCAGAAGTCTTCCTGTAATTGTACTGGTGCTGAGCTTGCCAAGCTTGCATAAATGACCTCTGGATTGCGGAGACGCATATATGCTGCTCGGACTCCGGGGTATGAACCTCCAACAAAAACCCACGGAACATTGTTCGGCCGGAAGTCTTGGTTTGGATGGGTCGATAGGCTGAAGTTTTTGGCAAAGACGGCCACATCCTCTAAAGCTTGTTCGAATGTAAGGTACTGAAAATAGGTCGCAAAGTCGTCCGCTGTTAGGACGTTGTCAATACCCGCCGGAAGAGATGCTCCATAATAGCGATGCTCCCAAAGAATGAGAAGGCTAGTGTGAAGTTAGCATCAGCGCATTGCCTCACGCCAGATGGCAAAACATACGCTCCAAATCTTTGCGCATAGTCGGGAAGCTGATCTGCTCCTTGGCCGAAGTATAGCGCGGGGACTGCACTGGAGGCGTCGCCTTCTCCGCCATCAAGGACTGCCCAAAGTCAATTGATGATTCCATGTCGCTCTCCAGCCCAGATCTTAACTACTTACGAATCACCGGACCACCATCCTTGTAGAACTCATCGTTTACCCAGTAGCGATTGAGGAACGTTGCCGGATTGTTGCTAAAGTGATCTAGAGGAAGGGACACATATTGGGGCTCTACGGTGGAGAAATCTTTGGTAGCTTTGCTGAAATCGAAATTATACTTGGCCTGTACGCGAGAGACGCAAATTGAAACACAGAACCAAAAGGTCGAAAGAAACAGCATATCGATGAAAAATATGTTAACAACAAAGAAGAGGAAACACCAACGACATATTTATGAGACAAGCCTACCATGTAGTCTGGATCATAATGAAGTCCGCACAACGGGAATGCGGCGAGGCAGGCAATAGCCTCATCGGGTGTTGGCTTGGCAGCTTGGCACTTCAGGTAAGAAGTCGAGCAAATTTAAAAGCCAAGACTTTCTCTCACGGCGCATGAAACTGGCCTTAGGCCTAGTCCTAGTTGGGCGAGGTTCGCGCTATTTTCCAGTTGAAAAAGAGCAGTGCCCGACTTTACTGCTATGCAGTATCGAGCGACATGGCACTATCAAACGCTCTCAATGAATCCTGCTAAATCACTCGCAACAGATTGTGTGGCCGGGTGGAATAATGTGCAACCTTTCTCGTGACGGGGTCGAGGCAATATTCGGCCGTGCTGAACAAGAAAATAATCATCGAGCCTCTGAGATTAATGACAATATGGTAACGCGGAGCGAGGACTGTATTCAGTATGTTGGTTTTCATGTTAAATTAACGCACCCGGAATACAACCCCGAATACAGCCAGATTCCGCATTTGTAAGGTGAGTTGGGGGCTAGTGTAGTCACGCGCATCTTGGCACAATCGACCACGTGCTAAGGATTTGTTATGTTTACCAAACTCGGACTTTGCCATCAAAATCGTTCTGCCGCACCTTACATATAACGGAAATGGGGGATTCAACTCTTTGAGAAAGTCTCCCGTTGAAAGTCATGTTCAAATATTTAGAATCAAATTTTTGTTTTTCCAAATAATGCATCAAGGTTCAGTACAGCAATGCTTAGAATATCCCGATGTGATAAATTATCAGTATTCATCCGTCTCATCTACTTTAGTTAATGGCACTGAGCAACGGCCTCCATATTGCTGGACTCTCAAAAACTTGTGCGTAGTCTTGATTCTTCAACCATATCACATCAATTCTATTCCATTTCCATAGTCGTTCTTTCCAGGCATCAGTCTCTGGGTCGCCAACCTCATAAGCTATTGAATCCACACGGCTAGCTCGAATGTTCACGCCTTTCTACTTGCTTGCTCCTCCCCAACGTCCTCAATGTCGATTAGAAAAGACGAAAACTGTTGATGACATCCATGATGCATTTTCGGAGGCCATATATCTGCGTATCGATGACCAAATCTCTATCGGAGAGGCTAACAGTGACTTTCCTACCCTCAAGGTCCTCCTTCCATAGGATATTCTCGGGCTAGAAGAAGTGTCTTGCTAGCGTTGACTAACACCCATGTCCATACTCGCAAAGTAATAAAGTCGATGTTCATTCGCCCTTCGCAGCTTTCTGCGAGTGAAATTGTACGCTACATCCAGTAGGTGTAGCAATATCGAAACAGGGTCAATTAAGACGATTAGGCCAACTAGATTGGTCCTAGGTGGTGTTTTAGGAGGTAGGTGGCAACTGCTGTGCCAAGAGAATGTGAGACAAGTATAAGTTTGTCCCAGCCATGATGTGCAAGGACCATGACGATTTCGGCGCACATGTCGGACTTGGACGTGTAATGCAAAGAGATATTGGTAGTATTTCAATGGCTCTAATGCCAACTTGATCATATACTGTGCCGCCTTCAATACCTGCAGCTGAGTTAAGCTCCGGAAGGAAGTCAATATAAGGTAAAAGTCCGATCCCTATACCGTGAATGAAAAGAATGGGAAGTTTCGTCTTTGGGGTATGTTGGCGGTGCCAATACGGAATATGAGTGACAGGTGATCTCTTGCTGGTGAAAATAGTTTGTGGTCAGAATGGAAATAGGTCGGCGAACCTCTTCAGGGCAAGACAGTGAAAGTGAAAGCCATGATAGAGAAGGAGACGTAGGCAATAAATCGGTCAGGCCTACGATCGAGGAATGGTCAGTTTTTGTCCTCTAAAATATGCGCATTTAGACTCACGAGGTACCACACCGTGGTACGGTGCATCATATCAGCTCTGTCAAGCGTCAACCGCAAGCATTCTGCATTCCCCCTGCCAGGCTTAATCTCACTACCCAAAAACTCTTCCGTGAGCGCAATATATTCCTCCAACTCTTCATCATCATCCCCAGGTGGACCTCCACGATTATAAAATGCCCACAGAAAGAAATCTTTGAGATTTTCGCGCTTTATTTCAGCAGCAGATGCGTCTAGGAACCATTTCTCCAAATATGCCTCCCCATCTGGTATGTTCTAGTTGCATGGTGGGAAGAGGCTCTTTCGCTCAGACCTTGATAGTGCCAGTGGATGTAGTGCTTCACGTTGAAGGTGAATGCTATGTGGTCGATAGACGAGAAGGTAGAAGAAGATTTCCGCAGTAGCTATGGATTCAATGACGAGTGATAGGGTCGAGAGTACTGCCTTGACGCCGTAGAAAGAGACGTTGGTGACGCAAATGAGGATACACAGTGGTGCAACATAGTATAAGAAGAAGATAGAGGTGCGTATAAGGTACAGGTCAAAGGTGGAAGTCCCAATCATGGTGGATATTGCTGGCGCTGTATGGACATTGAAGGACGGCGACAGATGTCGACAACAGTCGATATATCTAGCCTTGACGAAACCATATGTGGCAGGAAGTGAGGAGATACTAACAAAAGGGTTCAGATAGGAAGTGCATTCAACATACTCGGCACAGGCAGACGTCACTCTCAGTCATGGAACAATAGCCGTAGCTGTGCCACACGTCATCGACTCTGTCACAAGCCAGAAATTTAGACGAGGTCCCCGCATTCTTGCCTGCCAGTCTGTGAGAGCATGGCTTGCCAGAGAGCCCGCCTGCTGGAGTTCTGCCGCCCGGTGATGACTTTCAGTGCCTATGAGAGGCACAAGGCTAAACTGAAGTCGAAGCAAAGAATTGTTTATCCTGTCCACATAATGATTCAGTCGCTATGGAGCCATTCGAGATAGCTCGTCAAGCATTCTTATCCAAGTTGAGTCCTGCTGAGAGCACATTGAGAGAACAGTCCCAGATGCCGTGTTGGCAGAAAAGGGCGGGAGAATAACCGACCCCTGGATTTAAGGTTTGCAAAGGGAGCTGATTTAAGGTTAAGAAATTGGCTCAGAACCGCTATTTAGGTTCAGAAAATTGGTATATAAAGTAAACCGCTATCACAAACCCATTTCCTTGTTTAGAGTGCCTTTATTCCAAGTATTAGGCGTCGTATTGCTTACCCCAAATTTTTAGGGTTACACGAAGACCTTCAGGGTTATTAGTCAGCAGCCCAGGGTTCTCGACCACGTAAAATGGGGAACGCGTATAGCATAGAAGTAAAAGGACGGGAAGAAGACAATATCAATTAAATAAAGGAGGCCATAAAGGCATTTAGTAATTGTAAAAATACCTTACGTTCTATAGTTCGCAATGGAGTATATTCCGTGAGGTCCACTCCTCCCCAGAGATGGAGCTCCAATTGCATACAGAGATTGTAGAGGCAATCACGAGGGATGATTATTTCAGGAAGGTGGTTTTTGGTTCATGACAAGCCAATATACCAACTACACCTTCGTCGTATTGAGCAGGATGAATTTACTGGCCGCTTTGAGTACAATCTCTTTAGCTTTTCAAGGACTCTGTTCGCTGGCTTTAGGAAATGATATTGAATTGCTATGCGTTGCAAGACTAAACAAGCTCCAAAACTCCCTGAGGACTTCCGCGAGAAGATTGAGCAATAGCTTAAGTTCAGCCGCTGGAATACAATTATTACTTCCTACCTCTAATTGCGTTATTATACGCTCGTTAATCTGTCCCCTTAGTTGGTCAATTTAAGCTGTTAGAGATTGCTAATATGGATCAAACACCTATTGCGTTCCACTTTCTCTCTAAAATTTTCAAGGCAACAAGACTCTGGGTAAAGGAACAACGGAGTGGCTGGGATCGACAGCAAGCAACTCTTCAAGTTTGTGTATATGCAGGTGGAGTAAGAAGGATTAAGCTGCTCTTGATCTTTCATAGAGATCCTTTTGGTGATTCTCGTGGACGTATAGAAGAGAAGTTATACAACTCTAGAGTTTGCGTTGCGTTTAATAAAACAACCTGGGCAGATAGTCTGAGCCCTAAAGATTCGGCATAAAAACAATACGCTACCGTCTCCCCTTCGTACAGGAAAAAGATCCTCAATTTCCCTGCTTAGATGCCTTTGCCCTACAAATGACAAAGCAGCTTTGTAACGTATTTAGGAAGGTAAACTATAGAACATCATACATTCCTAGTGGATATACAGGCTTTGTATAGGTTTTTGATATCCCCCTTAGTCAACCTCTTAAAGCTCTAATTTCACGAGCCGCGGCTGATCATGGTGATAAGTATTATGAGAGATATACAGCAGGAGATTCCACTCTAGGACTTCGGCGGGTTCTTGTTACACAATAGGTTGCGTAAGGGTGGAAAGAGTTTTATGAGAAGTATTAAAAGACTATTATTAAGACCTTTCGTCAGGTTAGTTTGAGTCTTAAACCTAATTATTCTGATGACCACGAGATTAAGATTAAAGGACTTGAAGAAATCCAGGTTGGCGACTTTCCAAGTAGCACTCTAGACCTAGAGACTAGCCATGGTAGTCTTACTCCGGTCGATGTTGCTATAGTCGAAGCTGCTCAGGTCAAGCTTGCAGCAAGAGATGCAAAATCTAAGGCAAAACATACGGCAAAGGTTGTAAGAGCAAATGCAAAAGTAAAAGCTAGTTGTATGTTTGCTAAGGACGCGGATCATAGTATAAAAGGTTTAATATTAACAACCTACCCTACTAGGTGAGACAGATCCTATCCATCATTGGGCCAACCTTATCTATAGCGATTGATTGATTAATTATATAAGCATCTTGCGACTAAGGCTATAAGCTAACCAAAGTGATCCGGTGTTTGCCATTTGTTCCAGTTAAGACCCAGCTAGCTTGAGACCAACCTGTGGCTGCGGGCACAGTCAGCGACTACATTCTGCCCTCTTACTCTTCTCAACTCTCTCCCTTACCACTTCACTGACATAGTTAATACCTCCTACTGCATTTGCCAACTTGCTAAACCAACTTGCTAAAAAAAACTTCGCTACTAAGAAAAACCTCAACTACCCTCTATAGTTTTACTATTTACTGAACTACACCACCACACTAAACAAACCACGTTCCTAATAGAATATATTGGTGATTATTTATCACAATCAGATTGTTTGTAAGCAATAGAAACCTGCTCTTTGTTAGAAACTTTAAGCTTGAAAGACTAGATGTTGTTGATTATATACCATTTATATTATTAGTACTTAGATGGTGCATTTAAACAGAGAATCTAATACTAAAAGTGTATAGACGCTTACTGCATAGCTAAGTATATACTAGATTACTATCTTAATAATGCACCATTCTAAATACTTTAAATAAAGAGAAAATAAGATATTTAAGGATGGAATAATCATTTTATATAGATAATTAATCGTTATCGTGTTATAACATCTTCATGTGGCCTACTACATTTCGGAAGAAATGGAAGTAGATTAGGCACCTTGCTTCATCTTATCATCGGATCACAATCTCCCCTCCACTGCGCGATCTTCGGTTTCATGTTAGGATGAACTTCGATTAGGTATATTGTATGAGCTATATTTTCTGACCAGTTCTTTTCATCATATTCATTCATTCCTCTCATCCTTGCATATAAAATTATTTTTCCATCTCTTTACTTGATATCATCTCAAGGGTCACTCATTCAGACCAGTTCAGCAACGCACGCAAAAATTGCGACAATGAAGTCTCCTCTTTCCATCTGGCTGTCACAGCTACTGTATCTCCACTGCCGTCTCAGCTTCCGTCCTCATACAACTAATGTCGCCTACCGACCTAGCACTAACCCTCCCTAGCCTAGCCCTTGCCGCAATCAAGAAACTCGGCACGGGAGAGGCGGGAACGGCAACGGCAACGGCAACACCCTCATGGAACATTGCAATGTAAATGATATGCACAACTTCAGGTATAGCCGAGCTGATGATAAAGGCTAATTATAACAGTGTTCCATTGGGGGCCGAGTGGGTGGCGGCTGCAAGTGATACGGCCGTAAGTAGGACTTATTTCTGAACCGCTGAATTCCAATACCTAAGCTGCTGGGTTGTCGGACAAGAGGGCGTTGTGGTTTGTAGCTTAAATTCACGAGGCTCTGCATGGTTCGTGGCAAGACAGACAGGGCACGGGCACGCATGGTTGAACCGATTCCGTGACTGAAAAGTCTGGCCATGTTATTTAGGATCTAACAGAGTTATAGCAAGTGCCGGAAATCATTTCGTACAAGAAGTAGAAATTCGAAGGAAAGATGCATTCGAATTGCAAAATAGTATGAGATAAAATAATGATGCTACATATCTTTGCTACATATGAACACTCGTCATTTAGCTTCACAGGCTGGATTTTACCAATTCTCTCCATGCTCCACACCTGCAAAGGACTAGAAAGATCTTGAGATTGCATACACATATGACAACTCTAATAATGGTAATCGAAATTCGGATCCTCATCATGTTCCGGCAATTGGCCATCTAGTACAAGGTTTAATTAAGGCCGCATGCAGTTGACGATCCAATCACCTTGCATGGTGCACTTCGGAAATACCTGAGCTAACTATTAGAGAAGTTTCAAGACATTTTGTTGGTCCCGGAGTAGAGAGACAATGTAAATATCTACCTTTAAGCTCAGCGGTTGGTCATGATAGATGGCAGGGGGTCAAGAAGAAGGAAAGAAGAAACGAGATATGGAATCCGCCTTCCCGAAACGAGAACTCCCAACACGCTGATGCTCGGTTGGCCGTTTTCGAGAACATCTTCCTGCATGCGGACTCCAACATGGACGAGCCATTTATAAAGTCTTCTTGCGCGCTCTGTGGTTGTCGCAATGAAGGCAGACGACGCCCAGTCATCCGAAGGGCCAAAGCCTGCTCGAGATGTCACGCAGTTGACCATGGTTCCCGCACAAGGGATGGCGCGCGACAACGAGCTCCCGCCGGATGGTTTATCTTCTGCGTCAGCTGCCACCATTGCACAGAAGAGTGACACTCGGCGAAGTCCGTCGGAAGGAGGATCTTTGAGGAAAATGGACCAATTGCAAGAAGCATGTCGCGAAAAGACCCCTCCTTGCAAGGAGGAAGTCATCGAGGCCCGGTATTCAATACCCCTCATTCTGCAAGATGACGAGCTGCTGGAGGCTCAACAAGGCGTAATTTCTGCGTCCACTCCAGATGACTTGGTTCATACTGCCGGGAGCCATGACGAGCTTATGTATGATCAGGTAGGTCCTCTTTCCCAGCTCTTCCTGATCTAATTGGCAGGGCCTGACTGAGCTTCGTGTCAAGAATGTAGAAACCTTCAGCGATTACGAGAGTGAGGACTCGTAAGTTCAATATTGAACCTTCCGCAGCAAACTCGGACCGTCACTCAAACTATACTATAGAGCAAGTTTCTTCGACAGTCTCAAGAGCTTCGCGCCGGATTTTTATTGGGAGAACGGCAGAAGATACCAGAGACATGAAGGAGGTGACAAACAAAATGCAAATCCTCTGTTAGAAGAAGCATTTGCTAATACATATTAGCGGGATATACGCTTCCCAATGATCAGGTATACGAAGCCCCTCCATCACTCAACTTGCTCTCTACTCAGTATGTATACAGACAGAACTTGACCGGGAAGATATGAAACATCATGAGTTCATGCTCATCACAGACTTTCGGCTACACCTCTCTCCAATTGGTGACAACCCTCAAAGAATACTGGACGTTGGTACAGGCACAGGTGAGTTACTCTCTGCCTTTGTGTCGATCGACCCAAATGAAACTGAAAACCCAACAGGTCTCTGGGCTATCCAAGCTGGCAAGTCATGCCACATTTACATATGATGCTCAGGGGACGCTGATAGTCCTAGCTGAATTCTATCCTTCGGCCGAAGTCGTTGGCACTGGTCAGTAACCCCACAATCTTCAAATAGCCCGGTACTAAAGTCATTCAGATATATCGCCCGTCCAACCCAGATGGTAATTTTGGGCAAGTTTCCTGAGCTGCTTACGATATACTAATTATTTCACAGGGTCCCACCAAACCTGACCTTCGAACTTGAAGATATGGAAAAGGAATGGCTCTATGGTAGTGAGACCTTTGACTTTGTACACATTCGGAATATGTTCATCGCCATAAGAGACTGGCCGGCGTTAACGGCTCAAGCATACAAGTAAGCATATCCAATCCGGGCTTGGGGAGCTATGCTTTGCTCCGCTTAACCTAACATGGCGAAGAACCTTGAAGTCCGGCGGATATGTCGAGATGTGTGAATTAGCTGCGAATCCTCAGGTCATGAACCCGGACTCCCCACCACCTATCCAAACGCTCAGATGGCTCGATCTCCTTAACAAAGCGATGCTGAAGGCAGGTCTACATTTAAGAGTGGCACCCACACTCAAAGACCTACTCAAGGATGCCGGGTTTGTAGATATTGTTGAGACCAAGTTTGAAATCCCATGGGGTGCATGGCCAGACGACAAAAAAAAGAAAGCTATTGGTTTTTGGCATCTCGGTATCTCCCTATAATCATTACCCGGGATCTGCGCGTTGCTAATTCTCCACAGAGCAATTACAACAAGGCCTCCAGGGGATTATCATCAAGCTATTCTCTCGGACTTATGGCTGGTCACTTTCCGAAATCGAGAGTTTCATTGTTGCTCTGCGGAAGGAACTGAATGACAAGTCTTATCGCTTGCTCGACCATGCGTAAGTTCTTTTTTACTTTATCCACTCTACGCGATATCTGAATGACCACTTATACCTCCCAAGTTACGTTGTCTATGGCCGAAAGCCTTGAAGCGCAACAGATGAGACATAACAGCCCAGCGAGTCTTGGGCATCTCGCAGCGCTGTCTTTTCCTGATTTCACGGGCAACAACTCCTTATTACTTAAGGCTTTTTCCTTCTACTTACTCACTTTGAATATAATCATGCTTGAGAATGCATGAGGTCAAGGACGGGGAAATGGAAATGCTCGGCAGTATTCTCTCACTCCTGAATCACAAGGCAGCATCATCTACTATGGATTGCATATATAGTTCGCCCGGATTTAGACCACTTACAGAGGCTATCGACTCACTTCTTTGGCGACCACGAGATGGATATTGGTAACGGCAATGGAGGGTTGGAAGAAAAGGCACAGCCAGTGCCCGGGAGATCCTTTACGAACCCAATATCGACCAGTTGAAGTCGACTACTATCGAGGGTTGCGGAACCGCATTGGCACCCGCAATATCTCGCTGATCATCTAATGAAGAGGTTAGATCCACTCCTCATCATGATCATGATAAACGCTGGCTTATGAGGAAATTGACGATATGAGATTCATGATTAGCCATATAGCTTTTGTATACAGTTAGCTGGCATTAGTCAGGCGTACGACCTGGAATGTACATCAAGCGCGATTGAAAGATTCATGCCACGAAGCCCATCTTTTTGAATTAAAGTGCTATCGGACTACTCAACATTTTATATACAATATCGTACAAATGCCATCCATATCGTGACACGTCACACGTCATTCAAACTGCCTCCTTCACACAACTCCGCGCTGCAACAACTCTTGCTAACCGTGCACATTCCTTCCCCTTCTTCTCTCGCAGTGCCTGGATCCGCGCATCAAGCCAGGTTAGGACATCGCGGTATTTGGTCTGCTTGCGATGGAGGACGGAGCGGAAAGCCGTTAAGGCGAGCCTATATAATGGCACTATTTAGTCCAAAAAAAAAGCCATATTGTGAATCGCTCAATCAAAGAAAAAAAAAGTTAAAAAAGGCTGAAGGAAAGAGGTGTTCAATTGCCCAGGAAAATAAAAACGTTCTATTCGGCAAAAATAAACCAAAATGCCAAAAACATACAACAGTGGGTATTCGCTGGTCGTCACCGACCCAACTACTAATCCACCGATCTCAAGCTTATGTATGGCAGAGCGGACGGGATGCCCAGTTTTCTTGAGTCTATGGTCGTATGTGATAGGATTCTCCTTAATTTAATTCATAATGCGAGTTTTTAAGATGTGCCATACCCGATTCGGCCAAAGAAAAAAAAAAAAAAGGGTCGTGACTATGGGCCGGCGGATATAACGAAAATACGGCCGTAAGAGGTGATTAAACGTACCATTCGAGTTGCATTCGGGTAACACTGCAGCGGTAGCCTTCATATTTCCTGGCTTTGGCCTTGCTCTTGATGAGGATGAAGGACAGGGATATGAGGTTTTGGATCGTTCCTGGGAGGTGGGTGGTTAGTTTTTGTTGTGTGTTGGGAGGAGGGCGATGCGAGGGTACACAAAAAAGCGGAAGCGTAACGACCGAAATTAGTGAAAACCCCAAAATTGCAAAAGGGAATTGTAATGAAAGGGGGAGTACGAAGAAGAAGAGGAGCAAAAATGTCAAAAAACATACAACAGTGGGTATTCGCTGGTCGTCACCGACCCAACTACTAATCCACCGATCTCAAGCTTATGTATGGCAGAGCGGACGGGATGCCCAGTTTTCTTGAGTCTATGGTCGTATGTGAAAAAGAATTGCTTGAAATATACTATATTGCAATGCTTGGATTTTAAAATTGCGATTTTGAAAGGGGTACTGACTGGTTAGGACCTGCGACCCCGGCTGTTTCTCTACTGGCAAGCATTTCGCGTATCGCCATGTCTTTGTCGAGGTCTCAACAAAGCTGTCGTAAATATTTGACAAGACCGTGCTGAGGTAGTTGAAGGATGTGTCGAGGAACATGGCGTGTGCTTGGAGCTTGAATGAGTCTAATTAGCTGTCAGTATTTTATCTAATATATTTGTTCCTTGTTGTTCATCGTAGAAAATTACAGTTGTTGAGTGACTGCGTACACGGTTTGGAGCTGCCCAAAACGCCGACGAAACCACCGGAATCTGGATGCCAAAAATCACTACTTATGAACGACAAAGTAAAAAGAAAAAGAAACTGAGAATAGAGATGTAATACAAAATAACCGCACAAAATAATTGCAAGTACCGCTATTTTGGAATGATGAGGAATATCTACAGCAGTAAAACAGCAAAGCTGAAGTCATGGTGTCCAGCAAAAGGCAAAAACATACAACAGTGGGTATTCGCTGGTCGTCACCGACCCAACTACTAATCCACCGATCTCAAGCTTATGTATGGCAGAGCGGACGGGATGCCCAGTTTTCTTGAGTCTATGGTCGTATGTAACAGGATTTTACTTAATTTAATTTATAATCTCAGTTGTGCGCTCTGCCCACTTGGGTTGAGCGAAATTTTTCTGTTGCGGTGGGTTTAGCTCGCCTTTTGAATGGAGTTTCACTGTGTAACGAAAAGAGAATCTTTTAACGTACTTAACACCTTTCGTTCAAACGTCTTCCACGGCGTCTTGGAATATTCTACTGTAAGAGTATCGGCAATAGCTATCGCAATTAGCCACAATGATGAGATCACAAGCAAATTTACTGACCCATTTCTTTCTTCCTCTCGCGATCCTTTGTGATATTCAGGGTTTCCGTGTCGATAAAACTCCCGCAGTATGGGAACTTGCGGCTTCCCACCAGTCTCTTGACCTTCATGTTGTTGATTGATATCTCGAAATTCACCAGTGTCTTGGCGGGATTGACCGTTACTCCGTACTCAGGCAACCCGTCGTGCATAACCTGCAGAAATTTCTTCGCGTGCTGGCGATCCGTGGTGACGAGTAGGAAGTCGTCAACAAGGCGAAGCAAGAGGCTCTCCGGGGCGTTTAAGAAGCTGAGGTGATGAGCTTCCAGATCAGCGTAGAAATAATTGCACAGAATTGAAGATAAAACAGATCCCTGTGGTATGCCTTTCTTCTGTCGATAGAACTTCTTACCAATCTTGACCACGTTGTGCCGGACGTGCTGAGAAAGCATATCAAGCAATTCATTCTTGTCGCGGAATTGGCTCACGATATTCTCCACGAACACTGTGTGCTTCTTGCCGACAGCGAAGGTTGTTTCAAGGTTTTGTTCGAATGATTGAAAGTCGCTTGGCGAGGTAGCCACCGATATCCACTTCCGAATCGGCTTGCTTTTCATCTGCCCCTCCACGTCCATGTGATGGCTTTCTCCTGGCTTGATCTCCACGTACTTAGAAATACGATATTCGGATTCGCTGGGTAAACTTTGCATCAGCCCTAGAACAGCGTCCTGCGGGATCGTGTCGAACGCGGATTGCACGTCGACTTTCACGAAGAAAAGCGACTTCCCGGAGTTTGCAGTTCCTCTGCCGAATTGTTTAAGTCTGTTGTAGAGATCTCCAATGGAGAATATCGTTGCGCCCAGGCGGTCCGGATTCATGTTCTATTGTGATTAGCAGTGGAAGGAGCTTCAGGATATAACCAACCTTCTCGTATGTGTACATGTTATAAACAGGTGCCAAAACTGAATTGATGCTGCTGCCCAAAATTTTCTTATGGCCTTTCTTCATAGGTCTACGTTTCAAATTCATGATTGGTCTCACACCTGTCTCTTTGGGTAAGAGCCTAAGCTGGCTGAAGCCAAGCATTCGAGAATCGAGTATCTTTTGCGCATCGTCGGCGTTCATCTCTTCCAGCATTATGTGTTTGAGAGATGCTAATTGCGGCTCACATAGAGACCGCCAAACATCCTGCCGGAAATAGAAAATACGATATCGATGGACGTTAGATTCTGTAACAAAGAAATGAGATCTTATGAGTGGGATGAGCATTGAATCGAATACATAGTAAACAAACTCGTGGAAGAGATCAAGACGCTTCCGCGAGTCTGACAGAGACATTCTGGCACCGCCATTGTCCTGCGGGCCGAGCCAAGAGATGTTATGGATCTACAAGAAGTCAGCCTAGCCCTGCAAAATATCCAGCGTAAGGTAAGTCTACTGCACGCGCAATATCACATACCTTCATTCCTTGCACAGCGTCATGCAATGACACAGTCTCGAATCGCCGTAACATAATGAATCGGTCAACAACTTTCATGAACAAGCCTTTGTTGTGTATTTGCGTATCACCTTCTCCCCAAAACTCGTTGGGAATCAATATTGACAATACTGAACGACAAAATGCGGATACGTTTACCGTCGGTGTGGCATAATCCATCAGAGATGGCTTTCGAGTTGGCAAGGTCTTACTTTCAGACGGGTTTGTCATCGGATCTGAATTCCCATTAGGCATATGAATGTGGATTTGGGTATCAAAGGCGGTTGATCCATCGTCTATAATTTGTTGTGTTGCCATCACCGAACTTATCGGGTAAGAGCCCTGGTTGATCAGTAGAGTTCATTAATAGGATGTAGGAGCTTACAGGTGATAGGCAATAGTGATTTAGTAATTTATTGTACGAACATCGGCTATGAGACATGCGAAGTTTCCTGACCAGCTCTATGGGTTTCCCTCGGAGTCTTCTTGGCACTCCAACTTTGGTGCCAGTATCATGCTTTGACGCTACTCCGTATTTGCTTGCTATCTCCTCTTCTCGTAGTGTGTAATCTTTCAGCGGCTGTACTGTCTCGCGAGGATCTACATGTGATGTGAAAACATTGTGCAGGCCAAATTCGCGGGGGAAGATATACATCATTACATGAACTGTGCTCTGATCATACGGATTGCTTGGCTTCTCCGGAATCTCGCCTTTCTCTTGTCCTCTATGTTGAGGACCTTTCTGATCATGTTTTTGGGCTTCATATCGATAACGATTAAGCACATCTAGATCGTAAGCAAGCAAAACATAAAGGGATTCCACGTAACATACGAATGTGCCGAAAACCATACTGAACATTGCCACGAGTATTCAAGGCAGCCCGTGCATACAATATGCGATTTCGTACGAACAGAATGCGGGCTGGAGTACGATTCTCTGCCAAACATTTGGATTGTTCCCCACCGATATTTGACGGTCCTCGTAAGGTTATTGTAGACTGCCTTTGATTGAGGCTAAAGGCATTTTCCGGTAAGACCTGAAGATCACCAAGGGGCGTACCTACTTCAAATTAGCATTTACTCTGCGATGGGTTAAAAATACTTGCCACTCAGTTGGAAATAATTTCCATGCCCACTTTCAACTGGAACGAAAATTCCACAGTCCAAAATCAGGTCTATCATCATCCTCTGTCCCTTCTTGCCCATGAGCGCAAGTATTTGGGGCCAAGGAGAGCTCTTGAGCATAGTAACATGGTGGTTAGGGTACGTCGACACCACCCCTGGTATAGCAGATATGGGGCTTTCATCACGGTTGATAGCATTAGAATTGACATCCCTCCGAAACCCTTGACATAGGAGATGTTGTGATCGAGTACCTGATCTTAAGCTGTTTTTGAATAATTGCCATACAGTAAAATCGACAATCTAGTCTCGGCGGCGCGGGTCAGCGCTTGTTGGAAGGGCTAGAGCGACATTTCTTCCACAGAAATAATAAATAATAACGCACCTCAGACTGAGAGCAATCCTCATCGCCATCACCACTTCGAACTGTTGATTCCTGGTTGTCGGCGGGCTGTGAAAAGTAAGTCCACTGCTTCCACCGCTCATCCTTAGGAGACTCTTCTTCTTGAACGCCCACAAGAGTCTGGTCAAGATACTCCGCCAAATTGGAGTCATCGGGCTCATTCTCGTCAACTTGATCACACCGAGTGCGCCGCTTGTCAGCCGAGATCTTCTTTCTCCGAACTTTTGAAGATGTGGGTAGCTTTGAAAGTAGGTATTTACGAAGCGTCAGGACCTTCGGATAATACCGAGAGAGCAAAGCCTGTTTTACAAGTCCTTCATCGGCCAGCTGGGTTCCACATGGTCTAAGCCGTTTTTTCCTGTTTTCAGTAGACTGCTCCTGTCTACTCCTCTTCCTTTTCCGAGGCATTACAATTTCATTAGAGTGACTCAAGCTATTGAAACTTCGTCAATATATATAAAGAGAGTCGACGTGGTTCACAACTCCGTTGATTCAGCTAATGACGCCGTCCGAGCTCGATTTTCGGGAAAGCTATTGTTTTGGACGCGTCTCGCGACTTGAGACTGATTTCGCATTCCACATACCGGAGGCAGCAATCAAGGCTTTAACAGGTTGAAGGACTTCAATCCAAGCCTAAGAAGAGTTCGGAAATGGAATAAGATACAAAACAAGAATGCAAGTGAAAGGGAGGACAGTGTTTCTAATTATGGAAACTCGCGAAGCATGATCACGTGCACGCTAAGAGAGAGATCACCATCTGAACTTTAGCCGCCAGCGAAGCGATTAACGCGCCAAGGGAACTCAGCAAGATCTTCAAGATCACCGACGCCTGAGCGTCACCTGCTCTCCAGCGACTAAACGATAACAACTTGTCCTCCTCCTCCTCCTCCGTGTCTCTGACCTCCTCGTCGGCGACTCCAATGCAAATCGACGTTGTCAGGCTCTAGCCTGCCAGCCCAGCCACTGTACAGGGGAGGGCTCGCCTTTTCAAACGATCGCAACCAGTCACAACTTGAACAGCTCATCAGTCGTGTCAATCTGTGACAGCTGTATGGTCCACCGACGAACTCGCAGTCCATCGATGATTAGACACGATGGAGGCCGGAATCAATGCAGACCAAAATTTCTATAGGCGTCAATTCCCTCAGTCGTCTGAGGGCAATCCGGTCAGACTCAATTACGAGGAACCACAGCATCGAGACTTTGAGCCGCGGCCACCTCAGCCACCACCGAAGGTCTCACTCGTCACAAACAACCTACAAGTCGCATCTATGAACGGCTATGGTGCTGGTACAGTCAACACACCAATCGCCGACGAGTTTTACAGAGAGTTTCGAGGGATTCCACCATCACAAGGATATAACGACGTCAACACAAACGGAATGTTGACTGCGGCTCAACCGGGGACTGCAACGCGGCAGCCTTCATCTTCTTTTCGATCAAACAGTAATGGTACGACGCCAAAGCATCCTACAATATCTGCCTCGCGAAATGCACTGAAGCCTTCGTATCGATCAGCATCTGCGCCTTTGGACGAGCGGATGGCGCTGAGCACAGCAAAGTCCACATCCGCCTCGAAGGGACCTCAACAGCCTAGTGTCAAAGACTTACTTAAGCGCTTCGACCCAGATAATGAGCAGACTACGTCGACTTCACGCAGACCACCTGTTCGCACGCCACTGAATGAGAATGGCATAGGTAGTATTGGATATTTAAGAAGCAGGTCGAATGTCGAAAATCAACCGCCGGTTCCAGCATCGAGACCTGGAATGATGACAAGGGATGCTGTGTTAGGGCGGACAAAGTCACCAACAACCACAAGACCTTCACAGCGAAGTAAGTTTGTGACTGAGGATCAGCATTCGAACAATATACTTTCGAGCGTCACACGGACACCTAGAAGTCGACAGGATGTTTCTGGGAAC